>Ga0256845_1002082_pt1 | contig 14923 bp, 13 predicted proteins | sample RiftiametaG_FD_189101 | JGI IMG/M metagenome (GOLD analysis project Ga0256845, IMG submission 189101) | Tube worm associated microbial communities from hydrothermal vent at the East Pacific Rise, Pacific Ocean - Riftia | ecosystem: Host-associated > Annelida > Integument > Unclassified ...
ACTTTCTTGAACAAATCGACCCATTCTACCAGAGCGCCCTCAGCGATGGGCTCACCCCCGGAGGATTACTCGTAAGCCAAAAGAGCAAAGTGGCTAGCGCCCTCCTCAGCGTCACCGATCGCAAAGCCGAGAAAACGACCGTTGAGCTAGTGAAAAGAACGTATAAAAAGCTACGCCCTGCTGCCGTTAAGCATGTAGAAACCGCTTCACCTCGCCTCGCCACCCTTTTGGACAAACACGCCCAGCCTTCCTAATTCCCAGAAATCATCAATGATACTGGAAAACTTTGCGTCTATCCCTTTTCCGACTATCCCCATCGGAAAAGTGTGGTATTGTCCGTGAACCAAAATTTCGCATAAAATGGCGATGTTTTGGACGAGATTTTCGATATGCCTAGCCCAACGACCTCTCCAGCCTCCCCTCCACAGCAAGTCCGCGGCGCGATCGTCCGCTTTACCGGCGACTCTGGTGACGGCATGCAGGTCACAGGGGACCAATTTACGATGTCGGCCGCATTGGCCGGTAACGATCTCGCGACCTTTCCGGACTTTCCCGCAGAAATTCGAGCTCCTGCGGGTACAACCTATGGTGTTTCAGGGTTTCAGATTCACTTTGCCTCCGAGAGCGTTTTCACGCCTGGAGACATTGCCGATGTTCTCATTTGTATGAATCCCGCGGCTCTCAAGACCAACCTCAGCGGTCTGGCCCGTGGAGGCTTGTTGATAGCCAACAAGAGTGCGTTCGGAAAAGCGAACCTCAAGAAGGCCGGTTACGAGGAGAATCCGCTCGAAAATGATTCGCTGACGGACTACCAAGTCCTATCTCTCGATATCGTAAAATTCACCCAAGCTGCCGTCAAAGAACTGGGTCTCTCCAACAAAGAGGCAAATCGCTGCAAAAATTTCTGGACCCTTGGTCTGATGTTTTGGATCTATGAGCGAGAGCTCAAGCCCACAATCGCTTGGCTAGAAAAGAAGTTCTCTAGAAAGCCCGAAATAGCTCAAGCCAACATCTGTGCTCTGAAGGCCGGGCATGCTTACGGCGATACAGCTGAACTTTCCCACTACCGTGCCGAGGTCCCTAGCGCCCCGACCGAGCCCGGTGAGTATAGAAACATCGGAGGAAATACGGCAACAGCATGGGGCTTGGTCACCGCAACTCAGCTTTCCGGAGTGCAGATGGTGATGGGAGCTTATCCCATTACACCAGCGAGCGATATTCTCCACGAGCTGAGCAAACACAAAGCATTTGGTATTCACACCATCCAGGCCGAAGACGAAATCGCGGCCATTTGTGCGGCTATTGGGGCATCCTGGGCAGGCAATATAGGCGTGACGGCAACAAGCGGTCCCGGTATCGCTCTCAAAAGCGAAGCGATTGGGCTTGCGGTTACCACTGAGCTTCCACTCATTATTATCAATATTCAGAGAGGTGGTCCAAGCACAGGGTTGCCCACAAAGACCGAACAATCGGATCTTATGCAGGCGATGTATGGACGCAACGGGGAGGCACCTGTCGCCGTTCTCGCCGCACAAAGTCCGGGTGATTGCTTCTACATGGCCATCGAGGCCGTGCGTCTTGCCACCAAGTACATGGCTCCCGTCATGCTCCTCACCGATGGTTACCTCGCCAACGGAACGGAACCATGGAAGATTCCCAATGTGGATGAGCTTCCACCACTCGAAATTAAATTTAGAGAAGATCCCGAAGGATATCATCCCTTTCTGAGGGACGACAATCTGGTGCGCCCCTGGGCAAGGCCCGGGACCAAAGGTCTACGTCATCGTATCGGCGGCATAGAAAAGGATTACGACTCCGGCCATATCTCATATGATCCTTCCAACCACGAAAAGATGTCTCACGCCCGGCGCGACAAAATTCGGGGGATGACTCAAGATATTCCTCTGCAGACAGTTGAGGAAGGGAGCAACTCAGGTCGACTGCTCGTTCTTGGATGGGGCTCGACCTATGGAGCAATTAGAGAATCGGTACGCAAAGCGCGAGCTGCTGGAAATGATGTTTCCCACGCACACCTCCGCTACCTCAACCCTTTCCCCAAAAACTTGAAAGAGTTTCTCTCAAATTACGATAAGATCTTGGTCCCAGAGCTCAATTTGGGCCAATTGGCCCAAATACTTAGGTCTGAGTTTCTCTTGCCGGTTCGAAGTTACACCAAGATCCAAGGTCAACCTTTTATGATCGCCGAAATGGACACGCGCATCGCCCAAGAGTTGGAGAGCTAACATGACCAAACTGATAGATGCAGCTAAGCTCACAAAAAAAGACTTCGAAACCGATCAAGACGTACGTTGGTGCCCTGGATGTGGTGATTATGCCATTCTAGCCAACGTCCAGAAGCTCATGCCTGAGCTTGGAATCACGCCAGACAACATGGTTTGGATAAGCGGAATCGGGTGCAGTAGTCGTTTTCCCTACTACATGGATACCTACGGGTTCCACACCATTCACGGACGAGCCCCAGCATTTGTAACTGGTGTTAAAGTCGCCAACCCGGACCTCAGCGTATGGATGGTAACCGGCGACGGTGATGGCCTGAGTATTGGCGGCAATCACCTCATGCATGCCCTACGGCGCAACATCGACGCCAAGCTGCTCATGTTTAACAATCGCATCTATGGCCTGACAAAAGGTCAGTATTCCCCGACAAGCGAAGTGGGGAAAATTACAAAAAGCTCGCCTTTTGGCTCAGCCGATCAGCCCATTGACCCGGCCTGTTTCGCTTTGGGTGTACGCGCCAGTTTCGTAGCCCGAGCTATCGATACCGATGCCAAAAACTTGGGGGCCACCCTGAGGCAGGCTGCCGAGCACAAGGGCTCCGCCTTCACCGAAATCTATCAAAACTGCAATGTCTTCAACGATGGTGCTTTTGAAGATTTTCGCGCACGTGAGCACAAGTTTGACCGTCAAATTCATGTTGAACACGGTAGCCCTCTGCTTTTTGGAAAAGAAAAGCAGAAGGGCCTGCGGTTGAATGTAAAAACCCTCGGCCTTGAAATCGTAACTTTGGGCGAAGCGGCACCTTCGGACTCAAAGGTCATCGAACTTACTGACATCCTCGTGCACGATCAGGGCAACCTTGCCCTCGCCACCACTCTAGCAAGTTTACCCTTTCCCGACTTTCCCGTCGTATTAGGTGTTCTTTACCGGGTAGAGCGCGAGACTTTTGACGGGGCAATGAACGCCCAAATGAAAAAAGCCAAAGAGCAGAAGGCCGACCTACATGCCCTTCTGCACTCCGGAACCACCTGGTCAGTATGAGACTCTTTACCAAATCAACAATTTCACCAATTTCTACCCCTTGCAGGGTGGCTTTCATAGAAGGAATGCAGTAAGCAGTCGCCATGTCTAGTCCTCAAGACTCAAGAGCCCGTCGCCGTCAAAAACGCCGCCGTTGTAAGAAGAACGAAGCTTGGCTTCTCAAGCGCGACGAAGCAAACGCCGCCGATGGTGAGCCCCGCGTGGCGCCCAAGACCACGACATAATTTTCATTTCATCAAGAGATTCTATAAGTTCTCTTCCCAAGTGAATTAAATTCGCCAAAGTTACCTCTGGCGAATAAAATGGACCGCAGTCGCGGTCTATTTGCGTTTGTAATGCAGACTTCGCCCTCAGCCCCTCGACAGGAAGCCTTCACGGGCACACGATGAACGTAGTGAACTCGCTCCACATTCCGATTTACGCAGCCACCTCGCAGCCCCCTTCGCAATCACCAGAACACGAAGGAGACATTGTCCTCGACACTCGAGCCAAGAGCACCAAACCCCGCCGATTTGTGGTGGTCTTTCACAATGACGACTACACAACTCAGGAATTTGTCGTGCATGTTTTAGAGGTTATCTTTCACAAAGAGACAACAAGTGCGTTGCAAATTATGCTGGAAGTCCACCACAAGGGTTGGGGTCTCGTGGGAACGTACACGCGCGACATCGCGGAGACGAAGGTATCCCAAGCCCTGAGCTATGCACGCGAACGAGGGCATCCGCTAAAAGTGACTGCTGAACCAGAAGGTGATGAGGGCTAGAACATGAAGTTAAGTACTGGACTAGAAATCGCTGTATCTCTCGCTGCCCATGAAGCTGGCCGCCGCCGCCACGAGCTCATGACTCTGGAATATTTGCTCCTCGCCCTCACTCGCGAGGAGCAAACGGTACGCCTCCTCAAGCGCTCAGGGGCTGACCTAAAGAAGTTGAAGGCTGGCCTGGAAGAGGCTGTCGACAACGACCAAGAATCCCTTCCCGAGGACGCCCTTGTAGAGCCTGTTCCGTCTCGCGGCTTTCAGAGAGTTCTCCAGCGGGCAGCTTGGCACGTGGAATCCTCCGGCAGAGAGGAATTGAAAAGCGAAAACGTGATCGTTGCCATGTTTTCGGAGCCAGATTCAACGGCAGTTCAACTTTTGCTCGATTCGGGAACCACTCGCTTGAGTATCGTTAGCTATATTTCTCACGGCAGCGATGAGAGCCCTGACGAGAGTTTCTCTACCGACGGAGAGGAACTAAGTGATGACGAGGGCGAAAAAGAGCAAGATCCTCTCGAACGATTCACGGTCCACCTCAATGCACAGGCTCAGGCAGGTGATATCGAGCCGCTCATCGGTAGAAAAAAGGAGATCAAGCGCTGCCTCCAGGTTCTAGCCAGACGACGTAAGAACAACCCTGTTCTCGTCGGCGACGCAGGGGTGGGAAAGACGGCAATTGTCGAGGGTTTGGCCGGCCTAGTTGTTGCCGGTGACGTGCCTCCCGCACTCAAAGATGCTCAGATCTACGCTCTCGATCTCGGGGCATTGGTCGCTGGTACGAAATTTCGAGGCGATTTCGAAAATCGCATGAAAGCGGTCATTCACCGCATCGAGCAAATTCCTGGCTCTATTCTCTTCATTGACGAGATGCACACAATTGTCGGAGCCGGGGCCACCAGCGGGGGCACAATGGACGCGGCAAACCTTCTTAAACCTGCGCTCACAAGTAGTAAGTTGCGGGTATTGGGGGCGACCACATTCGAAGAGTACCGAACGCATGTAGAGAAAGATCATGCTTTTTCTCGTCGATTTCAAAAGATTGAAGTTCTGGAGCCGAGCTCGTCAGAATGCGTGCTCATTCTCAAGGGTCTTCAGTCTCGTTACGAAGAGTTTCACGGCATCACCTACACCGCAGAGGCTATCGAATTGGCCGTGCAACTTGCCGAGCGCCATATCAACGACCGCAAAATGCCCGACAAGGCTATCGATCTCTTGGACGAGGCTGGTGCCGACGCCAAACTAGAAGGAGCGAGTATTGTCGACGGTGAGCGCATTGAAGTCGTGGTCGCGCGCATGGCACAAATTCCTGCCAAGCGTGTCTCAAGCAGTGACAAGGCCAACCTCAAGCATCTAGAGAGAGACCTTCAGAAGCTAGTTTTTGGACAAGATCGCGCAATCAAGGAACTTGCGATGGCGGTGCGCCTCTCCCGCGCCGGACTACGCCCTCCAGAAAAACCGATCGGCTCCTATCTCTTCACTGGACCAACGGGAGTCGGTAAAACAGAAGTCACCAAGCAGTTGGCAGCCACCTTGGGTGTCAAACTCATTCGTTTCGACATGAGCGAGTATATGGAGCGCCATACTGTTTCACGATTGATCGGTGCGCCCCCTGGGTACGTTGGCTACGAAAGTGGTGGTCTACTCACCGAAGCAATAGCTAAGACTCCCCACGCTGTGCTCTTGCTCGATGAGATAGAAAAGGCTCATCCGGACGTCTTCAACATTCTGCTGCAGATCATGGATCATGGCACGTTGACTGACAACAACGGGAAGAAGTCCGACTTTCGTCACGTCCTGCTCATCATGACAAGTAATGTCGGCGCAGCAGATCTAGCACGCAACCCTCTAGGGTTCGGAGAGCGGTCTAAAAAGGGTAAGGACGACATCGCCTTCAAAAATACCTTCAGCCCCGAGTTTCGCAATCGCCTGGACGCGCGGATCTCTTTTGATCCCCTCGCGCGCAATGTAATGGAGCTTGTAGTCGACAAAAATATGGTCGAGCTCAAAGCTCAGCTAAAAGAGCGAAATGTCACCCTCGAACTGACCCCAGCGGCACGCAAGTACTTAGCCCATAAGGGTTACGACGAAGAAAACGGCGCGCGCCCACTGGCCCGCCTGATTCAGGACGAGGTGAAAAAGGACCTCAGCCAAGAAGTGCTTTTTGGACAGTTAGAAAATGGAGGCCACGCTATTGTAGATGTAAAAGAAAGCGGCCTTTGCTTTCAATACCAACCAAGCGCAAGCCCCACATAACTGACTCGTACTCAGTTCTTCGGTAATTCGGTCTCTACAGTCTCAGGCTCAACTTGCACCGTCTCAGTCGGCGGGGCGAGTTTCGACTTAAACTCTAAAGCAAGGGCACAGCTATTGGCGGTGCGGGTTCGTGCCGCTGCAGCTTCCGCTCCACCGGGCGCACGCCGCGTCCCCACGTCGCGCAAAACGCCGCTAGCGCTGACTCTCATGCGCGCGAGCAACTTCTTCGACTTCAAGTCCCACACGCCAATTCGGGCGAAGTGGGAGGAGCGCTGTACTCTTTCCATTTTTGTCTCCCGCGCTCCTGCAATCGCCTCGGGGAGACCGTCTTTTGGATCCTCATCGAGCACAATCAAAGCAAATTTCGACCGCTGGTAGAGGTCGATTGCGAGGGGGATCTCCACGCGGGTCACGCTATCCAAGCCTCTGTCGTAGATAGTCAAGGCGGTGTCGGTTCCTGCTTCGCGTACTTCTTCGACCCATTTGTCCGAAAGGACAACCAAGGCCCGATAGAGCATTCGCATATTATAAGGCGAATGGGGGCGCTGGCATGAGCTGAATACGTTACAAAATTCACCGGACTCGCACTCCGTGCTTCTCGCGCATTCTTTGCCAGCGGAGAGAACTCGCGCCGTCGGGTCCACGATAGCGCAAGAGGTAAATCCGTCTCGCAACGAGGCTCCTGCAACGGTTCTGAATTCTTCTTTCGCGAGGGAATCCTCGTGGCGCATCCTGAGATAAATCCCTGGCTGCTGCAATAAATTCTCCCAATCGACATTGCTATCGACGAAGTCCTTCCCTTCTCCCGCCAAGAGAGCCGCGTTTGCCTCAATTTGATCCCGTAGGGGCAAAAGTTTCGGTCCGAGCACCTTTGCGGTCGCCCTCTGTTTCGTCATCAAGGCGCTGCGTTGCTCTTCTAATTCTGACATGGCATTTCTGAAGTACAGAAACCCACTTACAATGAGAAAGAGCAGCACCCAGAGAAATACATTGGGTGGAATTCCCCCCTGAAGAGCGACCTTACCAGACGTAACCCTCGCGCGACGCGCCGCCTTAGATTGATTCAAGGAAGGAAGGCCTGGAGAGTGTGGTGCTGCCATAGAGAATAGAGGGGGGATATTTCGGGCGGGACCCGACGGAAAAGGAAACTAAAATAGAAAACGCCGCGAGAGCTATGCTCCCACGGCGTTCAGACACTGAAAGTAGAGGAAAGTTCCGAGAACTTACTCAGATTCCAGTTTACCGACCATGAAGCTCACCGCTGGATAGCCAGCGAAAGCAGCAGTCTGAAACACGCTCTTCACCACGAGGGCGGGAACGCGCTTGTCTACCTGCAGGACAACATTACCTGGGAACTTAACCCCTGGCTTGAGCTGCTTCCACAACTCGCGCTTATTCTTGAGGATCTCACCGAGTTCCTCAATTTTCTGCATGCGTCCAGCGTCCGTGATGGCGCGGGTGCTTCCTGCGGGAATTCCGTCGACAAGAATCTGTGTACCGGTCACTGCAACCATAGGCGCAGAGATCATGTCCACAGCATTACCTGCTTTGGGAAGAACCACACTTTTATCAAGATTGATCTCTCCTTCAGAGGAGAAACTCGCAATGAGAAAGAGAACAATGCATAGAAGAAAGTCGATGAAGGGAACCAGTGGAATATCAGCATTCAATGCCTTTCCACCGCCACCTCCAGCAGCACTCTGTTGAACAAATTTTAGTCCAACATGATGCATCAATCGACGACCGGGAACGGCAATCGGTTGATGAAAACGACTCAGAGCTTTACCGTGTGACATAATATTCTCCTATCGACTCATTTAGCCGCGAAAGTTACCTGGAAAGCAGGCACTTTCTCCAACTTGCCGCCGCCTACGTCAAACTCCCTTTCAGGAGCGTAGATTGCGTCAAGCACAGCGATTACGTGCATAAATTGGGTCGAGTTATCCGTATGAAGAATCGCACGGTCAAACTTCTTCGCCTTAGCGTTTTTGTATGTACCGTTCGCTTTCCACTCTTTCTCGATTTTTTCAGCGAGATCCGGGTACGTGACGTCGTCGCCGACCTCAACGATTTTCCGGGGTACATCAATAGTATTCACTACTGTGGTCCCCTTCTTCCACTTAAGCTGAAACTGTCGGTCGCCCGTCATAGAGACGTGCAGCTCTTGTTCCTTCTCAAGCTTCTCGATGGGCGTATCCTTAGGAGGCCCAGGTACATTCGCGTCCGCCTCAATGCGCGCCATGTGATTCCACACCGCAACGGAGATGAGGAATAACACCAGACACAACAAAAAGTCGATGAACGGAATGAGGGGAATTTCGTGGTTAGTGGCGCGGCCTCCGCCGTGACCACCAGTATCAATACCAGCCATTTTCGATACCTCGTGACTTGCTAGAAGGGTGAATAAAGAAGGGTGAACGAACTTCCTGATTAGACAACGGGCCCAGACAATTGTTCCGATGGTGACATCGAGTCAATATACTGAGCCCCCTGTCTTCAACAATCAGGCTGCTTGCTCAACGCCCTCGAGGTTCACCTTCTGGCGATTGGCGACGACCAAGTTCAGCACGCGAACGCTTGCTTCGTTGATATCGTCTTCAATACCCTGGGTCTTGCCGTTCAAGAACGCGAAACCAATCAGGTTAATGATGGCGCAAAGAAGGCCCCATGCGGTGCAGTTCATGGCTTCGGCAATACCCTCAGCTAGAATACGTGCTTTCTGGCTGGGATCTACCGACTCGCCACCTACAGCGCCGAACGCCTTGATGAGACCAACGATGGTTCCGAAGAGACCACAAAGCATCGCGAGGTTCGCGAACATTGCTAGGTAGCCGGTACGAATGTTAATTTTGGGCATCTCGACGAGCGCTTGCTCGTCCATCGCGGCCTGTACTTCCTCATCGGGACGGTTGACCTTAACTAGGCCAGCCTGAACGATGCGCGCCAAAGGCGAATTCGCTGCAGAACACATCTTTACGGCTTTGGCGACATCGCCGGCCAAGATGCATTTCTGCATGGTTGCAAGGAACACGTCCTTGTTTACGGTACCGCCGACGAGATAAACCACGCGCTCAACGATCACGGAAATTCCTGCGATGAGCCAGAACGTGATGAGATGCATTGCCCATCCGCCCTCTTGATAATGGTGCCAAGCTCCAGACATTTGTCTCTAATCCTCTTAAGTGGGTGTAGCTGCGTGCGGTCAGGTTCATTGAGATCACATCCATTTGGATCCCTCTGAACCGTCACCGGAAGCCCGAAAAGCTTTCGCTCACTCGATACACCCGGCAAGTTGCCGCAATTGTTGGATAAATTGCCAAAAACCGAATTGTACCGGCTCCAGACTGTGCAATCTTGCTGGAATTCACCCTGGCTCGTCAAGTGCAGAGAGCAGAAACTCGCAAAATTCTACATACATCAGAATATTCCAACCAAATTTGAGCAATTTTGGCCCCCTGGAGCCCCGCGGAGCCCAACTGACCCAGGTCGACGTCAATTCTGACCACCGTCAGCAGTGTAATTTAACATAATGAAGTGCGCACCCTTCCTGCTGGGACCGTCACCCTGAACCTGCTCGCCCTCTCCATAGAGTCGATTATGGGGCGCTGCATCCGACCTCACCTGAAGAAATGATCACGACTCTGTCCCCACCCTCTGCGCGTAAACAACGGGAATTTGTCCTACTTCAGAAGAAGGTCCAAAATTATTGCTTGGGTAAAACACGAAAGTGCTCCGCCGGCGGTTGCGAACTTTAGATTTGGCCCGTTATAGTCCAACACAGCCTGATGAGAGTAGGCGGGGTGTTTTGTCCAACCACGGTGGTGGGGCTGCTCTTCAGCATATCTCGTTGGGACTGAGGCCAAATTTGGCCATCCGGATTATCTAGGAAAAGGATTTAGGGGAATGCACATTCTGCTACAGGCGGGTACAGGCCAACTCGATCAGCTCATCTCGGCGTTCAAGCACAATCCGACCTTCATGGTCATGAATCTTTGCTGTTCTGCCATTGTGATTACATTGGTAATCGAGAGATTTCATTTTCAGCTCACCCGCTACCGGGTGAACTCAAAAGAATTCTTCGCGCAGATAAAGAAGCTCGTCATGGCCGGAAATATCGATCGCGCCGTCAAGCTCTGCGAAGCGGGCGACTATCCAGTACTGCAGCTCGTCAAGTCAGGTCTCACACATGCCAACAAGGGCGAGGACCAAATTGATGCAGCTCTGAGTGAACGACTTTCGGAGCTGAAGCCCGAAGCTGAAAAGCGTGTTGGCGCATTGTGGTCTCTCGCCAACATCGCCACTCTCATCGGCCTTCTCGGAACGGTGTTTGGTTTGATCGCCACCTTCGCGGCAATCGCTAGTCCCGATCTCTCGGCGGCCGACAAACAAAGCATGCTTGCTAACGGAATTGCGGAAGCAATGTACAATACCGCTCTAGGCCTCGGCATCGCGGTAAGTTGCATGATTTTTCATATTCTTCTGCACACCCGTGTGAAGAGCATCCAACACGATTTGGATACCGTCATGGAGCGCACTTTCAATCTCCTGACAATTCATCGCTCACAATCCTAAGTGTAAGAGTCGGGTAGTCTCGTGTTTTGCCTTGAGTAAAACTCATAACTACCTGACCTATTTGTGGATCTGTAGAATGAGAAAAGTTAGAGCACCAAGAGTGAGATAATGGCAGAACTAAGTGTAGCCCAACGCGGCAAAATTCGCCGTCTGAGCCGACCTAGGGAATTAGACCCTGATGAGGAAGGAGGCGAACTCAACATTGTACCCTTCCTGGATATCATCGTGAATATCCTCATTTTCGTGCTTGCGACCGTCGTAACCACGTTCACTTCAACTATCGAGACAAATCCTCCCGCAGGGAGGAGCGCGGGCGTCCGCGCAACGGTAAAGAAGTCTCTCAACTTGACGGTGATCATCGTTAACGACGGCTTCTCTCTCAAAGCAGCCGGCGGCAACGTGGCGTCTGGGTGCTCGGGTCAGGGTCGCGGGCTCGCGGTTCCTCTCAAGGGAAGTCAGTACGACTTTACTGCGCTCAACAAATGCGCGGCGAAATTGAAAAACGCTAACCCTGAGTTCGCAGAAGAAACTCAGGTATCTATCGGGGCCAATCCAGGTGTTGCTTACGGTACCCTCATCGAGACAATGGATGCCCTCCGCACGACGCCCGACGGCAAGGCTCCCCTCTTCGACAAGGTGAACTTTAAGGTGAACAAATGAGTGATGAAGGGCTGGCTGCAAAGCCGAAGAAAGCTAGTTCAGCAAAGTTTAAAGCCGCGTTGCGTCGGGAGATACGTCGTCGAGCTGGCGAGCCAGAGATCAACTTCCTCAACATCACCGCGATGTTGGACATCATGACCATCATCCTGGTTTTTCTATTGAAAAGCCTGGGCGAATCTGCAGGCGCGGTTCCGCAAAGTGAAGACTTGCGCCTCCCCATATCGGTTCTCCAGACCGAGGCGTCTCAAGAAGGGGTCATTGTTACTGTCTCCAAAACGCAAATTCTCGTGGGAGACAATCGAGTCGTCAAGCTGCCCAGTCGTGAATCAATGGTCCAGACGGGCGTAGGTGCTACCAACAAGCGCAACGGGCCCAATGACCTTTATATCACCCCACTGGGTAATGCTTTGGCCAAGGCAAGAAAGACGGACAAGATCTTGCGCCAGCTCAAGGGCAAGGATCCTAGTGCCTCAGAAGCCATCATTATCGCCGACAATACCACTCCTTATCGATTATTGGTCGAGGTGATGTTTACCCTTGGTCAAAACGAATTTGGTAAATACCACCTGATGGTAATGCAGGGTAAAAAGTAGCCCGATTGCTCCGTTTGCCCGGAGCAGCCTAGGAAGACTAATGTGTTTCATAAGATAAGATCGGTGTCATTCCCGGTCTTTTTCGTTTGTATGCGCGAGAGCCCCTGCGAATGACTGCGAATGACTGCGAATGACTGCGAATGACTGCGAATGACTGCGAATGACTGCGAATGACTGCGAATGACTGCGAATAATACCCTCGTTGGGACACAATCCCATTAAAAGAGGCCCAATTGCTGTTGAAGGAACCCATTCAATCAGCTAGCTTCTCTCGGAAGCCACTGCTCAGAGCGAGTTGCTTTCGGGCGGCGCCCCGGTGAATCGCAGCGTTTCGTTGTGATTCTAGTGTTGTCGTCTCCTTGGAAAAGTGAGCGGGGAAGCTTGAACTCGTCAATGCTCCCAAGGTTTTCGCCAAGAAATTAGGCATTTAGAACTACTCCATTGACCCTCCCCTTCCTCACTCTTGCGTCCTATCTCGGCGCCCTCGCCATCGCGAGTTCGCTCATGAGTTGGGCGGCGCAGGCCCAGCCAGCACGCGAAGATGCCAAGCGGATCACCAATGCTGCAGAGCGAGCGGGTTTGGCTCATTTGGTCGCACCAGCGCGACTCGCCGCCTCAGGTACAGTGACCCTCACAGCGCTTGCCGGCGTCTGGGGCTTCTCGCAGGGCAATCCGCTTACATGGTTGATTATGGGCCCCCTGCTCGCCCCCCTGGTTGTCGGAGCTTCTCTATTCTACTCGACTCGTAAACTGCTCAATTGTACCGGGCAGGTCATGGGTATGGCGTCCACGAGTAAACAGCTAGCACTCATGAGCAAGACTGGATTGGGGGCTGTGCTCCTACTTGAGTCTACTGTTGCTCTCGTGCTTCTCGGGCTCCACCAAGTCGTTGTGAGCGTTTCCGACGCCGCCCTCGCCAATCAGGTCGTGACCATTTCGGCAGCATCCTTGGGCTTAAGTATTTTCATTTTTGCACGCGCGAGCGTAAGCGCAGCGGTTTGTGCAGAGTTGGCCAGTCAAGATGCCTCCCAGGCCCCACACCCTGGAAGTCTTGCGCTCCTCGTCAATTCCATTTTTCATTCCCCTTTATTACAATTATTGACGCTGGCGGCGGTAAGTCTAGTGGGACATGTGGGGCTACTGCTTCTGGGGAGTACCCACAAAGGAGACTCTTCTCTCAATGTAGAGCTCTTTTCACATCAGCTCAAATTGTTGGGGTTATTCGCACTACTTTTATCGGTTTTACTCGTACGCACCAGCGATCGCGAGAAAGGTAGCTCGGCGTGGCTTCGTTCCTTCGCCGTGTTCGTGCTGCTCATGGTTTGCGGCGTTTGGTCGATGGGGCAGAGCTTGCCCGCTACTTGGTCCATAAGGATCCCTGTAGCCCTCACATTGTTCTTTCTTGCCCTAGGAGTAACTCTTTCTCAACTTCAAGTCGCCAGATGGTCCCCTCTACCCGAGGGGCATTCGGTTAGCGTTTCGCGAGGCGCTCTCGCCCGGGCTCCTGCGATAGTTGGTGGGGCAGTCCTGGTACTTGCTTTGGTGCTCTTTGCTTCACTTCCAGTTTCCAGTCCTACTCTCTCTCCCCAAACCTTGCTCCAACTCCTCCTTTCGGCGACTTTCACTCTAGTTCCGCTTGCTCTCCTTTGGAGTTTAATTGAACTCTTGGCTCTAGGTGCTCGTCAAAACACCTCACTGGCCAACGGGTTGCCTGTCGAACAGGACACCTCTGAAATTCTCCCCGCCCCCCGCAGCGTAGAGGCAATGCCCTACCTCGGCTTTGTTCTGACAATCTCCTTGTTGACTCTTCTGTCAAACACAACCCCCCTTGCCCCGACCCTCGTCATTTTCCTCATTGGATTGGGCGGCATCATCGGCACGATGCTCATCGCCTCTACAGTCGGTTTCTCGGAACGTGCCAGCGACGCCGGGGTGACTGCAGCACGTGCACTGGTCAAAAAATACACAACTTCTGCACTTCACAACACGGCCGTGGACTTCGCAGGTATCATCCTCCTTTGCCAGGAAGCTGGTCAAAGATTCGGTCGGCGCACCCTCGGCCTCAGTTTACTCTCGACGCTCCTCAGCCTCTGCGTGCTGCTTTTTTCTGGCTCTGCCGCATTCCAAGCGCTTGCGCTTGGTCTTTCCCTAGGAAGTTTACTTCTGGGCTGTGGCGCTCTTCTTCTCACTTGCACTTCTGGCGATATGTCGCGGCGAGCTCCAGCTTCGCTCTTCTTCATCCAGGGCCTCGTGCAGCTGCTTTGGCTTCTCACAATACGTACCACTCTGTGAAAAAGCATTTTCTAATCGGCGAAGAATCGCCGTACTCGTTCTAAGAAAAGGTTCCCAGTGTCCACTATATCCGATGCACTCTCCACGCTCTCTGACAGGGGCCTCCGTCGCCTCCTCGGCGCTAGAACATTTCTGAGAGGACTAGACTACGACAAGCGTCGACTCGTCGAAAAAGTTTCCATCCGAGAAACGAACGCCACATGTAGCGTTCGTGGTTCTGACTCCCATGACTACGAAGTCTGTATTCGACTGGGAGGGGATGGAATTACCTCAAGCTGCAATTGTCCAGCTTATGCAAAAACCGGTCAGCACTGTAAGCATGTTGCCGCCCTGTTGATCAATGTGCGCAACCGCTCCCGAGTCAAATCGCCAGGCCCCCATCAAACGGGTGCGCCGGTAAATACAAGGCAAGATCAGAGACAAGATCAGAGACAAGATCAGCGGCAAGATCAGCGGCAAGATCAGCGGCAAGATCAGCGGCAAGATCAGCGGCAAGATCAGCGACAAGATCAGCGGC
>Ga0256845_1002083_pt1 | contig 14922 bp, 15 predicted proteins | sample RiftiametaG_FD_189101 | JGI IMG/M metagenome (GOLD analysis project Ga0256845, IMG submission 189101) | Tube worm associated microbial communities from hydrothermal vent at the East Pacific Rise, Pacific Ocean - Riftia | ecosystem: Host-associated > Annelida > Integument > Unclassified ...
AAGTTTTTTTTGCATCTTCCTTACTCATCCCGTCTGGATTTATACTCCAAAAAGAAGTAATCATCAAATTGTCGATATAGGTAGTTAACTTTTTTGTTTTTTCTAAAACTGAGTGAAGATATTTTTCATCTTCTTCTGCTAGTTGTTCTATATTTACTGTGTTTAGTAAATTTTGATTGTAGCTAGTTAATGCTGTATTTTCATTATCTAAATTATATTGGATGTTGTGTTGTGCTACCAATACATCATTACTGTTTCTTAGTTTTATTAAAGAAAACATTAAACTAAAGCCTGCTATTGCTATTATTACAGGTACAAATTGTTTTTGTTTTTAATTGTTTGGTTTTGTAACCGTTATAAAGGTAAATTGGTAAGAATATTAAGATTAGCAAAAATCCTCCAAGGGTCATTAAAATATTGGCAAATGGCCAGTGCATTATTTTAAACAGGACGCCAAAGCATAAAGCAATTCCTCCTAATACGCCTAAAATGTTACTTACTGTGGTTAGTTTCCCTGGTTTTTCTTTAATTCTAACTGCTAAAAATAAGGGCATAAATAGTAAGCACAATGATGCTGCACCTAGTACATACATGACTCCAGTTCCAGGCCAGTGTTGAATTTTAAAGATTGATCCTAGCAGTAATAAAATTGCTGCTGTAATTCCGGTAATGTGCATTGTTTTTCTCATAGCTAATATATTTTTGGTTAATAAAAAAGTTGTTTCCTCCTGTATTTGACGGATACCTTTTTTACCAAAGCTTGCTATAGATTCTTCTAATGCACTGGTGTAGTTTTTTCCACTTTCCATTTTCTTTTCAATCATACAACAAATATGATCTACAAGATCGTAAGAAAGTTCTTCCATTTCTACTCCTCTAGCCTCAACTAGCAATTTAATTTCACTGATGTTTTGTTCAGTTAAATCGACCATGCTAATTTTTGAGGGGTGATGTTTATGATAACTTTTAATGTTTCCATAAACTCCTTTAATTCTTCAACCTTTTCTTTAGCACTACTATTTCCTGTTTGTGTTAAGCTGTAGTATTTTCTAACCCTATTGCCAACCGTTTGTTTTTCAGTTGATAATAGTCCGTCAGCTTCTAGCTTATGCAAGGCAGGATATAAAGCACCTTCAGTTAAAATAATTTTTCCCTCAGTAATCTCTTTCACCTTTTGGGTGATTTGGTAACCGTACATACTATCACTTTCTGAAAGCAGTTTTAAAATGATAGTTTTTAAGGTTCCTTTTAATAGTTCTTTTGAATACATAAGACAAATATACATAAATATATTATGCATAAATATTATATGTTTAGTTTGATTATTATTTTAACTATCTGATTATCAGAAGATTATTATTATTATTATTATTATTTATTTTTTTTCATTTCTCTTCTTTTGCATTGAAAATGATTTATAGGGGAATACCAAAGATGAAACCCTATAAGTGGGCTTTGTTTAATAAACATATATTTGAGATATATTTTAATCTAAATATATAACTTATGAAAACGTTAATTTTGTTACTTATCACAAGCACAACTTTGTTTGCGGGTAATTTACCTCATCTTGATTTAGAAAAATATTCAGATAAGCTGCAAAGAGCGACAATGGAACGAGTAAATGAGTATTATTCTTTAAATAATAAAGATAGAGCACTTTACTATTTGAGATCGATCTTAAAAAAAACAACCCTCTTTTTATGATGCAAATATTTATGCTGCACTTATATACCAAAAAAAATGAGCTGAGTAAATCTTTAAAGTATATTGAAAAGGCCATAAAAATTGATAGTACAAAAGCAGAAGCTTTTTATTATAGGGGGTTATTATTATTTAAAAAAAGAAGATACGTTGAGTGCTGTAGATGATTTTTCGACCTCACTAATATTAGACCCTAATTTTTATTATGGATATAATATTTTTAATGGATTGGCTAATGCTCCAGTTTTAGATTCGGTATATAAGAAAAACCTTGAATCAAAATTTAAAAAAAGTATGGAAGAAAAAGGGTATACAGAGGTAAATGGACGTTATAACTTAGGGTTATTTTTTCTAAAAGTAAGAAAACACAAGCAAGCCATTCTAAAGTTTCAAAAATGTTTAAATCAAGAAGAATACAAAGCAAGAGCTTATTATTCGATGGGTTTAGCGTATTACTATATCCGACAATATGAAGAGGCTTTAGATGCTTTTTCATCAGCTGCAGGAATGGATTATAAAACAATCGAAACTCAACGCTATTTACTTCACATTTCTAGATTAAATAAAATTAAAAAGAGAAATAAAGACTAAAGAAACTTTAACTTAAAAATCAAAAGTCATTCGTTTTCCTCTGTAGTCTTCGTCAATTGCTCCCATGTTAAATACCAAGTGCCCGTTAACAAAAGTTTGCATTACTTTAGATTTAAAGGTTTGTCCTTCTAAAGGAGACCAACTACATTTGTAGAGTAAGTTTTCTTTCTCTACTGTCCAAGGGTTGTCTAAATCAATTACGACTAAATCAGCAAAAAAACCTTCTTTAATATAACCTCTTTCTTCTACTCTAAAACAATCAGCAACAGCATGGCTCATTCTCTCCACCATTTTTTCTAAAGTAATTTTTCCATTGTGGTAATGTTCTAGCATGGCAACTAATGCATGTTGCACCATTGGACCACCAGAAGCAGATTTAAAATAGGTGTTTAGTTTTTCATCAATAGTATGTGGAGCATGGTCTGTAGCAATTACATCAATAGTTCCATCAATAACAGCTGCTAAAATAGCATCTCTATCAGAAGCTTTTTTTACTGCAGGATTCCATTTTATAAAAGCACCTTTCGTTTCATAATCTTCATCAGAAAACCACATGTGATGAATACAAGCTTCAGCGGTAATTCGTTTTTCTTTAAGAGGTGTTTTGTTTTCTAGTAAACCAATTTCCTTTTCAGTAGATAAATGAAATAAATGAAAACGAGTGTTGTGTTTTTTTGCTAATTCAATAGCTAAAGAGGAAGATAAATAACAAGCTTCTTCACTTCTTATTTTTGGATGGCATGTTACAGGAACATCTTCGCCATATTTTTCTTTGTAAATAGCCATATTGTTTTGGATGGTAGTTTCATCTTCACAATGTGCAGCAATTAATAATTTACATTTTGAGAATAATTCTTCCAAGGTTTCTTTGTTATCTACCAACATGTTTCCAGTAGAAGAGCCCATAAATACTTTTACGCCACAAACTGTTTTTGGATCAGTTTTTAAAACTTCTTCAATATTATCGTTAGATGCTCCCATATAAAAGGAGTAGTTCGCTAAAGAAGTCTTCTCAGCAATATCATATTTATCTTGTAGCAATTCTTGGGTTAAAGTATTCGGTACGGTGTTGGGCATTTCCATAAAGGAAGTGATTCCTCCAGCAATTGCAGCAGTAGATTCTGTATTAATGTTTGCTTTATGAGTTAATCCTGGCTCACGAAAATGTACTTGATCATCAATTACTCCTGGTAATAAATAGTTGTTACGAATGTCAACTATTTCAGCATCAATTTCTGAAATATCATCATCAGCTTTAAAGATTTTAGCTATTCGCTCATCTTCAATTAAAAGGTGTCCTTTGAAAATTTGGCCTTCGTTAACTATTTGTGCATTTTTGAGTAGTGTTTTCATAATATTCTTTTTGTCATTCTGAACGAAGTTTTTCCAAAGCTTTAGCTTTGAATGAAAAACGAACTGAAGAATCTATTATGTGACTTCATCATTTAAGAATTTCCATTCTTTGTTAAAGTCACTAATTAATTTTTCTTTTTTAGGTCTAATCCAACCTTTTATTTGTTTTTCTCAATCAATTGCTTGTTCAATAGATGCGAAATTATCGAAATATAATAGATAATAACACTTGTATTTAGATGTAAAAGAATCTTTGTTGATTCCTGTTTTGTGTTCGAGTAACCTTCTTTTTAAATCATTAGTTACTCCAGTGTATAGAACAGTTTTGTTGAAGTTTGTAAGGATGTAAACTTGATATTCTTTCATAAGGTAATTAGATTCTTCGATTCATTTTGTTGTCAAATTAAAATTTGAACAAAATATCTCTCAGAATGACATTGAGGAATAAGAACTACCTTTCGTACTTCCTAAACCAACTTTTCATTTTCATTTGGATCACTCCAAATATGGCTTCTTTAAAAATCCCACCACTCATTTTAGAATCTCCTTCTTGTCTGTCGGTAAATATGATAGGAACTTCTACTACATTAAATCCAAATTTCCATGCAGTAAATTTCATTTCAATTTGGAAGGCATAGCCTTTAAATTTAATAGCACCTAAATCTATTTTTTCTAATACTTTACGTGTATAACATTTAAAGCCAGAAGTGGTATCTCTAATGTCCATTCCTGTTATCATTCTAACATAAGCCGAAGCATAATAGGACATTAAAACTCTGCCCATAGGCCAGTTAACTACATTTACACCTGATTTGTAACGCGATCCAATTGCTAAATCACCACCATCTTTTGTACAAGCATTATACAACTGAATTAAATCTTCTGGGTTGTGTGAAAAATCACAATCCATCTCAAAAATAAATTGATAATCTTTTTGTAATGCCCATTTAAAACCATGAATGTAAGCTGTTCCTAGGCCAAGTTTACCACTTCGCTCCTCTAAATGTAATTGTTGAGGGAATTCTTTTTGTAAGGTTTTTACAATAGCACCAGTACCATCAGGAGAACCATCATCAACAATTAACACATGAAATGCCTTTTCTAAAGAAAATACTTTACGTACCATCTTTTCAAGGTTTTCCTTTTCATTGTAGGTTGGTATAATTACTATGCTATCTGACATATTGCTTTTAACGGTTGTAAATATAATTAATTGCAAAATAGAAATGACAACCGATGCTAAAATAGTGTTAATTGATGTTAATCCGAGAAGCTAGGAAGCTAATTGTTTTTTAAATCGCTAAAAAATTATTGATAATTTCTTTTCCGTGTTCTGTAAGAATAGACTCAGGGTGAAACTGTACACCATATAAGTTATGTTCTTTATGCTTTAATGACATGATTTGTTCATTCTCTTCTGTGGAAGTAATTTTTAATGTTGTAGGGAAATTATTGTTATCAATAACCCAGCTATGGTATCTACCAACATTAAATTGTTGAGGTAAATTTTTAAAGATTAAATCAGTTTGATCTAGAATTTTAATAGGAGTTGCAACACCATGAAAAACGGTATTTAGATTGATTAATGTTCCGCCAAAAACTTCTCCAATAGCTTGCATGCCTAAACAAACACCTAAAATTTTCTTTGTAGGTGCATATTTTTTAATGAGGTTATTTAAAATTCCTGCATCTTGGGGTAGTCCTGGTCCAGGAGAAAGAATAATAGTATTGTATTTATCTATATCATTTAATGATATTTCATCATTACGAAAAACATCGACTGTATAATTTGAGTTAGCTTCTACATAGTGCACTAAATTATAAGTGAACGAATCGTAGTTATCTAGTATTAATATTCTTTCCATGCAAAATAATATTCTTAAAAATATAAGTTCAAGAATAGGGTATAAATTTATTAAAAAAAGGGAGCAATCAGTTTAAAAAAAATTACATTTGTTCCATTAAATTTAAACAGATAACTTAAATAAAGTAAATATGTCACAACACCAATCAGAGATTGACGCTTTTATGGATGGCGTTAGAGCGAAACAGCCTCACGAAGCAGAATTTTTACAAGCAGTTGAAGAAGTAGCTGAAGCAGTTATTCCTTTTATTGCAGATAAGCCACAATATAAAGCGGCTAAGATTTTAGAAAGAATGGTAGAACCTGAGCGTACTATTATGTTTAGAGTACCTTGGTTAGATGATAAAGGAGAAGTGCAAATTAATAAAGGATTTAGAGTAGAATTTAACTCTGCTATTGGACCATATAAAGGTGGATTAAGATTTCATCCTTCTGTAAACTTATCTATTCTTAAATTTTTAGGATTCGAACAAGTTTTTAAAAATTCTTTAACAACATTACCTATGGGTGGTGGTAAAGGTGGTTCTGATTTTAACCCTAAAGGAAAATCAGACAATGAGGTAATGAAATTTTGTCAATCATTTATGACTGAATTATCAAGGCATATTGGACCAAATACAGATATTCCTGCTGGAGATATAGGAGTAGGGGGAAGAGAAATCGGGTACATGTTCGGTCAGTACAAAAAAATTAGAAATGAATTCACAGGTATTTTAACTGGTAAAGGGCGTAACTGGGGTGGTTCTCTAATTAGACCAGAAGCTACAGGGTACGGAACGGTATATTTTGCTAAAGAAATGTTAGCAACAAAAGGAGATTCTTTTAAAGGGAAAACAGTTGTTATTTCTGGGTCAGGAAATGTTGCTCAATATGCATTAGAAAAAGTTATTCATTTAGGAGGTAAAGTAGTTACTGTTTCTGATTCTTCTGGATATGTTCATGCTCCAAACGGAATTCACTCTGAGCAATTAGATTTTTTAATGGATTTAAAGAATGTAAGAAGAGGAAGAATTAAAGAATTAGCAGATAAATTTGATAACATTGAATTCTTTGCAGGAGAAAGACCTTGGGGAATTAAATGTGATGTAGCTTTACCTTGTGCAACTCAAAACGAGTTAAATGAAGAAGAAGCAAATACATTATTAGCAAACGGATGTATCTGTGTTGCTGAAGGAGCAAATATGCCATCTACACCAGAAGCTGTTGCAGCTTTTGATGGAGCTAAAATATTGTTCGCGCCAGGAAAAGCATCTAATGCTGGAGGTGTTGCAACATCTGGTTTAGAAATGTCTCAAAATTCTTTAAGATTATCTTGGACAGCTGAAGAAGTTGATGAGAAATTACACAACATTATGGTCTCTATACACAATTCTTGTGTTGAGTATGGAACTGAAGGTGATTATGTAGATTATGTTAAAGGAGCAAATATTGCTGGTTTCGTAAAAGTTGCAGATTCAATGTTAGATCAAGGGTTGGTTTAAAAAAAGATAACATAAACTTGATAAAGAGCTACTATATAGTAGCTCTTTTTTTATATACCTTTGTTAGATAATTTAAAAAAAGTAATTATGAAAAAAAGAATACTTCTATTGACTTTATTAGGTATAGGCTTAATAAATACTAAAACAGTAAAAGCACAATGTCCAAATACGGGTATTGACCCTGTAGCTATTTGCCAAAATTTTACAGTTGTTTTAGATGCTTCGGGTAATGGAATATTAACTGCTAATGATATTGATGGGGGCTCTACTGATGACTGTGGGATTACTTCTATGACTGTTAGTCAGGCTACTTTTAATTGTGCTGACATAGGTGTTGGTGGTGCCGCGAATGATCTAGTAATATCAGCAGCTTATGATGGTCCTTTAACTGGAGGGTTACCGAAAGGGATAGAACTTTATGTAATTAATAATATTGCTGATTTAAGTTTATATGGAGTGGGATCTGCAAATAATGGTGGCGGAACAGATGGTGAAGAATTTACTTTTCCTACTGTATCTGTTTCTGCAGGTACATATATTTATGCTGCATCAGATTCTGCTAAATTTAATGATTGGTTTGGTTTTGATGCTGATTATGTAACAGGTACTGCAAATATAAATGGTGATGATGCTGTTGAGTTATTTTTTAACAATGCTGTAATAGATGTTTTTGGAGATATTGCTGTTGATGGGACTAATCAACCATGGGAATATTTAGATGGATGGGCATACAGGAATAATAGTACAGGTCCTGATGGATCAACTTTTGTTTTAGGGAATTGGTCTTTTAGTGGAAAAAATGCCTTAGATGGCGAAAGTACTAATGCTTTAGCAGTAACTCCAATACCTGTTGGAACTTATACTCCACCTTTAGTAGGGATTTCTGTAATATTAACAGTTACAGATGGAGAAGGGAATACAGATAACTGCACAGCAATTGTTCCAGTAGTAGATAATATAGCCCCAGTCTTAACATGTTTAGGGAATCAAACAGCAATAGCAGTAGCTGCATGTCAGTTTGCATTACCAGATTTTACAGTAGCAGCTTCAGTAAGTGCTACAGATAATTGTACAGCTTCATCAACAATTACACAAAGTCCAGCAGTAGGGGCATTGGTAGGTTTAGGAGTAACGGTAGTTACGTTAACAGCAGATGATGGCAATGGAAATACAACTAGCTGTAATTTTGATTTAACAGTTAGTTCCAACGCTATAGGAAGTCAAAATTTAACAGAATGTGCTGGATTTAGTATTACAATTAATGGTAATACTTATACTACAACAGGAATCTATATAGATGTATTGGTTGGAGCTGCAGCAAATGGATGTGATTCAACATTAACAACTGATTTAACAGTTCTTCCAACTTTAACAGGAGTACATAATGAGACAGTATGTGATGGAGGAAGTATTGCAGTAAATGGAACAACTTATGATGTAAGTAATTTAACAGGAACAGAAGTATTTACTAATATAGGGGCAAGTAATTGTGATAGCACAGTATTGGTAACATTAACTATATTACCAGCATTAACAGGAACTATTACACAAACAATTTGTGCTGGAGAAAGTATTGTTGTAAACGCAGCAGTTTATAATACTACAATAATTGGAGCAATAGAAACATTTACCAATATAGGAGTTAACAATTGTGATTCTGTAGTAACAATCAACTTAACTGTAGAGCCTGCAATTGATGTATCGGTAATCAATGCTTCACCAATATTAACTGCAAACCAAACAGGAGCAACTTACCAATGGTTAGATTGTGGTAATGCAAATACACCAATTGCCCTAGCAACAAATCAAAGTTATACAGCAACTGGAAATGGAAACTATGCTGTTGAGATTACTTTAAATAATTGTGTTGACACCTCGGTTTGTGAAACTGTTTCGAATGTTGGGATCAATGAAAATAACTTGAGTAATGAAGCTATTATTTATCCAAATCCAACAAGCGGTTTATTTACTGTGAGTTTAATTGATCTAGAAAAAAACACAAGCGTTACAGTATACTCTGTTGTTGGTAAAGAAGTTGTTCACCAACAAATAACGAAAAGTAAAACAACAATTAATCTATCGCCTTATAATAAAGGAATCTATTTTGTAAAGATTCAAAACGGAGATAATGTGAGAATTAAAAGGATTGTAAAACAATAAAAAAAAATATTTTATAGAAAGCTCTAACGTTTTATGTTAGGGCTTTTTTTATGGAAAATGATTACTTTTGTTTTTCTAAAATAATACAAATATTATGTACGGAAATTTACAAAAAGAGCTTCAAGATGAAATCAAAAATATTAAAGAAGCAGGATTATATAAAAGTGAAAGAATAATTATAACTCCAATGGGAGCTGAGGTAAAAGTTAGCACTGGTGAAGAAGTAATTATTATGTGTTCAAATAATTATTTAGGATTGTCATCACATCCGAAAGTAATTGATGGAGCAAAAAAAGCATTAGATACACATGGTTATGGAATGTCATCTGTAAGGTTTATTTGTGGAACTCAAGATATTCATAAAACGTTAGAAGGTAAAATTTCTAATTTTTTAGGAATGGAAGATACAATATTGTATGCTGCAGCATTTGATGCTAATGGAGGTGTTTTTGAACCATTATTTAGTAAAGAAGATGCTATTATTTCTGATGAGTTAAATCATGCATCAATTATTGATGGAGTGCGTTTGTGCAAAGCTGCTCGTTACCGTTACAAGAATAGCGATATGGCGGATTTAGAAGCTCAGCTAATAAAAGCACAAGATCAACGCAATAGAATTATTGTTACAGATGGTGTTTTCTCTATGGATGGATATGTAGCTAAGTTAGATCAGATTTGTGATTTAGCAGAAAAGTATGATGCTTTGGTAATGGTAGATGATTCTCATGCAACAGGATTTATTGGTAAAACAGGAAAAGGAACGCATGAACACAACAATGTTATGGGCAGAGTTGATATTATAACTTCTACATTAGGAAAAGCATTAGGTGGAGCAATGGGAGGTTTTACTTCAGGTAAAAAAGAGGTTATTGATATGTTGAGACAGCGTTCAAGACCATATTTATTTTCTAATTCATTGTCACCAGCAATAGTTGGAGCAGCAAATGAAGTATTTGACTTATTAGGAGGTTCAACAGAATTAAGAGATACATTAGAAGATAATGTAAATTATTTTAAAGAAGGAGTTAAAAAGATTGGTTTAGAGTATAGAGATGGTGATTCTGCTATTGTTCCTGTAATGTTGTATGATGCTAAATTAGCGCAAGAATTTGCTAATAAATTGTTAGACGAAGGTATTTATGCGATAGGGTTCTTTTATCCAGTAGTGCCTAAAGATTTAGCTCGTATTAGAGTTCAACTTTCTGCGGTACATACAAAAGAACAGTTAGATAAAGCACTTGCAGCTTTCGAAAAAGTTGGAAAAGAGTTAGGTGTAATCTAATTTTACACCCTATAAATATTATTAGAGTCCTACTATTTTTGGTAGGACTTTTTGTTAGAGCTTTTTCTTTTTTATTCAAAATAAAAACATTTTATATCTTTAACTTATCTAAACGATAAATTATGTTAAGAAATTCAGTTTTCACATTTTTCTTTTTTTTGATTTTAAGTGCAATTTTTTCACAAGAAACAACCGCAGAACATGAAATTATACATGGTAGTGAACTGAATGAGTATATAGTAAAAACAACCATTAAAGGGTTGAAAGACGCTGATATTGCTAGAGCAACTTATAAAATTGATAATGTTCATACTTACAAGAAAATTGAAAGTAATGAGTTATTTTCTTATAGAAATAAAGAGCATATAAAATTTTATGTAATGGGAGTTCCTGAATCAGGGATCATAACTGTAGAGTTAGGTTTAATACTTAAAGATAATAGTGATTATTCGTTTCCAGTGGAGTTTCAATACGCACGAAATGATGAAAATATAATAGTCCAATTTTCTGAATTGGTTTTTCCCGCTACAGATTTATTAGCTGTTATAGAAGAACCAATAGCTGAATTTCCAACAAAAAAACTTGTTTCAATAGCACAGAAAAACGATGAAGAAATTAAAGTAGAAGAAGTAGTTGAGGTCGGTAAAGAAATTGTAAAAGAAGAAGAACGCTTAGCGAAAGAGAAGACTGAAGCTGGTGTATTAGTGATTAAAATTGCTGAACAAAAAGCAAAACAGGAAGCTGAAGCAGCAGTTAAAAAAGTAGCAGATGAAAAAGTAGCAGATGAAAAAGTAGCAGATGAAAAATTAGCTAGAGAGAAAGTGCCAACAATTAAAGAAGAATTGGCTGATACTAAAGTGAAGTATACCATTCAAATATTATCATTATCTAAGTTTTCGAAAGCAAGATTTGATGCGTATTGTAAAAAGCATAGTTTATTAGAAGATGAAGTCTCTACGAGAATAGTAAATGGTGTTACAAAAGTTATTTATGGCAAAGCTAATTCGCTTGAAGAAGCTAAAAAAATAATAGATAAGTTAAAATTGCTCAATAACATTGATGCTGCATTCGCAGTTCCATTATAATATATTAGCTATATTTGACATTAGAAAATAATTCTTTTTTACGATGATAATAGACATTAATTCAGCTAAAATTTTTCAGAAAAAAAACTTGATTTTACAAGATGTAAATCTGAAAATTGGGAAAGGTGAATTTGTTTATTTAATTGGTAAAACGGGTTCAGGAAAAAGTAGCTTATTAAAAACTTTGTATGGTGATTTGCCTTTAAAAGAGGGTGGTGCAACAGTTTGCGATTTTGATTTAAAAACGATTAAAAGAAAAAAAGTTCCATTTTTAAGAAGAAAATTAGGGATTGTTTTTCAAGATTTTCAATTATTATCTGATAGGAGTGTAAATAAAAATTTACAGTTTGTATTAAAAGCTACTGGCTGGAAGGATAAAGCTAAAATTGAAAGTAGAATTACAGAAGTTTTAGAAAATGTTGGTTTAGGAACAAAAGGTTATAAATTTCCGCATGAACTTTCTGGTGGAGAACAGCAGAGGGTTGTAATTGCAAGAGCATTATTGAATGAGCCAGACTTAATTTTAGCAGATGAACCAACAGGTAATTTAGATCCAGAAACTTCAGAAGAAATAATGAACTTACTGTTTGATATCAGTAAAAAAGGGAAAGCTATTTTAATGGCTACTCACGATTTTCATTTGATGGGGAAATTTAAATCTCGAACGATAAAATGTGAAAATAGCTCTGTGGTAGAGGTGTCAGGAACAATTACTCAAAACACTTTTAAAGCCCCAGAAACACAAATTGCTCCAGAAAGAACTGAAGGCGATAATCTATAATCTTACTTAGGAGCTTTTTTAAGTAGGTACAAGGCTAAAATACTGTATGATATATTAGGTATCCAAACAGCTAAAATCACAGGCATTCCAGAATTTATGGCAAAGGTAGAGGAGATTCTCATAAATAAGATGTAGGAGAAACTCACTAATAAGCCCAATCCAATATGCAAACCAATACCTCCTCTTACTTTTCTGCTAGAAATAGAAACACCAATTAATGTGAGTATAAAAGTTGCGAAAGGGTAAGCTATTCGTTGGTGCTTTTCAATTTCGTAAAGCACAACTTGATGGGATCCTTTAAATTTTTGTTCTTCAATAAAATCATTTAACTCAAAGTAATCCATTGCAATAACATAGTTTGTTCTACGCTTAAATTCTTCTGGTTTTAAATTAATATCAATATATTTTTTACGCCCAGAATTAACAGTCTCCTCTAAGCCATTAATATGCCTTTCAACATAATTAGTAACTGCCCATTGGTTTACTACCGTGTCCCATTTTGCATTGCCGGAAAGTAGTTTGTAAGTTAAATCACCTTCAGGGTTAAACTTTTCAATAGAAAAATTGTTTCCTAAATTTAAGTCAACCACAAAATTTGACATATAAATAAAAGTGCCATCATCTATTTTTAAGTGTATATCCTTTGCAAAATTCCTAAGTTTATTTCTGTAATAGATTTCTTCAAAAACTAAACGTTCTTTATTTGCTGCGGGTATTAAAAAATTATTTAAATAATAAGACAAACCAGATAAGAAAAAAGCACAAATTAAAAACGGGCGAAGTAATCGGTTAAATGTAACCCCGCCAGATAAAATGGCTACAATTTCGGAATTGCTTGCCATTTTAGAAGTGAAAAATATAACCGCAATAAAAATAAAGAGGGGGCTCAACATGTTGGCTAAATAGGGTACAAGGTTGAGGTAGTAATCAAAAATAATGGCTTTCATTGGCGCATTGTTTTTAAGAAAGTCCTCTAATTTTTCAGAGATATCAAAAACAATAATAACACATATTACCATTAGTAATGCAAAGAAAAATGTTCCTAAGAATTTCTTAATAATGTATATGTCAATTTTTTTTAACACTATAATCGTTGTCCTAATTGTTTGACCATTTGCTTTTTCCAATCATAAAAAGTACCTGCTAAAATTTGCTCACGAGCTTCAGTAACTAACCACATATAGAAGCTTAAATTGTGTAACGTAGCAATTTGTGCACCTAATCTTTCTTTGGAAATAACTAAGTGACGTAAGTATGCTTTAGAATAATAGCTGTCTACATAACTTGTTCCATCAGCATCTAATGGTGAAAAATCATCCTCCCATTTTTTATTTTTAATATTAATGGTTCCGTTTTTTGTAAATAGCATTCCATTTCTTGCGTTACGAGTAGGCATAACACAGTCAAACATGTCAATACCTAAAGCAATGTTTTCAAGAATGTTTAATGGAGTTCCAACCCCCATTAAATAACGAGGTTTATCTTCAGGTAAAATGTTGGTAACAATTTCACACATTTCGTACATTTCGTCATCAGGTTCACCAACCGATAAACCACCAATCGCATTTCCTTCACGCTCAAAAGAAGCAATTTTTTCAGCAGATTGTTTTCTTAAATCTTTATACGTACTTCCTTGTATAATCGGGAATAACGTTTGCGAATAACCATATTTATCTTCAGTAGCATCAAATCGATCACAACACCTTTTTAACCAACGGTGGGTCATGTGCATAGAGTTTTTAGCATACCTATAATCACAAGGATAAGGCGTACATTCGTCAAAAGCCATAATAATATCAGCACCAATTGTTCGCTGTACATCCATTACATTTTCAGGTGTAAATAAATGTTTAGAGCCATCTATGTGAGAAGAAAAAGTTGCTCCTTCTTCTTTTATTTTTCTTCTTCCTGATAAAGAATAAACCTGGTATCCGCCACTATCAGTTAGTATTGGTCCATCCCAATTCATAAATTTATGTAAACCTCCAGCTTTTTCCATAATATCCATTCCTGGGCGGAGGTATAAATGGTAGGTATTTCCTAAAATTATTTGAGCTTTTACATCTTCTTTAAGTTCAACTTGATGGACCCCTTTTACAGTGGCAGCTGTTCCAACAGGCATGAAAATAGGCGTTTTTATTTCCCCATGATCCGTTTTTATTACCCCAGCTCTTGCTTTTGATTGAGGGTCTTTTTTCTCTAATTTAAAGTCCATTTATGATATTAACTATTTGGTTTTAAAAACTTGGTCAAAGATAGTTATTTAGCCCAAAGTATCCCATTACATTTGATAAATGGATATTACTGAATTAATAAACTTTATTGAATTTAATAGCTGGCTCGATTATGCTGTGGTTATTTATTTAGGAAGCTTTATAGTTCAGTTGTTTTATTATCTTTTTGTTTTTTCTAAACTAGCATTTTTTAAGCCTGAAAAAGGAACTAAAGAGATGTTACCCGTTTCGGTAATTATTTGTGCTAAAAATGAACGAGAAAACTTGTTAGAATTTTTACCACTATACCTTAATCAGAAATATGATAAGTTTGAGGTAATTGTTGTAAATGATAATTCTGTTGATGATAGTATAGATGTTTTAAAAGCATTTCAACTACAATTTAAG
>Ga0256845_1002084_pt1 | contig 14918 bp, 11 predicted proteins | sample RiftiametaG_FD_189101 | JGI IMG/M metagenome (GOLD analysis project Ga0256845, IMG submission 189101) | Tube worm associated microbial communities from hydrothermal vent at the East Pacific Rise, Pacific Ocean - Riftia | ecosystem: Host-associated > Annelida > Integument > Unclassified ...
ATTGAAGATGATTTTTGGAAATTACGCTTATCGGTTTGTGTAAGATTAGTTGCGTGGTTTAAGTCACTAATTTAGCAAATACAAACCGAATAGAAAATCTGCGAGGATTTTCGTAAGTAAAGACAGACCAAGCAATTAATTTTATACGTCTTTGTTGGGCGCAGTTTTTATTCGATAAGTTCTGTCAAAGGTTGTAATAGCGTTCTATAAAAATCTTTTATTTCGGTTGAGTCAAGAATTAATTTCCTGACTATATTTTCATACTGTTCTTTATTAAGTCCCAAGCCTGATGTTATTCTATTTAAAACTTGGGTTTCTCTAATCGGATAGCGAGTAAGTAATTCCAACTGGTTGCTATTTGCAACAAGGTTGTCGAAATGATTTTCTTCATCTTGTAGAACTTGGTTTAAATCAAATGTTATATTAAACTGTCCTCTTTGTTGAATATCTCTATGTTTAGGCATTGATAACATTATGTCGTTACGAAGCTTCTTTTCGCAAAGTTTAGAACAAAGTCTCTCTTTATGTTGTGAGATATCCGAAATTATATTTTCTGTGGCTTTTTGATTTAATGTTGTGGCATTTTGACCTGTTAATTCAGAGATTCTTTTTGCAACTTTCTCAATAATGTGTAAATGATAATATAATGCTTCTACCGAGTAAAAAGGAATAGCAGCAACTCCTTTTTCTAATAATGCTTGAATTTGTTCTGGTGTTCTATCATCTGTATCTATTAAGCCATAAGCATTAATCCAATGAATGTTATCAGTTTTTTTAATTCCATTAACTGCTTTTTCTACTTCCCTACAATTTCCTTGTGGAATAACAGATACATTGGGATAAATAAGTTGGTAAATTTGTCTATCTAAACTTGTAGATTGTCCTTCTACAAATAGTAATTCTCTCTTTGAACCAAGAATATCAGTTTTTATAGAGATAGGAATAGATAAATCGGCTGTTATCAAATCGGCATCCCAATCTTTAATGTTCTTTCCTTGCCATTGGCAACTACGAATTAAAAGCGTACTCGATTCTTGACAATCAATTGGTAAGTGAATATCGTGTGTGGAAATTACAAAAACGCAATCTTCTCTTTTTCTAAACAATGAGGTTAATAATGGCGAAATAATTGACCTATGTAAATGTCTTTCTGGTTCATCAAGAATAATCAATGAATTTGGTTCAGTAGTCAAAACATCTGCTCCAATTAAAAGTGCATTTCTTTCGCCATCTGATAATTCTGCGATGCTATATGGTTCACTACCGTTTTTTGAGGCAAATAGTTGCTCGCCTTTTCCAAGAATGATTGTTATTGGAATATTTGATATTGCTAATAATTCATTTATTGCTTGAATAGGTGCTTGGTCACTCGAATGTTCTTTAGCAAGTTCTATATTATCGCAATCAACAGCATCCGCAATATTTCTTGCTCTAATGTTATGTGAGTTTATCAAATCAAAAATTGATAGAGATGTTCTAGCTTGAGAATAATCATCTCTCCATCTTGAATAAGTTTGAGAATCACTTGATTTTATATTGTTTTCAGTCGACTTCTTTTGAGAAGCCGTCATATTCATTGCATTATCTGTAAACCAAGTTTGTCTATGGGCAAGTATACGTTTAGCGTGATTTCTATTTTGATTAAATAAATTATGCATTAAAGTTGACTTCCCAACACCATTTGCTCCTAAAACAAAAACTGTATTTCCATCAGTCAATGGAATGTTAATTGTTCCATTATTTGAGGTAGGTATATTGAATTTATATTTATTTGATTGGATTACGGTTGTTTGTCAAATTGCGCCCAACGTCTCCGGGCTATGAATCGTTTTATAGCCATTGTTGCTATGAGTTCGCAGCGCAGCGTAGAAAGTCATAGTAACAGGGCGAAGCCCGGAGACGTTGCGTATGAAATCGTAGCGTATAAAAATACAATAAATTTCGGGTTTAGCACAGAGCCAAATTTTTATATTTTGTTTTTAACTTATCAATCTTAAAAGCCAAATTAAAAATTTGGCGGAACTTTGTAAATAAACACAAACCTTTGAATTTCGCACTTATTAGCTATGTTTTATATACTTCTTAAGTTTACATTTCATAAGTTCAATTAATAAACAAGAAAGCACAAAAGAGAGGACTAAGGTTATTATATACGTGGAAGCCTAGACTTCGTCAACATTGAAAATCCCCTCTCTTTTCTACCTACATTTCGAACAGTTGTTTGAACCTGAGTTCGACCTAAGCATTTACAAGAAAAGGGTTAATTGTGCTGTATTTTCTGTTTATAATTTGATGCTAGGTTTCTTTTCTTGAAACGAATAAGCAATAAGACTAGCCACCAAGTTTGTAATGAAATTAGCAAAACTTCTATGTCTAGAATGTTCTGCTTGAGCAATATTTTTTAGTTAGTCATTTATAGTTTCTATAACCGATCGTTTTCTGAGTAATATTTTATCTCTCATGGTCATCATTACATTTTTCATGTTATTTTTAATACCAGTAACCAGATGTAATCCTTGATTAAATAACAAAGCTGTTAGTTGTTTTGAAATGTAGCCTTTATCTGCATATAAACTACCGAATATTTTCTTCAAAAAGTTTTCTTTTTTTAATGGAGCTCTATCATCTACATTCGCCTGGGTAATAACAAAATCAAGGATTTCGCCTTTATCGTTTATGATAATATGAAGTTTAAAACCATAAAACCACCCCATTGTAGATTTACCAATATTAGCCCATTCCTTTAAATACTTTGTTCTGGTTTATTCGTTTGTTTTTACAAGCACATATCGACGTAGAATCTATAAAAGAAATACCTGTGCATTTACCTAGGCAACAGGTTTTCATCTACAAGGTTAATGGGAGTGTGTTAGCTTGCATAAGTTCTACAAAACGATTATAAGATACTGTGTTTGGATACTCTTGTTTTAGATGCTTTTGGACATAGAAAATATAAAAGTGTTTGAAAGTTCTAATCCCACTTAAATGAAACAGAACAGTAAGACTTACTATCTCACTCATAGACATTGTAGATTTTCTATGTCTAGTCTTTTTACCAGTAGAAACTTGCCTTTTTCTTAAAGCAGGTTCAAAAACAAGACAAAAATCATCAATAGAACAGAAAATTTCAGTAATTCTATCAATAGAAATCATAAGCAGAACACATTTTAATATATTGAATTTCAGTACTTTAATATACAAGATGTTCTGCTTTTTCTATGCTAAAAACGCCTGTTCCTTAGGTCGAACTCAGGTTAAAAAGATAGTTTATGGGTAAAGATTGAAAATAGTTTACAAAAAAGCCCCACTTTCAGAAGTAGGGCGTTTACTAATAAGGGTGCAGACCTTATTATTTGTTTTCTGTCGCTTGAAGTAGTATAATGTAACTCAACATTACAAAACCTACTACTTTGGCAAATATCGGCACAGGGATTTTAATATAGAAATCTTCTGCTTTTTTAGGTATTCTAAACATATTAAAATATTAAAGTATTAAACGCTTTTTAATGCTTCTGCGCAGAATACATGGTTAAATATAGTAAACTATTTTCAACATACCTTTAAATAAAATGAATATAATACCTTAATCTATAAACGTACCTTAAATTTTAATAAATTTCACATTATATTTTTTGTTATTACCAGTCAATGATAATGTGTAAATACCTGTTGGTAGTTTACTCAAATTTGTTAATTTAATTTTTGAGGTATTTATAGGTGTTACGTTTATTATTTTTTTAACCGTTCTGCCATTTATATCATAGATTATACAACTGTATTTGGAACCTTCAAAATCACCTATTAATGTAAGTTGGTCTAGAGTAGGGTTTGGGTATATTAATATTTTACTATTTGTGTTGTTAGATGAGTAATCGTCAATGTCTAGTGAGCTAGTATCATTTTGAGCATTGTAAAGAACAGCATACATGCAAGTGTTCCAAACCATTGTTTCCCAAGTTGTAAATTCATTACTATTTACTAAAGACCATCCGTCAGTCCATCTTCTTTGCCCTGGTAAATCTCCCCAATGAGGATATAGATAATCACTTACTGCCGTTTGATATGGCATACCACTTATGCCTTCTGTAGGTCCATAAACTACTATACCTGGAACATTTCCAATAATAGGTTGACTTCCTCCTTGTGGTAATTTACCATATTTAGTCCAATAAGAGTCTGCATGTAGAGGGCTGTTAACTTGTTTTGTACCAAGACCAGTTACATAACTTTGAGATAAAGGATTTAAGCCTAAAGAATAGTCGCCTAATTGGCTAACAATATCAAAATATCCTTGTTTTTCATTAGGATCTGTACTTATCCTATACATAAAAGCGGCTGCATCTGCATATCTTCCTTGTGCTGTTGCTGATCCCCAACCTGAAAATTGAGTTACTCCTTGTGCATAAGGATAGTTGTTTGGTTTCCATCCCATATATCCTCCTGTGTTTACTTGATTTTTCATTTTTACTTTTAAAGCACTAACTAGAGAGTTGTCTTTTGTCACATTACTTAATAAGTATGAAATAAAGTGAGAGGTGTAAATTTTAGAATCATTATTTCCTACTAAATATTGATAAGGGTATGATCCTTGATTTACGATATTTGAATTTGCAATGCTTCTAAAAACAATATGATATGGATTGTTTAAGTCATTATTTGTATTCCCAGTAGCGGTTGAAAGATATAATTGAAGGGCTGCATACATTTTAAAACCTTTACGCTCATTAAAATTTTGGCGTTCACAATAATCCCATGCAAGTACCGCTCGATTTAAAAGTTCAGTTGATTTTTGTGGATTATAAGGAGCAATTAACCTAGATGCTTGTGCAAAAAAACCTGCACTTGCATAGGTAGTAGATTCATAAACTGCATATGTGCCATAAACTGCATTTCCATTTATTTCATCATCAGCTCTATCAACACCATAGGTAGGATGACGTCTAGTTTCAGTACCTCCCATAACCCCACCATACTTACTTGGATCTGAACTGTTAGATGAATCAAGTTGTAAATATTCCCATATTTTAAGACCCCACATTGTCTCGTCAAGAAAATCAGGAATTCCATTGCCCGATTCTGGTATGTTATATTGATTATCTATAAAATGATTTTCAAATGCTTCATAATAATTTAGCATAAGTAATGGAATTGTTGTGTGAAAAACTCGTCTATCATAATCTGCTGCATCATGGTAACCTCCCATTACATTAAACATTTGGGCGTTATTAGGAACGGTAATAAAACCTTGACCTTCTCGATTGTTCTCACCTATATATTGGGTGTGTGCTATTTGAAGGTGGCAAGCACCTCTTTGGTATTCTGTATATGGACTTTCTAAAGCAATACCACAACGTTGATGGTACATACCTCGTAAATGGGTAGATGCTATTTTTTTAGAATACTCTTGCCCAACTCCAAAAGAAAATGAACGTCCAATACCTTCTATTTCTATATAGTATTTTCCATCAGTTAATGATGCTAAATCCATTCTATAAACAAATTCTCCTGATTGTGCTTTACCATTTCCAGTATCATCTCCCCAATAAGTTAGTGTGCCTGAATAAACAGTTGTATTAGTATCAGCATCTTTTACTGAAAAATTAGGAATAGATGAAAGTTGTTGAGACCCTTTGTCTCCTGCAAAAATACCGAAATTAGCATACCTAACATTACTTCCTGCTGCATAACCAACTTGGTTAACTTTAATAGATTCACATAAAGTGCTATTTTGATTAAAGGTAATATTGAAATTACCATATGTAGAAGAAATATTATAAGTTTGACCTTCAATTAAATTACTATCTAGAGTAAGATAAACTTTATGTTCCATTTTTACTGGAAAATGTAACTTGTAATTAATATGTGTTGTTTTATTTTCATCAATAACACCCGAGTGAACTCCAATACTGTTTGGGGCTATAGCGGTATTATTTACTGTCCAATTTTGAATATCTGGTTTGTAATTGTCATAAGGTAGCCTATTGTTTTCTGGTATGTTTATCCAGTCAGACTCAAGGTGTACTACTAAAATGTTTGACGAAGATGTTTCGATTTTTGTAATTTGTTGTCCTAGCATAGTTGTGTAACTAATAATTGTTAGAACTAACGCTACCGTAAAATGTTTGTACATAATATTTATTTTAAATTTTAACATGGTATAATAATGTGTTTAATATATTGCTTTTGTTTATTATTAGTTTTTTTTGAAAAGGTTAAATGATAAAATTTTTATTGGAGGGAAGTGAGCACAATGATAAGTAAAAATCATCATAATACCTTACTTTTTTTAGTTTAAATATCCTACCTAGTATTTTTAATCTATCTATAGATTCCAAGCTGAATTATCAATCTTTTCTTGGATTGAAACTTGGTACAATAAAAGAAGAATACACTCTACTTTAGGGTATAAAACTATTAACGAATTTGAATTAGAATTAGAAATGTATAACCAAAACGTAGCTGCTTAAATCTCGCAATTAATTGTCCACTTTTTTTGTTGCAAGTTCACTATTTCATCTATGAGTTGCTCTGGTGTAAATTGAGATAATAAACTTAGTATCTTATGACGCCAATCAAAACTTGTTTGAATACTGATACCTAACTCCTTTGCTATCTTTTTTATAGGCATTCCTTTTTCCATACAATTTAAATAGGATTGCCATTTTGATTTTAGCTTTATATCATACAACTCAGTACCAGTAGTTTCACTATACCACTTGTTCGTATGCAATCCTCCCTACGGTCACACTGCACAGAACGAGGGATATACTGAATTTAATCGTAAGTATTAAATGAGATTGAGTTTTATTTTAAAACAAAAACATCATTTAAATTTGTATTTCCTCCAAAGGAAGCCTTACCTCCAATAATTAATAATTGGCTGTTATGTACACATTTGTATGACTTCCTCTTCTTGGAAATAAGAAACTGCTAACGTGGTTTTTGTTTATTTTTTTGCAAAAAATTCGACCGCTTTGCTGTATTTGTTTTACATTCTTTTGCTTATCGCTCAGTCGTCCCTCCTTCACTTTTAAGCAAAAGCATACACATTGGCTCCGCTTAGCTCAAAAGAAAACTAATAGCTAATTGAACTATGGGACAAACACTGGGCGGAAGCCCAAAAGGTCGCTGGAGCTCGTGGGATTGATGTTGCCACGAAAGGCAACACGGCAGTAGTTGGCACTGATGCGCCAGCTACCGCCACGAAGAACACGAAAAGTACCTGTTGCAGGTCCTTGTGGGTCGTTACTTGGGCTACTGCTGTAATAGTTAGCGTCATACCAATCGTTTGTCCATTCGTATACATTACCACTCATATCGTGCAGTCCTAATTCGTTGGCACTTTTTGTACCAACAGTATGTGTATCAATTCCTGAATTTGTAGTGTACCAAGCAACATCATCTATAGTGTTGCTGCCACTATAGGTGTAGCCACTACTACTATTACCTCCTTTTGCGGCAAATTCCCATTCTGCTTCGGTTGGCAATCTGCCTCCGTAATGCTCGGCATAGGCTTTGGCACCAAACCAACTTACCACTATTACAGGGTTGTTTTCTTGACCAGCATCTGCTACAAACTGCCCACCTATATGGCTTATTTGTATATCCGTAGCGTCCATATCTAAATACTCTACGCCACTAAAACTGCCGTTTATATTGGCTACTATATCGTTCATAAAAGTAGCGTATTGGGCGTTGGTAATTTCGTGTTTGCTTATGCTAAAACCGCTTAGTGTTACGCTGTGTACGGGTGCTTCATCTGCACTTCCAGTAGTGCTGCCCATACTAAAAGTACCGCCTGCTACAGTTACTTTTTCGCCAGGAAAAATGTTTTCTGCTACAAACTCCAGTTCATTACCATAACCCGTTCCTTTACTATTGGTGGCATAAGCACGTACATAATAGGTAGTATTTGCTGTTAAACCAGTTATATTGCTGGTATAATTGCTTGGGTTGTTACCCTCGTCTGTGGCAAAGTCCAGTATGGTAGGGTTTTGTGATGTGCTCCAACATACGCCTTTTGCGGTAATGTCTGCTCCACCTGTATCGGTAATATCGCCACCGCTTGTTGCGCTTGTAGGTGTTATTTCTGTAATGGCTAAGGTGCTTAGCGTTGGTAGATTGGTATTATCTACTGGGTCATCGTCTTTATTGCAACTTGCTATTGCAAATACTACAGTTAAAAGAATTAAAATTGATTTTTTCATAATGTTATTTTTTAATATTTTATATTATTTTTAATATGAAACGATTATCCCTTTTTTGATATAATTTTTATAGAGAAATCAAATTATTAAGCTTGAAGTATTGCTTTATCATCTTTATTACAACTACCTACAATGAATAATAAAAATACTATTTTAAGAATTATTTTTTTCATAATTTTTATTTTACAAATATTGAAAATACATAAGCATCATTAGCGCTGTCAGCTAGGCTTGTTTCTTCTCCATTTTTTGCATTGTAACATGTTAATTGTAAATTATCAAAACAACTTATCTGTTTCATTAGATTACCAGCTCTTTTCATAATTTTATTATTTTCATGGGTCTTAACTTTTTATCGTCTCTAAATTTTATTTACCGTATTCTATTGAATCATGTATGATGTAATACCATAATATTCACAAACAGCATGGTAGTCATTTACATTAATTCCAGAAATTTTCAATTCGTTAAGTATGTTATCTTTTGGTGAGATGTCTTTATTTGATATACCGTTAATAGTATTCGCTGATTCAATAATTATCACTTTTATCCATGAAAGCGGAATAAGTTTTGCTGTTTGAACAGTTACGTTATCGATTGTTCTTGAACTGATATATACTGATTCTGGGTTTTGAAACGCTCCTGCACCACCTACAGAGTCAGTAAAATACGGGGTAATCATTTGTGTTTGGAAATCAGGATATTGACCATGTACCCAACCAGGAATTTGAAACACTCTTTCGCTATTCGTAAAATTGCTTCGTACATATACTAAAATAACATCATTTGTAACTACCTCGGTAGTAAGTATATTAGTCATATCTAGCCTCATGAATCCATTACTACCCCATTGAGGTTCGTTAAAAAAGTATGTCGTTACATTAACATTACTATCAACCCCATCGATTCCGTTAATTCCATCGGCTCCATCTTCTGGAGAACATGAAAAAGCTAGTGCCATAATCAGTACTAAAAGCACATATTTCGTTTTTAAAATTATATTTTTATACATTGCTACTATTTTTTTGTCTCGAAAATTCGAGAGTGATTTTTATTTTAAAAAGTTTATGTTATTTTTTTAGTATTTTTTGTTAAAGAATAATTTCATTCTTTTATTTTGTGGTTATAAATAAACCCAAAGCTTTAGAATCTTGTACTGCATCAATAACTAGACTTGTAGCAATACCATTTTTCCAATATTTTGCTACATTTTTAGCCCCATTATTACTCTCTTCATAACCAGCTACATAAACATCACTCCCAATTACTGTAATCGCAGTAGTACTTGAATCTTCAGTTCCATTTGTTAAAGGCATGGCTATATCATTTTTCCAATATTTTGCTACATTTTTAGACCCGTTAAATTCAAATCCTGATACATAGATATCATCTTCAATTGTGGTAATCGCTGTAGTTCCAGCTGTTTGAGTCCCATCTGTTAAAGGTGTCGATATATTGTTTTTCCAATATTTTGCTACATTTTTAGACCCGTTAAATTCAAACCCTGATACATAGACATTGTCTTCAATTACAGTCATCGCTGAAGCAGCAGCAGCTTGAGTTCCATCTGTTAAAGGGATAGCAATACCATTTTTCCAATATTTTGCTCTACGTTGAGACCCGTCATATTCATATCCTGCTACATACACATCGTTATTTACCACAGCAATAGTAGAAGTAGAACTTGAATTACCTGATAAAGGTATGGCAATACCATTTTTCCAATATTTTGCTCTACGTTGAGACCCGTTATATTCAAATCCTGATACATATACGTCTCCATTTACAACTGTAATATCTTGAGATCCAGAAGAATTTGTTCCATCTGACAATGCTATGGCTGTACCGTTTTTCCAATATTTTGCCGCAGAAAGCTCTCTTACTGCTACATACACATCATCACCTACCACAGTAATAGCATAAGCTCTTGCGTTTTGAGTCCCATCTGTTAAAGATGTAGCAATACCATTTTTCCAATAAGTAGCAACATTTTTTGTGCCGTTAAATATATAACCACACACATATACGTCTTTTACGATTGGGTCTGTTGCTATATTTGGTTCATCATCATTAGAACACGAAAAAGTTACTGCAATGATGAGTGCTAAAAGCACATATTTGGTTTTTAAAATTACATTCTTCATAATTAATTTTTCTAATTGTTAGTACTGTATTTGTTTAAAATTTAGGGTGTAAAAGTAATTTTAGAGATACTGTTCTGCTAACAGTATTATCTCAAATCATAACAAAATCATCTCATAAAGGCGTCGTGTTAGTTAAAAACACTTCCTGGCTTGTCGGGTTTTAACAATAAATGGGATTTAGTTCCGAGGCTTCAGAAGAAATGAAATTTAGTGAAGAGCCTCTATAATATGCTTCTTTGGTCGTTCCTCCCTCTGAACGACATTATGCAATAAATTATATTACTCTCTATGACCAACATAGAATTTTTTTTGTGTAAGAAATTTAATTTTAGTAAGAAAAAATGATAAAGAGTTGGGTATTTAAGAATTTGAATTCTTCTTACTATATACAGAGGGAGATACGCCATGAAACTCTTTAAAGCATTTGGCAAAATAGGATAGGTTATTGAAACCGACATCGTAGGCAACTTCAGTGACATATACTCCCTTTTGTTTTAAAATCTGTGCTGCTCGTTTTAAACGAAAATTACGAAGTAATTCACCAGGAGACTGATTGGTTAATGCTTTTACTTTTCGATGTAATTGGGCATTGCTCATTGCCAATTCTTCTCGCATTTGTGGTATGGAAAAATCTGAATTAGCATGTTGCACTTCTAATAAATCAATTATTTTTTGTAAAAATTGCTCATCCAAAGAGGTTACTGTAACTTCTTTTGGATGAATAATGTCTTTTTTAGAGAAGAGTTCTCTTAATTTTTGACGTTGTTCAATCAAGTTTCTTATTCGAGCATGGAGTTCTTTAGAATTAAAAGGTTTTGTTAAATAATCATCTGCACCAGTTTCTAATCCTTCAATTTTATTTTCTATTCCCGCTTTAGCAGTAAGCATAATTATGGGTATGTGACTTGTATTGATTTCTTTTCTTAATTGTTTACAAAGAGAAATACCATCCATTTTTGGCATCATCAAATCGGTAACAATAAGATCGGGCATGGTTTTTAATGCTTTTTCAAGTCCGTCTTGCCCATTAAATGCTTCAATTGTATTATATTCTTCCTCTAATTGTTGTTTGATAAAATCACGCATATCTATATTATCTTCAACAATTAAAATAGTAGGTAAATCTTTGTTTTGAGGCTTAATAGAAATAACATTTTCTTTTATAATAACTTTTCTTTTTGCTACTTTTTTATCTTCTTTTTGAGTTGTTTTTATTTCTTCTAAAGGAATCGTTATTTTAAAAACACTCCCCTTTTTATACTCACTTTCAACGTTAATAGTTCCTCGCATTAATCCAACAAGTTCTTTTGTTAATGACAAACCAATGCCTGTACCTTCTTTTTCTCTAGTAAAACTATCATCAACCTGGAAAAATCGGTCAAAAACAAAAGGTAATCTCTTTTGCGGAATACCACAACCAGAATCAGCTACTTCAATTTTTAACTGTTCATTAAAAAAAACTACAGAAATACTAACTGTTTCATCATTATTTGTAAACTTAAAAGCATTGCTAAGCAAATTATAAATTATTTTCTCCAATTTGTCTCTATCAAATGAAGCCCAAAGTATTTTATTTGAGGGTATTTTAATTTGATAATCCATATTTCTTTGGGCTGCAAGTGAGCTAAAAGAAGATGCCGCAGTTCTAAAGCATTTATAGACATTACCTTCAGAAGGCTCTAATTCTAAATTTCCTGATTCTATTTTTGAAAGGTCAAGTAATTGGTTTACCAATTTTAATAATCTGTTTGCATTACGTCGTATCATTTTCACATTAGATAGACTTAATTTATTTTCAGGGTGTCGTTCTAATTCTTCAATAGGACCTTTAATTAAGGTGAGTGGTGTACGAAATTCATGTGAAATATTGGCAAATAGCCGTGTTTTCATCTTATCTACCACTTTTAATTGTTCTGTTTGAAGTTTTAATTGAACGTTCTTTTCTGAAATTTCTTGAGTACGATTGGTAATTATTTTTTCTAAGGTCATATTCTTCACCCTAAGTTGTTTGGAACGCCACTGGGAGAACAATAGAATGATTAATACTACTGCTAAAAAATAGCCAAGATAAGCCCACCAAGTTCGATACCAAGGAGGTAATATTGTGAATTCATAACTATCTTCTTTACTAATTTTCCCAAATACATTTTTGGCTCTTACTTTAAATGTATAGGTGCCTTCTGGTATATTGGTATAATCTTTTTTAGTTTCTGATGTCCATGAAGACCAAGTTTTATCAAAGCCTTCTAGAGTATATTGAAATCTATTTTTAGATTCATCATAAAAACTTGGAATTGAATACTCAAAACGTAATAGGTTATTCTTAAAGTGAAGCTCTGGCTTAATAGGCACTCCAAAACCTCCATAAAGTAGTGAGTCGTTTTTATATTTTACTTTAGATATTATGGCTTTTAAAGTAACTTTACTTTTATAGTGCCTAGCTTTTAAATCATGTTTAATGATTCCTTGCTTACCAATACACCAAATAATACTATCATTAAATTCTGTAAATAAGCCATATTTTTTCAGGTCAATTATACGTGCTTCTTCAATATTTTTTAATGAATATTTTCCGTTTTTGTTTGGAAATGAGACTAGTTGACCAATTCGTTTTTCTTCTTTATACTCCATCAACCATATACGGTTTTCAGCATCTATAAAATTAATTTTAACCTTTTTGTTTTTAGCACCAAGTTTATTAAGTAATTTGTTGTCTTTGAAAAATCTTTGCATTTTAGAATCAAACCTATAAACCTCATCTTCTGAAGAGAAATAAACTTGGTTTTCAATAATATAATTTTTACCAATAGTGCCTGGAAGCCCATCTTTAGGTGTAAATATTTTGACTTTTGGATTCTTTAAATTTTGGGCATCATTTCTGCTATTGAAAAAAACACCTATTATTTCATTTTTATCAATATCTAACCACAAATTACCATTATCAATTTCATTGATTTTATCAACAAAAGTATCTACTCCTTTAAACTCTTGTTCAAGTTTCCATTTATTATTTTTAAAATACATTGAAGACAACCCAGATTCTGAACCAATAAAAACCCTATTTTTATCAATTTTAGAATGGTATAATGACGATACTTTTAAATTTATTAGTTTATTTATTTTTCCTTTTTTATCTATTTCATAAACGCCATATAAATCACCAACAAGTAACTTATCTTGAAAAAGAATCATATCCCAAACACCACCAAACTCACCTTTTACTTTCTTAAATAAGCTATTCTTAGATTTTTTTTGATTTTCTAAATAAAATAAGCCTTCTGGTCCACCTATAAATAATTTTTCATTATACTTTAGAATGGCAAAAATCAAATCAGGAGTATTATTATACTTATTGAAAAAAGAAAACGGAGAAGGGTATTCAATTTTTGTTATTCCAGAAAATAATGAAGCCCATAACAAACCAGATTCATCTTGAAAAAGATCAAAAACCACATTAGATCTTAATAGTTCTTTTTGAGAAAGTACAACTTTTTTTTGCCCTTTATTATCAAGTATTAAGATACCTTTGTTAAGTGACCCAAACGCAAAAGAACCATTATTTAAAGCTACTCCAGTATAAATAGTGTTATCTGTAAAAAAATCAGGAATATCAGTTTTAAATTCTATAAAATCTACCCCATTGTATAAAAAAAGTTTATCTCTGGTTGTTACCAAAAATTCATTTTCTTTATATGGCAATATTGAATATACTTTATTGGTTGCAAATAATTCTCCATTTGAAATCAATTTAAATTGGTTATTCTTATATTCCGTTAAACCTTTGCCCTCTATTCTTTTTAAAACAGTGTTATGAACATTAAAGATATAAGAATCACCTGAATTATCCCAATAATCAAACTTTTCACCATCCCATTTAAAAATATACTTCTTTGAAGTAAAGAATAGTCCTTTGCTAGTAGCACAAACGCTTCCTATTCTTCCAAAGTCATGATACTTTTTAATTAATTTTGGTAAAAGAGAAGTATAGATTAATAGTCCTTCTTTATTTGATTCTATGTAACCTAATTCGTCAATTGCCCCTACATATATTCTGCTATTTTTTCCTTTAGCTAATGAAAAAACAGATACTTTTTTTGGTAATTGTATTAAATTCCAATTTACCCCATCATAAGTCAAAACACCATCACCATTAGCAAAATACATTACTCCTAAAGAATCTTGAACAGCACCCCAGTTTTGATCAAAAGCATTATAATCTACTGGCGAGTAATTTTGAATGTATGGATATCCTATTTCTTGAGTTTGGATTGAGAATATTTCTTTATTTGTATCTTGTGCATAAGCTAAAAAATAGCACATAAAGAAACAAAGAAATAGAGTAGTTCTAAATTTTATTTTCATTCTATTTATAATTACAAAAGACAAACTTCAAATAAAAAATAGTAAAACAGATGACATATGTAACATTAACTGTTTATTTAGTCTTTATACGTTAGCAAACATAGTTTATTTAAATCCCTTCAACTAACAGTATTATCTCAAAGATTAACAGTTTGTTTAATTTTTTTTGAATTCAAATTTTAGGATGGGTCATAATTTTTGCTAA
>Ga0256845_1002085_pt1 | contig 14912 bp, 7 predicted proteins | sample RiftiametaG_FD_189101 | JGI IMG/M metagenome (GOLD analysis project Ga0256845, IMG submission 189101) | Tube worm associated microbial communities from hydrothermal vent at the East Pacific Rise, Pacific Ocean - Riftia | ecosystem: Host-associated > Annelida > Integument > Unclassified ...
TTGTAGCTCCACTTGCATCTCCAGACCAACCATCAAATTGATAACCTGCAGCTGGTGTTGCGGTTAAACCTACAACAGTTCCATCATCATAAGTTCCATTTGTTGGGTTTGGATTTGTGGTTACTGTTCCATTGGTAGCAGTGATTGTTAATATACGTTGTACAATTGGTATTAAACTAAAAGTAGCAGTAACTGATTTATCTGCATCCATAGTAATGTTAACAGTATTTGTAGCTCCACTTGCATCTCCAGACCAACCATCAAATTGATAACCCGTAGCTGGTGTTGCGGTTAAACCTACAACAGTTCCATCATCATAAGTCCCATTTATTGGGTTTGGATTTGTGGTTACTGTTCCGTTTGATGCATTAATTGTTAATACTCTTTGAATTAAACTAAAAGTAGCAGTAACTGATTTATCTGCATCCATGGTAATGTTAACAGAATTTGTAGCTCCACTTGCATCTCCAGACCAACCATCAAATTGATAACCCGTAGCTGGTGTTGCGGTTAAACCTACAACAGTCCCAGTATCATATGCTCCATTTGTTGGGTTTGGATTTGTGGTTACTGTTCCGTTTGATGCATTAATTGTTAATGTGCGTTGTACAATTGGTATTAAACTAAAAGTAGCAGTAACTGATTTATCTGCATCCATAGTAATGTTAACAGAATTTGTAGCTCCACTTGCATCTCCAGACCATCCATCAAATTGATATCCTGTAGCTGGTGTTGCGGTTAAACCTACAACAGTTCCAGTGTCATAAGTTCCATTTGTTGGGTTTGGATTTGTGGTTACTGTTCCGTTTGATGCATTAATTGTTAATGTACGTTGTATTTTACTAAAAGTAGCCGTAACCGTTTTATCTGCATCCATGGTAATGTTAACAGTATTTGTAGCTCCACTTGCATCTCCAGACCAACCATCAAATTGATAACCTGCAGCTGGTGTTGCGGTTAAACCTACAACAGTTCCATCATCATAAGTTCCATTTGTTGGATCTGGATTGGTGGTTACTGTTCCGTTTGATGCATTAATTGTTAAAGTTCTGTCAACTGGTACAGAAGACCCAAATTCATACCCCCCCATATCTACTGTAGTATTAAATACACGTAGATTCCCTACTAAATCTGTAGTAATTCCTGATGGTATTTTACTATTATCTCCACTGTCTTTTGCTGGAGAACTTGTTTGTAATGTAAAATCTGTGATACTTGTAAATAATGGATCTGCATTGCTTGTATTTGTAATTGAAGATATTGAAGAATCATTAAAACTTGCTTCATCTATTGAATTATATATATTTACAGAAGTTGCAGGTAAGTTATACAAATCTGTAATGGCTCTAGTAGCAACATTTCCTATTGTTCTATTGTTCCAAAATATAGAATTTGCAATGCTTGCATTTAAAGTACCGCTTACACCCGATGTTTTACTTATAGCAAATACCGAATGTGCAGTAGCAGTTACTGACTTGGTACCTTTATCTATATTATTTACCAAGGTATTGTTTGTGAAATTTAAATTTGTATCAGAAGCATCCCCAAGCATTCTAATCCAACCTGCACTAGCACTTATACCTTTAGCTGATGTATTATTTAAATCAGTTGTAATATTTTTATCGAATAAGGTATTTACGATTGTAATATCTACATTGGTATTGCTTCTTACATAACTATAAATACCTGTACCCCAACGCGACATATTATTTATAAATTGGCAATTTTCTATGATTAACTTTCCTCTTGTACCTGAAATATTATTTAAGTCAAACTCTGCCAATAAACCAGCACTTGAATTTCTGGAAACATTATCTTTTATAGTACAATTATTCAGTGTTAGTTTTGCTATTGTTTTATGTTTTAAAATAGCGCCTCCTGCTTCTGATGAACCTAAGTTATTATGTGCATCACTAATAGTTAAACCATTTAATAATAAATTATTCCCTGTTGATGTAACATTAATTACATGATAACTATTATCTGTATTACGAGTACTATTACTATAATTAGCAGGAAAATCGGTAACATTTACGTCATTACCTGCTAAATCACCAGATAAAATAGTTTCGTTTGCTCCAATAACTCTTTGAGCAATATTTGTTTCTGTCCCTGTAAAACCGCCATAAATTTTTAATCCTGATTTTGAAATATTATAATAAGAGTTTCTACTTGAAGTGTGTGGTTTATAAGTACCAGAAGCTATCCAAATTTCATCATCATTATTGGCATTGGCTAATGCACTTTGTAAATCGGTATAAGCATCTGTCCAATTAGAACCATCGTTATTACCTGTTGCATTAACATTAACATATGTTGGCGATTTAAATGTTGCTGTTATTACTTTATTAGCATCCATTACTACAGAAATAGTAGGATTTGTACTCACAATATCTCCTGTCCAACCTACAAAGATTGCTCCATAATTTGGTGTTGCAGTAATACTTACTGTTGTGTTTGGTGTGAAAGTACCTGATGCTTGGTTTAATGTTCCAGATCCTTCAATGTTTAATATTAAACCATTATTATTCGGTCCAAAAGAAGACTCAAAAGCACCCATATCTACAGCTCCATTATAAATTCTATCATTTCCTAAGATATCTTTCGTAGTGTTTACAAAAGCATTATCACCAGCGTCTATTGCTGGAGACCCAGATTGTAATGTAAAATCATTTGTGCTATTTGTAAATAATGGGTCTACACTTGTATTATTTAACAACGTTACGCCAGAACAAATAGTACTTAAATCGTCTGCTGTATTATTATTTTTAAAAACAGTTGAATATTGACAAGCTAAAAAACTGGTTGAATTATGATTTCTTGTATATGTTTTAGTTATCGAATTATTCCAAACAATAGTATTGTACATATTAAAATTCGTGTTTCCTTCACCATAAATCAATGCAGGATTCGTTAGCGCTACATCCGTTCCATTATCTATATTATTTGTAATTGTACAGTTTTCTACATAAGCATTCAATACTCTATTTGCTAATGCAAGACCTACAAACGCACCTGCACTAGCTGAAATACCTTTATAACCACTAACATCTGAAGCAAAATTATTATCTATTAGGCTGTTTCTAACATAGGCATTTAAAACAACTGTTGGTCCAGATGTGGTGGTGATATTAAAACCAATACGAAAAGCTGTTCTACCTCTTGCTAGGTTATTTTTAATAATACAATTATCTATGATTGCTGTTTTTTCTGCTCCAGAATCTGGAAACATTGCATAAATAACAGCTTCTTCTCTTACTACATTATTTACAATACTATTATTTCTAAGTTCCATATTATTTACAGAGTTGCGTTTGTAAATACCTGAAGCACTTTTATAAGCACTTGTGTTAGCATGACCACCTGTTATTGTAAACCCATCTATTAAAGTGTTATCACCAGAAATAGTTACCACACGATAAGAGTTCTCTAAACGAGTTGGTTCTGAAATACTTAATGTATTCGTATCGTTTCCTAATAAATCTCCAGATAATGAAGTTACGTTATTAGCAATATCTCTATCCTGTAAGCTTACTTCATTTCCAACAAAACCACCGTATAACTTAACCCCTTCAGATACAGTAATTGTATTTTCTCTTGCACTTACATTTGGGGTATACGTACCTTGTGCAACCCAAATTTCTTGACCATTAGCAACTGCTAAAGCATCATTTAAATCTGTAAATGCATTTGCCCAAGAATCTCCAAATCCGCTTCCTGTAGCCACTTTATTAACATAAAGACGCGTTAAACTATTATAATGTTCTTTATATAATTCAGTAACTTCTACAGCAGATAAATCTCTATTATAGATTCTAATATTATCTATATTATCTGTAAAGGGGTCTGTAGCATTAGATAATGAAATATGATGCGTAAAAGAATTTGTAGCCGTAGATTGATTATTTAAAATGGAAAAAGCTCCACTAGTATACGCAACCCCAGTATCTTGTTGTGTTCCATCTACATATAACCTACTAAAATAACCGTAAGCATTATATCCTGGTCGATCTTGTTTTTTTGCTGTAAAAGTAATATGATGCCAACTATTGTCTGCAATTACAGCAGTTTCAGTCTCAACTACTGCAAATTGACCTCCTCCACTAGATGATTTAGTATATAATTTAATTTTACCATCTACCAATTGTACTTTCCAACCATAAGATCCAAATCCACCAGCACCAAATTGGTCTATTACGGATCTAACAGTAGCATCTATAGTCCCTGTTTTTATCCAAAAACTAACACTTACATTCTGACCTGCTCCACGAGAACCACTTAAAAATGTATCTGTGTTAATATCTAATGCATTATTTGGTTGATGAATGGCATCATTAACAAAAGCATGAGATGTCCCTGTAGCAGCAAAATCGTTTGTTCCAGGGCTTGTATTATTAACTAAACTTCCGTTTGTAAAGAGATATTCTCGAACCAAATCTGATGTTGGTATTTGCGAATAACTAATACTACATATAAATAGTAGCAAGTAAAATATATTTTTTTTCATCATTTTATTAATTATTAATTTATTTTACTGCAAGAATACAATTCGCTTAGATTTATATATCAAAACGTTTTATGAATAGCGAATTAACTTTGTGAATGGTAGCGTTTCATTTTAAAAATTTCATTTTACTTCATAAAAAAAACTCAGTCATTATAACTGAGTTTTTTGAACAAAAAACTGACTAATCACGAAAGTTTAAATACCTACTTCTTTTTAAGAATTATATATTTTTTTATTGATTTAAATACACGAACCCTTTTATCAACTACTAAAACCCTGTTCCAGGATCTTCAGGACTTGCTGCCTGTGCTTTTTGAGGATTTAAAATAAGGTAAGTACCTAATGCAGTTAGCGCTGCATATTTACCATAGTTACCTATTTTCTGTAAAGCTTCTTTTCTGTCTATGTTTTTATCTTTTGTCTTCATTTCTATTGTTTTGGGTTCTAAACTGTAAACTTTTGACTGTTTGTAACCATCTATTGCTTACAAACAGCCATTAAGCTTATTAATTTAATATTACTTTTTTATGTACGTTTCCTTTAACTGTTTGCAATTTTACTAGATACACTCCTGTAGAAATATTTACAGGTAGTTGAATTGTTGCTTTTTGTTGCGCTGTAAAACTTGTACTAAAAACTTCTTTCCCTAAAATATTAAATATTTTAACCGTGTTTTTTCCTTGATTTGGCAATCCTGTTATTGTTAAAGTAGTTTTAGCTGATTTGTAGATGTGAACACTTTTTAAAACAGCTACATTGTCATCAATTCCTAGAGCACTTGATGTTGTATGAATGTAAAAACGACCAACTCCATTTACAGCAGTACTTACTGTAGTTGTGTAATTTGCTTGTGTGGTGTTTAATTGTTTAAATGTATTATTTATTTTATCTTCTAAATACACATTGATACCATTTGGTAAATTTTGTGCAGCTACAGAAAAAGAAAGTGTTGTGTTTTCTGCTGCTTTTACACCTACAGGAATTACCATTGTTTCGTAATTATTGGTTGGTAAACATTGTATTCCAAAAGCAGTGGTATTATTATTAGAAACCAATTGTGTAAATACATTAAACGCTTGCGATTCTCCTGAGAAAATTCCTGCATCATATCCAGGATCTAAACCTACGGTAGCCGTAGAAAAATACTTAACATCGGTACTTTTTTGTGAAGTACCATCAGAAACTAGTAACTCAATAGAAGGAACTACATTTGGAGTTTTTGAAAATATATTTCCTGTTTGATGACTTTGCATTGCTTCTGTAAACTGGAGTGTTCCTCCATTGTCTTTAGACTCTACAAAAAATCCTTGACCAGGTGCAATGTATTTACTTCCTACTGTTGCTTGATTAATAATATCGTACGAACTATTCGCTGCATCCCAAACATACATAGCTACTCTTACAGGGTCTAATTCTGATGCATTTACCGTTAAAAAATTATTAACTGCGTCTGCATTGCTATTTCCATTTAGACTTGCTGTGAAAGGATTACCAACTAAGTTCCATTTATTACCTGTTGCACTACCATCTGTAATTGCCATTGGTATATCTGAAGTATTTAAATTTCCTAAGAAATTGAATACTCCTGCAATGTTTCTTTTAATTGAATATCCTTTTGCATTTGTAAAATAACCTGCACTACTTATGTTAGCATTAGTGAAATATACATATCTGTTAGAAGCTAAAGCATTATTATAAGGTGCAATGGCATATTTAGGATTATTAAAAGCTAAGTTACCTTGTAAAGTTGTAATATTTACACCAGTTACTGGTGCTGCTAATAAATGCCAATTGGCTGATACATATCTATTATAACTTATATTCTCTGTTCCTAATTGACTTCCTTTTACAATTAAAGAACCATTAGAGGTTGCATCAGAATTAATAACAAGATTTCCGTTTTGAGTTATATTGCCTTCAATAGTAATACTTTGCCCACTATTTACGATTACACTAGCTCCTGTTTGAATTTCTAAGTTTTCTGTTGTCGCGGCTACATTAATTATTGGTTGATTTGTTACATTAGTTATAATTGTGTTAGTTGTAGCAGTTGGAATACCATTATCCCAGTTAGTAACTGTATTCCAATCTGTATCCGTTGCTCCTGTCCAAGTTGTAATTATTGGAGTAGTTGCTACAACATTAATAACAAAAGATTGCGGTGTAGTTACTACACCATCATTTACATTTAATGTCACATTATGTGTACCTGTACTAGCAGGAGCTACACCTGTTAAACTAGTGTTCGTTGCTATTTTACGTATAGTATGCGAATTAGCATCTGTTATATAAAAATTACCGTTTCTGTCTAAAGTTATATCCGACGCACCATTAAAAGTAGCGCTTAAAGGAGCTCCATCTCCAGAACCATTTGCTCCTGTACCTGCAAATGTAGAAACCATACCGGCAGGAGTTATTTTACGAATTCTACGACCACCATTTTCAGCTACATATAAATTTCCTTTTCCATCAATAGTAATTCCACTTGCCTGATTAAATTGAGCAGTAGCAACAACACCATCAAAAAAACCGGCAGTACTTCCTGTAATAGTACTTACAATTCCTTCAGCAGTTATTTTACGTATTTTATTATCTCCTGTAACATATAAATTATCATTTTTATCTATGGTTAATCTAACAGGAATAATAACTGCTAATTCTCCTACACCATCGGTAGAAGCAGAAAGACCTGAACCTGCAAAAGTGGTTACTACACCTGCTGGGGATACTTTACGTATTCTTCTGTTTCCTGAATCGCAAACAAATACATTACCATTAGAATCTATTACTAAACCATTTATACTTTTAAACCTAGCATTAGTTCCTGTAGCATTAGTATATCCAAATGCGTTATTTACTCCACCTCCTGCAAGTGTAGTTACTACTCCTAATGAAGTTATTTTACGTATTTTATGGTTTAAAGCATCCGCTACATATATATTATCTTGGTTATCTATCGCTAAATTATTAGGGAAATTAAACCTTGCTGCTGCCCCTGTTCCATCTGTGTGACCCGTAGCACCTGGTACACCAGCAAAAGTAGAAACTACTCCTTCTGGGGTTATTTTAAGTATAGTACTTCTGTAATAATTAGCCACATAAATATTTCCTTGGCTATCTACTACAATACCGTTTGGGTTGTCAAAAGTTGTTGTATTTCCTACAGTACCTGCAAAAGTACTAACTGTTGTACTATTATTAAACGTTAACCACGAAGGTACTATAGGAGCTGTAATCGTTGTTAAGTCAATATTAGCATCACTTGTAGTAACAGTATATGTATAATTAGTGTTCTGTACCACACTGGTTACTGGTGAAGAGGTAAATAACGGAGCAGTATTATTTGCTGTTGCTGTGGTAAAACGCCAAGTGGTTTTATCTGAAATACCTCCAAAATCTGTAATAGCAGCTGCATCTATTTGTACATAATATGTTTTACCAGACTGTAAATTATTACTTGGATTGATATTTATTACACTACCAGAAGCAGTTACATTACTACTTGTTACTGCTAATGTTTCTATTACTGCATCGTTAAAAGCATCATAAATAGTTATGTTTCCTGTATTTGTAGTAATGGCTTTATCAAACCCTATTTCTAAATTACTATGGGGCAATACTCCTGTTTTATTATTAGCAGGAGACATTGCTAATAATACAGGAAGAGCTGTTACTTTTAAAGTAAGATCATCTATAATAGCAAAGTAATTATTTCCTGTAAAAGTAAATTTAACTCTACATTGTGTTAAATTAGCAACTCCAGTTGTATTTGCTATGGTTACATTATCTATAAAGCCTTCTGATTCACTACCCTGTAAAGCTCTATAATCGACAGCTGTTCCCCATGTAGCGCCATCATCCGTAGAAAAAGACACACTTAATTCTGTTATTTGAAAGTTACGATAATATGAATAGAACTTTATATCTAAACTAGTATTTGCATAAGCTGATAAATCTATTCTAGGAGAAATCAGTTCTCCTTTATGATCTGCTAGTGACGCACCATTTCCAGCACCAGTTCCGGCACTAACTAGATAATCAGAATCGAAAATAGCAGCACCGGTACTTCGTGTTGGTGAAGAAATAACAGGCTGACCACTTACCCATTGTCCTTGCGAACGTCCTGTGGTAGTTCTTGTCCAAAACGCATTTCCTGGAGTTACAGCCCCATTATTATCATAAACAGATAAAGCTGTCCAATCTGTAATGGAATAATTTGCTGGAGTTCCTGATTGTATAAAATTATTTTGAAACTGCCCATCTGCAGCTCCTGTTGTTGCTTCTGCTCCCCAAACATTTTGAGCAGTTGAAGTCTGACTAATTAAACACCCGACTATAAATACGTAGAGATATTTTGTGATTTTTTTCATAGATATTTTTAAATTTAATTTATAAAACAAAAGTAGACTGTTAGGTAGCATTAGAAGAAAACACTTTACGAATAGCAAATTGACTTTATAAACGACACTAAAAAACTTGATTTCTTTAAGAAAAACAAAAAAAACCAGTCATTACAACTGAGTTTTTAACATAACAATTTTATAAAAGTAAGCGTACTCTTTAATAAAACGTTTCACGCCTACTTTACCATCTTGTGTATATATTTTTAATAAATACAACCAAAAGATAAATCAGAAACGTTTAGACTAGAGCTAGTGCTCTCTAACATCTTTCTACCCTGAATTGAATACACCTCAACTTTTTCTAAAAACTCTTTCTAACCTGATATTTAGAGTATTCCATACTGGATTTGGATATAATTTAAACTTTTTTAATACTAAATTATCTTCAAGCCCTAAAGATGGCGCTCCAAATTCATAACATCCCATATCTACTGTAGTGTTAAAACACGTTGGTTTCCTACTAAATCTGTGCTTCTAGAAATATAGTTGTTATTTCCTGTATTTAGGTTAACGTTATAAAATTTACTATACAACGTTAATAGTCTGTATTGATTTAAATGTTTATGTTTAGCATAAGAATAGTAGCGATTTTTTTACACACTAACTTTAGGATTAAACAAATACCTTTTTATTTTATCCAATTTAGTGCATATTTTAACGCATCTTCTTTAGTCTGAATATCGGGGTAAACAGGTTCAAAAAGATTCGGGTTACCATTAGCTCCAATGTCATAAGTTGAACTTACATAAATGTAGTTGCCAGAATTTGGAAGAGTAAAACTAATTACTTCTCCAAAATCATTTGTTAATTCGCCTGTAGCCGAACCTATTAAAGTACTTAGTTTATACGTTTTTATAGCATCTGCCAAAAAATTAGCACTAGAAAAAGTGCTAGGACCAATTAGAACACACGTTTTTCCAGTAAAATAATTTTCAGGTTTGATGGGTTGAATTAATTCGTCTTCAAATGATTCTATAATTGATTGATTTTCAGATCGATTATATCTATTCAGAAACTCTTGTCCAAAATTTTCCCCATATACAGGATTGTTTTTATAAGCAATTTTAGCTTCGTAACTAACTTTCCAATATCTACCGCTTGATTGTTGAAAGGGGATTATTGTAATGTAAGATAGTAATAAATTATTTAGTTCTGAATCTCCCCCAGAGTTCTCTCTAATATCGATAATGACTTTATTAATATTTTTCTCCTTAATAATCTTAAATGTGTTTTCTAGGAATTCTTTAAAAACTTCATAATCTGTACAGCTGTTATAGGAAATAAGTCCAACTTCGTCTTCCACGATCTCAATAATCTGTACAGCTGTTATAGGAAATAAGTCCAACTTCGTCTTCCACGATCTCAAAAATGTAATTCTCTTTTTGCTGATCTTGACTGATAAATGTATTTAATTTAGAGACATCCAGTCCTGCTGTTTCAAATTCTTTTTTAGTATCAGAAAATTCGATATAATAAGGAGCTGAAATCATATTTGTGAAAAATAAATACAAAGGAAAAACTTTTTCACAAGTAACGTTTTTGAAGGATTCAATACCACCGATATAACTCATACATTCTCTGTATAGGTCAACTACTCTTATTCCATTTATGGATTTAATAAATGTGCCTTTTTTTATATCTTTAGTAGTAGAACGTGTCACGATTAAGTATTGGTTATCATTTGATAATTTGCCAGTAAAAGGAATGAATTTATACAACATTAATTCAGGAAACAGGTTCTTGTTTTGCCAGTCCATAGCGGTATGTCCGCCACTCATTTGTGCAGCTAGTTTCATTCCTGTGGTTACAAATTTTTTAAATAAAATTGAATCTTTGCCAAATTTATTTAACAACTCATTTTTATTTTGGTCGAATTGCTCTTTTTCTATACTAAAATATGGATTGTAGTGTACTTTTTCTATGGTTTTAATCATATAATTAATATCTACTATCGCTTTTTCAGTTGAAATATATGCTTTGTTTTGACTAACTCCAGCTATTGTTATTAAAGTAAAAATAATACTTATAAATATTGATTTCATACTATCTGTTTTTTAATTGGTACTAAAAAAAAAACCAATTTTTAGTAAAATTTTAAGACTTAAAATTATTCAGAGATTTTTATAATAAACTCTTTTATTTTCTGCTGGGTCATCACATTTACTTTCGCTTTGTTTTTGCTATAAAAATTACTGAATGAAAAATCTGTCCATTCTGCATCTTTTTTAGTTGCTGGCATTATCATTACAAAACTTTCGCTATCATAAGTAATCATTGTTAGTCCTATCGCGTTAAAAAAAACAGGCACTCCTAATTCTTTACTATCTCCTTTTTGATACTTATAGATTGCTGGCATACATTTTCCACACGCTGCAATAGCCAATACTTTTCCACCAGCAAACACTCCATATTGAAAAATTTTTGTCTTAGTTTGTTTGTTACCAATACCACGTTCTGCTACTAATAAATGATAGGTTCCGTTAATGGCTTCTGTAGGCATTTCTTTCTGTGAAAAAAGTAAATAAGGTGTAAGGAGTACAATAAAATAAGTTAAAAGCGTTTTCATAAATCTATTTTTTAATGAGCAATACCAAACTCTAATCTCTAAATTTTTAAACTTATTTTATAGTAACACTTTTACCACATCCAGAATTGGCATTATAACATCTAGAACCTGTACCATTTGAGTTTGAATTAAATTTATACGTGTAATTAGAAGAGCAATCTATTTTTGTTGAACTATTATTATTAATACGCGTTCCATTTCTAGAACCTTCTTTATAAATATAAATATCTTTACCTGTTCGATTGTAAATTGTTACTCTTTTTTTAGACGTATTCTTATCCATATTTTTCATACGAGCTTGGTGTGCTTTTAATCTTTTATGTGCTGGTGTAGCTCTAATAGAGTCGTTATATCTCTTTATTTCATCAATTGCTTTTCCTTTAGCCTCTTTTACATTTTTATCACTTTTCTTTTGTGCAGATGTCCTTCCATCTTGTTTTGTTTTCATAGCAACAAGATAATCGGTAATTAATTTATCTAAATTTTGACTTTGCAAAGCTTTATGAGCTGGACCATAGCTATGAGGTTTTTGTTTATTTTTTAATGCCTTTAATCTTTTCATAAAAGACAATTTTTTCTTTTTCTTGCCAGTTGACTTAGGAGTTGCTGTACCCTTTTTAATAAAAACGTTCTTAATACCATTAAAAGAAGTACCATCTTTAGAAACATTATCTACATAAAACACGTAATCTCCTATGGCAACAAACCCATGTTTTTCATATTTATGCCTAGTAATGCTTTCGTATGGATAACCACTACAGCGAGCATATCCTTCTACCATATCATCGCTTTGTACTACATGCCCCTTACTTTTACCTTCGTCAACAACTGCTTTAATACTATAGCCTTCTCCTGAAGGAAGGAATTTTAGTTTAAACTTAACGATAAACCGTTTATTACTTATTTTATAAACTCCATCGCCATCTTGATCGTAAGCACCCCAATATTCATCATATTGAGCTGTTGTAGAAATAGTACTAAATAAGTTGTTTTGCGAGAATGTTATTGTTGTTACAAAAAGTACAACAGACAAAATTATTTTTTTCATTTTTTTATTGATAAAATATTTAGCACAAGAATACTTCATCAATGTCAATAAACAACAAACAAGTTTATGAGGAGCAGATTAAGTTTGTAAACACGCAAATAGATGTTTATACTTTAAATATTATAATCGATTTTTAAAAGGAATTGTTAGCACTACCTTTGTTCCTGTAGCATTTTCACCATCATATAAATCTTCAATAACATACCCTATATTTTTATTGTATTGTTTTTTGAATATTTCTAAACGTTTTTGAATAGCGTTTAAGGCAAACGATTCGTTTTGACTCCCTTGACGATTCGCTATTTCTGATGCCTTTTTTCTACCGATACCATTATCGGTAATTACACACTGCAACGTGTTATTTACAAGAGTAAAGAGTATGTTTAACTGTTTTTCTCCTACTCTGTGAAACAATCCATGTACTAAGGCATTTTCTATAAAAGGTTGCACGAGTAGAGATGGAACTTCTAAGTTTTCTTTTCCATCATAATGAATAACATATTTAAACTCATTACCAAATCGAAGTTTTTCTAACTGTAGATATACTTTTAAAAAGTCTAATTCTTTTTCTATAGAAATAAAATCTTGACTAGAGTAACTTAAGGTGTTCCTTACCAACTGAGCAAATAGTACAATGTAATCATAAGACGCATCCGTCTCTTCTTTTAAAATTAAATCTTGAATTGAGTTTAAAGCATTAAAAATAAAATGAGGGTTCATTTGAGATCGTAATGCTGTTAAATTTAGAGTTATCAACTCTTTTTCTAATGAAATTTTTTCTAATTGAGTAACACGTTCTTTTTCTTTTGTTTTTATTTTTTTTCTAAAATAAAAAATAATACTTCCTAAAATAAATCCAGAAACTAAAAAAGCAAACCACCAGGTTTCCCAAAATGGTTTTTTAATTAAAAACTGAAACTCTTTTATGTTACTTTTACCTGATTTAGTACCTATAGTTGGTTGTACTTGAAAAGTATAATTCCCAATAGGTAAGCTATTATATTTTACATCATTTACCCCAACATCTGTAGTTATCCACTTATTATTTAAGCCTTTTAACTTATACTTGTACCTTCCTTTTTTATTATATAAAAAACCATTAACATTAAATCCGATTTTTATAGAGTTTTGATCGTATCTTAATGTATAATTTGACATTATTAAAGTATCTTTTTCATTAATTTCTACTTTATTAAAAAACACTTCTGGGTTTTGTCTTTTAAACGCTTTCTCTTTATCTACCGAAAACAAACCTACATTAGACGAGAAAAACACTTTGTTATTTACTATTTCTATACCAGAAATATCATAAGATAAAATACCTTCTCGTTTGGTTAATCCTTTTAAATTACCTGTAACAACATCAAGTACTTGAATACTATTTTCTGAAGAAATCCATAAATTATTTTTATCTGCTTTAATTTTTCTGATGAAATTAGAAGACAAGCCATTTGTTATGTTATAATGATGTATAACACTATCATTTTTAATTCCAAAAATACCATTCTTAAAAGTTGACACCCATATAACACCGTTAGTAGTTTCTGATATTGAGTTACCATAAATAGGCTTATTATTATACCTAATCACTTTTGGATTCCATAGACTGTCATATTTCACTAATTCATCTATAAACGCGATATAAACTTCATTTTTAGCTTTATGATAATGTGATGCATACGTCCTTTTTCCATTAGATATAAAAATTTCTTTATTATTAATATCAGCATTTTCTAGTTTCATTACCGAGCTATAGCCCGTAATAAGTAGGTCATTATTTTTTAGTAATGTTATACTTTTAGCAGTATTAAATTTGCTTACCTCACTAATTTTTATCAGTTGCTGTGTTTTGTAATTGTAGGTGTAAGACCCAAAATCTTTACTTATAAAAACCAAGTTTTTTTCAGGGTGATATTTAAGTACTGCTACTCTATCTTTTGATGGTAAAACGATATGTTTTTCTATATTGGTTGTTACATTATAAAACCCTATAGCTCCTCCTTTAGTTCCAAAAACTAATGTATTATAATCTACTAGATCTAAACTGCTTATGTTTTTGTTTTTTTCTGAAATAGTACAAGTTTCAATATTAATATTTGGTATTACATAAACACCATTATTTAGAGTTGTTAACCAATAGTTATCTTCTTTATCTTTTAGAATTTTAGTAATATCTCTACCTTTTAAAATTCGTTTTTTTAAACGAAAGTTATTTGACAGATATTCATATACCCAAACTCCAGAATTTGTAGCTATCCAAATTTCATTTTCATTTTCAAAATGGGTATAAATCCGTTCTTTAGCTAAAGCTTCAAACCCTTTTATTTTATTGATTTTTTTTTCTGAAATATTAAATTTAAAAAAGGTGTTTATACCACTTCTTTTTTG
>Ga0256845_1002086_pt1 | contig 14909 bp, 13 predicted proteins | sample RiftiametaG_FD_189101 | JGI IMG/M metagenome (GOLD analysis project Ga0256845, IMG submission 189101) | Tube worm associated microbial communities from hydrothermal vent at the East Pacific Rise, Pacific Ocean - Riftia | ecosystem: Host-associated > Annelida > Integument > Unclassified ...
CCCCGGTTCCTATGAAGAGCCCCCCACCATTTCCGCCGGTTGGGACACTTTGCCCCCCCGTGCCGGCTGAAAAACCGCCACTGCCCGATAGGCCGCCAGAAGCAGTCAAACCACCCGAGCTAGAGTTGAGACCATTGCCTCCACTTCCGTTCATTTGATCCCCGCAAAAACAGACTCCAAAAGCAGATCCGTCGTCCAAACAAGCTTGGTGGCTCCCTACACCACCCTCACAAACGCAATTTCTCGCCTCGCCCGGCACACAACGTCCGTCGAGATCTCCCTCAACGGAACCTGCTGCGCAGCCCCCTCCAAGGGCGAAACTGGAAAGAAAAAGAAGATATTTAAAGTTCACTCGATAAACAAAAGACAATGGGAAATGCATGGACGGAGCTTCCAAAGTTTTGTGACGCTTAGCAAGGCAGAAGAGGTAAGTATAAATTGCCGTTTAAACTGGAATAGACCGCTATTCTAGTGATCTGAGAACGCAGGCTCTTACCTGACGTCCTGTCTCACGCCCTGAGCAGCAGAGCACACGTTGATACTTTCTCCGATATTGATGGTCAAATTGAGCAGTTTTGAAACGCAATCTGCCGGGGACTCAAGCAGTAGAGTACACAACCGGGCCTATGCGTACATGTAGGCTCCAACTCTTCCCACAAGACAAAGCCAAAAAAATCCATGAGTCGAGGCATTCAGTATCAGCAGGAAATCCGTCAACAGCCAGAGGCACTTCGCCGTCTTCTTAAAGAAGGCAGAGCAGAAGTGGAGGCTCTTGCTGCCGACATCAAAAAGGCACAGCCCACTTATGGCCTCTTCGCGGCTCGCGGTAGCTCAGACAACGCAGCACGTTACGCCCAATACGTCTACGGTATTCACAATAAGCTCACCTGTGCCCTTGCAGCACCCAGCCTATTTAGCCTCTATGGTTCCGTACCCAATATGAAGGGCTCCTTGGCAATTGGCGTGAGTCAATCAGGTCAATCCCCCGACATCGTCGGCGTCATCGCCGAGGCCAGCAAGCAGGGCGCCCTGACTGTAGCCATAACGAACGAGCCGGATTCTCCTCTTGCAAAGGCCAGTAAGCATACGATTCAATTGCGCGCCGGCGTTGAGTCTGCCGTAGCAGCGACAAAAACCTACACAACCGAGCTCATGGCCCTCGCCATGATTTCCGCGGCAATGGAGGGCAACGAAGCTCGCTGGACTGAACTTGCACTCGTACCCGATTTCGTAGAGCAGACCATCGAAGCAAACGCCCACATCGCCGGACTCGGCGCGTTTGGTCAAATGCAACATCTTTGCGTAATCGGTCGCGGTTACAACTACTCTACGGCATTTGAAACCTCTTTGAAGATCAAAGAGACCAACTATCTCGTAGCTGAGCCCTATTCCGTTGCAGATCTCTTGCACGGACCCGTTGCAATGATTGGCGCTGGTTTTCCAGTGGTTCTCGTCGCCCCTCGTGGCAAAACCCACGCGGACGTACCCAAGATCATGGAGACAGTAAAAGACCGCTCGGCTCGATTGATCTCAATCACTGACGACGAAGAGATTCTTGCTCAGTCAGAGGTCGCTATCAAGCTACCCACAATGCCTGAATGGGTTTCTCCTATTGCTGGTGTGGTGGCAGGACAGTTGCTGGCTGGTGGCCTTGCCGACGTGAACGGTTTAGATCCTGACAGTCCTCGCGGATTGAACAAAGTTACCCTAACTCACTGAGTGCTTCCAATGAACGGGGTTCCCCATCTCGTGGGAACTCCGACGGGACTACCAGAATAGTCTCCTCCCCAGGCTCGATCATCATCGGGCCTGACCTTTGTTTACTCCGCACATTCCTCAATCTACCTTCTGTCAATCACAATTCAATCCATGTCTATGACATTTCTCTCTCCTCTTGAAACACCTCATGCGGTGGTCGACGTCTCACGCTTGCGAAGAAACATTGATAGGGTCGCTGCCTTTGCAAAAAAGCATGGCTTGGGTTTACGCCCCCACGTAAAGACTCATAAAGATCAGGAAATTGCGCGCATGCAGCTCGCCTGTGGCGCGTTGGGCGTTACCGTGGCCACTTCCAAAGAAGCGGAAGTGATGGCAGAGGTCGCTGACGATATTCTGGTGGCGTACCCACCCGTCGATCCTGCTCGAATCAAGCGACTCCTCAATTTACCGGAACGGGTGAAATTAATTGTTGCCCTGGACTCTCTGGAGGCGATTGAGCGTTTAAGCCTTGCTCTACAAGACCGCGCTCGCACCCAGACCCCCAGGCAAATACGAGTGCTCATCGAGCTCGACTTGGGGGGGGCACGAACGGGTGTATGCGAGCATACACAATTGCTCTCCCTTGCCCGTGCCGCAGAAAAAAGTCCTTATACGAAATTTTCTGGATTGATGGTGCATCCTGGAAATCTGCGTCACACAATGCTTGATCCAGCGCAGAGTCGAGGTGCCACCCCGGATTCAGATAGAGACTTTCGCGAATCTCTCGCATTGGTCAGCGAGCGACTGCGCTCTGCGATTGCCGCTCTTCAAGCGGAGCATTTTGAGTGTGATATTGTGAGCGGCGGAAATACCCCCTCGCTCTTTCTTAGTCATTTAGTACCAGAACTAACCGAAATTAGACCGGGTACCTATGTTTATTCAGATCGAGACATTGCAGGCCAAGGCGTCTTAGATTGGAGCGATTGTGCCTATAGTATTCTTGCCACTGTGGTGAGCACCGCTGTTGCAGGTCAAGTTGTTATCGACGCGGGGACCAAGGCCCTTGCCAAGGAACCTCTGCCCGTGCTGAGCGGATATGGCGTATTGCTCGACCGACCAGATATTGTCGTTCGTGCCATGAGCGAAGAGCATGGGCTCATCGACATCTCATCGACTGATTGGCGTCCCCAAGTTGGAGATCGGGTTCAAGTTGTGCCCAACCACGTCTGTGTCTCTGTACATTTGCAAGAAAAAGTCGCCTTTTTGGAGGGAGAAAAACTTACTCTGCGTAGTGTAAGTGCTCGGGGCAGAAGCCGCTAGGCTCGGGCGGTAGTGAAGTTTTTTGTTTTGCAAGCATCCCCGAAGACTCAAAAAATCATGGGCCCCCACCCGAACGACTTAGCCACCGAGGCTTGCAAGCGCCGCCTGGGTCATTCGCTCACTGTAGCCGTGTACTTTGTAGTGTTCGGGTGCCCACCCGTTGAGAAAACGGACAAAGTCAGCCCAAGCGAAAGCATAAAGAGCTCTCCACTCTTCTTCAAGCTCGCCACCATTGATAGAAGGAGCCAGCTCGCTGACCCTCTCTATCAAAACCTTGAAGTAGAAGTTGAGCCACTTTTCTCCATAAAGCTCGCATTCTCTCTCGTTCAGGCAACTACTAAGAAAGTACGCCACGTCTTTTACGCCAACAGACGTTCCCACATATTGAAAATCAACCGCTGCCACATTCGTTAGATTGAGCTCTCCCTGTTTTGGGGGCAAGTGGTTCAGGGGGCGAAAGCAAAAGTTCGCTACCTTGGCGTCCCCGTGGATTAAGGTTTGATAGCGCGCACGATTCAATTTGAGGTCAATAGCCCCGGCTGCATTTTTCAAAACTTGATCGCCCATCACCTCGAACTCGTCTGGGCGGGTAGCCAAGTGCCAGTAGGAGCCTATCGGCCAAAGGCCCTTCGAGTTCACTCTCAAGAAACGTGCATGAAAATGTGCCAGCCAAGAAAGACAGTCTTTCATCCGCTCCTCGCTCAGGGTCGTCAAACGCTCAGAAAACCCTTGAGCGTCCAGATCTTCAAGCACAAAAATCCAACTACCTTCGTGCTCTTGCAACCAAAAAGCGCGGGGCACTCTACAATCGGAATCACACATCAGAGCGAATTTTTCGTACCAACATCTCTCGACCCGGTACGACTCAAGTTTGCGCTCGTGAGAAAAATCGGAAGACCAACCGCGAGGGTGGTACTGTGCGCTAGGCGGATGCACATGCTTGACGATGATCGAACACTCCTCAATTGGAACAGGGGGACCCAACTCGACCTTTGAGATTGCGGAGGCCACCTCAAGACGCCAGATAGCGCCATAACCACTCCAAAGAGATTGGACGCGCTCTAAGGGACGAATACCTTGCACGTGCAAAGCGTGCCGAATCGTTTCAAGCAACTGCTGACTAGGACTCTCACTCATGTGCTACCTTCGGGCCCCATGACAGCAGCCCGTGCGAATTCGAACAAGTCTTCTCTACGAATACAATCCGCGTGGGAAAAATTGGGAGAGTTTTTGATCACGGGGGGGGCGACTCTCGTGCTCATTCCTCTCGCCTACTCCCTGCGCTTTCCTCTAGAGGACAATGGCGCACCAAATGATTATCACGAATACGTTGTCAGTATGGTGGCTTTTTATGCCGCCTACGTCATCAATGATCCCCATTTTGGGGTAAGTTATCTGCTCTTCTACAAGAACACACGTCAACGTTGCGATGGGACAGAGTTTCAAGGAGCCCAGCGCATTCGCTATATTGTGGCTGGGTACTTGGTTCCTCTTTTACTAGTAGCGTGGATTACGTGGGCCCTCCTACTGCAAGATGCCGAACTTTTGGGCCAAATGGTCCAGGCCATGTTCTTCTTGGTCGGTTGGCACTACGTGAAACAAGGCTTTGGAGTGCTCATGGTTCTCTCAGCAAGAAGAGATATCCGTTTTGACACGAAAGAACGGTGGGTGTTGCTGAGCCACTGTTTTTGCGCGTGGGCCTACGCTTGGTCGACCCCCCGCGAAATGGGCGGTACTTATCAGGAGAACGGGCTCATCTACACGGCCTTCAAACAACCACCCCACCTCGCGCTCGTCTCGGGCTCTCTTCTCATCGCTTCATGTTTTGGGGTCGCTTATATCAGCTTGCGCCGCTGGCGCGCCCGGCAGCCCTTTCCTCCTTGGGCCGCCACTTGTGGCTACTTCGTTTCGCTCTGGCTGTGGACAATTTACTCCACCTTTGATCCCCTCCTCAGCTACGTAGTGCCCGGACTTCACTCCCTGCAATATTGGTACTTTGTCTACTTGATGAAGAAAAATGAATCCTTGCATGATCAGAAAGAATCGAAAGTTCCCACAAACTTCCTAGGACGAGCAGCTTTTTCTTTTGGCCCCCTCTACGGACGACTTTCTCTCTTCTTTCTCACCGCCGTAGCTATTTCGTGGCTAGGTTTCAACGGATTACCCGGTTTCCTCGACGAGACCACAGCAGCCACCGTTGCAATGCTGGGCCCCAACCCTGAGCTTTCAATCATCGGTTTAGGAGCAACACCTTACGTGGCCGCATTCGCCGTCTTTATCAACATTCACCACTATTTTATGGATCACGTCCTCTGGCGAAGAGAGAATTCGGATACGAAATACTTGCGCAACTCGGAATCTGTGAACTGAGTATTCATTGATGTTGAAGGGCCACCTCGGTCAATCAATCTCATCAAAAATTGTAATTGAGGGCAAAGTTCCAGTTGATCATATCAACCTTATTTTGAATAAAAGCAGGGTTATTGTGGTCGTTTCCGAGACTGCCTTTGTAAGTAATGAGTAATTCGGCCACGAGACCCTTCAGAGGACCTGAAAAGTGATAGAAAGTGTCCCAGTTGGCATGATAGAGCGAAGGAAATGCGTATTTATTGAGAGACGCTTGCTGAGGATCGGTTCGATAGTAGTGACCATAACCGATTTTTGAGCTCAATTTTCCCCGATCTTTTAGTTTCCAGGTTTTACCAAGCTCTCCCATCAGAGCGTGTAAACTACCCGAACCCTCACTGCGCTCGCGCTTCTGGAAAACAAAAAGACTTTCTCGCCCCCACTCTCGTGGAAACAAAAAACGCCCGTGGCCCGTGATTCGATTGTAGTTCAAACTCATGGTCCACTTTGACTGCGTTGTGCCGCGCAATTGGGCCCCATATGCATGGGATTGCGCGTCCTGAAAATAGCTCAATGATGGGTCTGCATTGCCGCCATCATTCAATCTACTTTCGCCAACATATTGAATGCCATAGCTCCAATCTATCCCAGCAAACTGTGGCCTTACGTAGAATTCAGAATAGAGAGCATTAAAAACGTTCTCCGTTAAATAGTTCCAGCCGTTCAATTCAATGAGCTGATTCTTGTAACCGAGGTGGCCAATAAATAGTCCTTTAGAACTCGTGTTCTGAGAATAACCCGATGGCGTCCCGTCCCTATTGCGCCCGCGGGGGTAGATACCAAAGCTATCCTCAATGCTCAGCCACCCCTTGGCACTTCGGGGAGCGACATGGGACAAGAAGCCGGCCTGGGCCGAGATGCCCTTGAGCGCTGTATTTTTGTACCAAATGCCCTGGGCAAGGGTGGGGATCATTCGGCCGTCTTGAGGATTAAAGAGAGGTGACTTGAGCTTATGGCGCCCCAACCAAAGAAGATGCCCGTCTCGCTCATAGTCTAAATAGGCTTCGCCAACGAGAGCAATTTCGCGATTGTCCCTCTCTGTAAAGTCAAAAAAACCTACCTCGTAGCGGCTGCCCTTACCCGTACTAGGGTCCACTTCGTTTGTATTTCCAACCACACCTACAGAGGCATAGAGTTTGGCCCCAAAACCAAGACCATGAAAGCGCGCCGATTGGTACCCTAGATTGCCCCCCGTTGACCACGCATACCAATCCTTTAGTTTACCAAAATTGGTGGTGGCCATGAAGAAGTTTCTGACTTGGCCTGTGAACTTTCCGTCTTCAATCCAGTGAAAAGATTTTTCATTCCCTTCGCTCGAGGGCCCATCAACTGGCCCTTGGGATTGAACAACGAAAACATCAGCGATTTCGTTCTTTTCTTTGTGAGCAGTAGAAGAGTCGTCTGATTCTTCCGCGTGCGCGACCAGTGGAACTAATAAAAAGGATGAATATAAAAAAGAGAGGGAGCGTACCAAAGCTGGAAATTTCATTATTTCTTTTTCTCGACATTCCACTTGGTGAGATAAAAGTCGAATATTGGCTTAAAAGGGCCAAACTTATGCTGCTCCCGGGAAAAATCATCCTCATAGGGCGGATAGGGGCTCGACATGGGCTTCAATTTCTTATCAGGGTAGTCTTCAAGTGTATGTTCTTTAATAGGGCGCTGCAGGCTATTGATGTACCCGGCTACGTCATAGGAATCATCATCACTCAAAAAAGGCACCTCGGCGGTGGCTCCCAAGGGCATGTTGGACTTAATGAATGCCATTGCCGTCAAGACTCGGTGCATGCCGGCGCCGTTATTGTAGGAGTCCTCACCAGCTAAGGGAGGAAATTGATAACCGCGACCACTCGCCAGCTTCTTTCCAAGACCACCTTCGCCGTGGCAAGCAATGCAGCTCTGGTCGTAGACTTTCTTACCCTGCGCAATATCAACTGCCCGCGAGGGGTATTGGGGCTCAACAAAACCCTTCTCAATAATTTTACCAGATGAATCTGTCAGGTGCCCCAGCCACTCCATATAACTCACGATGGCCTGCATCTCTCGCCCTTCGATGGGCAAGGGTTTTCCATTCATGCTGCGCTCCATACAGCCATTGATTCGTTCTTCAATGGTGCCTTCCTTATTCTCTCTCTTGCGAAAGTTAGGAAAACGCTTTGTTACTCCAACATAGGGGGCCGCAAATTCTTTAAGACCAGAGTTAAGATGGCAGTTTTTGCATGACAGTTCGTTGCCGGCGAAGCGCATTTCGGTAGCAGGCACATGGGGACCTATTACATCAAAGGTCTCTGCTATAATTTTTCTTCCGTAGCGAACAGCTTCGCGCTTCTCCTTTGAGTCGATCAGGGAGAGGGCGTAGTTGCTCTCCGCAAAGAGGTTCTGGGCTGCCGGAGCAGTGCCGCTCTTTTGAGAGGGCTGGTTTGGCGTGGAAGCAGAGCCTTGCCCGCCCACCTGAATGGCGGATGAGGGGGCGACTACCGAGCTCACCCACAAATAGAGTCCGAGGGCCCCCAAGGACGAAATTGCCAAGAGGTTGATGAGAAGTATGAACTGAAGCGCCGGGCCGCGAGGGAACCTGATTTTACTCATGGAATGTCCTTTGGAGGATCACTTGCAACTCTCACGCCAATTCCTGGCAATCTGCGCAATAATTGCGCGCAAGCACTCTTTTCAGAGGTCATCGAAGCTATTTTTCCATTTGCCTTTGAAGGACCCTCCTCTTTTTCTCAAAAACGGCAAACGCTTGAAAAACACAAGCAGACAAGCAACGCACTTTTTAAATATTTTGCCGAAAGCTAAAAAAACACGGCGACGGAGACTATAGGAATGACCCTCGCCACGCAGGCGAAGTTCTACGGCTTTGAGACAATTTGAAACACTTGCCGTGGCACGCGCACCACAAGGAACAAGAAACCCAGGAGACTAAGCCACAGTGTCGAAGACCGCCCTTGATGAGGAGAGACGGCACAACCTCCCTCGTCATTTGAGGTAAAGCGGGAAGAAGACTCGTCTTCACCGGGAATCATGCCCGGCGTGGCTCCTGGCGCCTCAGAGTCCCCCCCCGAAGCAGGACTTGAAGAATTGTTGCTAGAGGCCCCCCCGCTCGAAGTACCCTCAGTGGCCTCCCCCAACGAACCATCACCCAACTCAGGCGCTGTAACGGGTCCTCCTTCGCCTCCAAGAGAAGAAGCTGGCCGGCAAAGGCCCGCTATGCATTTCTCGTCTGACGGGCAAATCTCACCCTCGTCTACTTCTCCATCGCAATCATCGTCTAAGAAGTTGCACGTCTCGGTCGCTGGTTGTCCGGGGATACAACTGTCCAGGCTGCAGCTCACACTATTGCGCCGACACCAACCCACCCCACATTGGGGGCGAGTACGCTCGTCGATACGTGCATCGCAATCGTCATCTACCAAGTTGCACACCTCCTCAACGCCAGGGTTAATTGACGCATTATCAGGCTGGCAATCCCCGCCCTCCCCGGCGTAGCCACGCGTAGGAACACACCCCAATACCGAATCTCCGCTGCTTCTCTCTGCTGCGGAATAATAGCCGTCGCCATCAGTGTCCGGATAAAGATCGATTTTCGAGGCGTTTTCGTCAATTTCACCATCGCAATCGTCGTCTCGTCGATTGCAAAATTCTTCGGCTCCTGGGAACACCTCGCGATTTAAGTCGTCACAATCGGTGCCAGCCACGGCGTAGCCTAAAGGAGGGGTTCCGGCGCAAGCTATTAACTCACTATTGGGCCGACCAAAACCATCCCCATCAAAATCGCGAAAGTAGGTTTGCGGGGTACAGCCATAAACATAATCAAAGACCCCTGTGACCTCCACGTCCCCACGGCTGCGTCCATCGCCGTTGGCAGCCAGCGCGCTCACGTCAAATCTGACGGCACCCGGCGTATTCGGTGCCTGCCACTTGAATCGAAAGACAGAACTACCATTGCGCAAAGCCTTGGGTGAAGTATGCGTCAACCCACCGCGGACTAGCGCCAAACCCTCGCCTGATATCGTGCTGGCCTGATTCACGTCGTCGAGGGCGATATAAAGCCCAGCTGTGCTTTGGCTGCCATTGACACTAATCGAAACCGTTACCTCATCGCCAGGCATGAACGCCGCGGGAGATACACTTGCGCTCACAGTCGCAGAGCCACTTCCCCCGTGACACCCGGAACAGCCACTCCCCGCTAGACCACCAGAACGGGCGTTCGCTCCGGAAGATATAAAAAGGGAAACTAAGAAAAAAGAGTGTCTCCACGCTCGCCGACCCCGAAGAACTCGTGAAGAAAAGGAACATATTGGGGAAGGAGCTGAAGACATGAACATAGGCTCCGGGGCAAAGTAGCGCTGCAAGGAACGCTCTAGGGAAAAAACCTCGTACCGTCGTTGTAAAGGGCCGATATACTACGCTCTAAGTAAAATTATATCCCTACAGAGGAAAATAGGGGCAACACCTTGAAGTCGACCTCAAAGATCTGACTCCTTGGGATAGATTTCGAGAACCTCGTTTGCGTCAAACTGTATGGCCTTCAAGAGTTTTTCTGCACTTGCTTCATTGCCAGGGCTGCCGCCGTCTTGAGCAGCGCTCATGACCTTGAGTAACCCTGTGCGGTAGCGACGAATATTTCCGATGAGCCAACGAATATCGAGAGAAATCTCTCCCGTGAGGTTCTGAGTTCGTAATTCGATTTCTCGTAGTCGCCGTTCTGTCCGCTGGAGTTCTGAGCCAATTTTACCGGTTCCTTGGCAGTCCGCGCAGAAAGAAAGCCCCCTTTCACTCGAGACCTCACCTCCACCTAGGCAACTCAGACAGGTTCCCTGTGCTAATTCATTCATTATATATCCTAAGTCTCCACATGAGCATCGGCTACTCGTAAGAGATTGAAATTATCTCTAATTCCAGCTCACCTTTAGGGCGGCTCACAATTACTATATCGCCCACGCGTTTTTTCATCAAAGAGCGACCCAAGGGCGATTGATAATTCAAGAAACCTATATTGGGATCTGATTCGTCGGGACCAACCAATGTATAGGTTGATTGATGAGCGTCCTCGTCACAAATCACAACGGTCGCGCCAAACCGGATCACATCGTGCTGCACCGATCCGGGCTCAACGATAATAGCGCTATCCAGTCGCTTCGTTAAAAATCTCAGGCGACGATCTATTTCCCTCAGGCGCTTCTTTCCGTAAGTGTACTCGGCATTCTCCGAGCGATCGCCCATCGCCGCTGCGTCGGCTACCTCGACCACAACACGGGGGCGCTCCGCTCCGGCCAATCGTTGAAGTTCTTCTTGAATCTTTTGAGCGCCTTGGGGCGTTAAATAGTTGGGTCCGGCCACGAGACACCCAGTGAAGCAGCCCCCATTCAAGCTGGCAACTCGTTGCTCTTGTTCCCGCCGCGTCCTAGGCAATATGCTCTTGAACCTTGGTTCAGTGCAAGAGGCCCTGAACCGCCTAAGTTCTTCGGACCACGTAAATTTTGAGCAATCCCGACCTTTCTCAGCTATTCGTCGCAATCGATGCGAGCACAACTTCTTTGCGTGCCATTGTTTACGACGCGTGGGGGCGCCCTCTTGCTAGCGGACGAGCGACACTCACCTATGAACGTATCGGTCGTTTAGGCTACGAACAAGACGCTAATAGTTGGTGGGTGGGTCTTTGCGATGCGGTACATGATGCCCTGGCAGAGCTTCCCCTCGAACGTCATCAAGACCTCGTTGCTCTATGCATCGCTCATCAGCGCGAGACAATTGTTGCAACTGATGAAGCTGGCGCTCCTCTCTCTCCTGCACTCCTCTGGATGGATAGTCGATGTCAGGAGGATGTGACCACAGCCGAGCGTAATATTGGAAGCGTGCGCCTACATGCAGTCTCGGGAAAACCTGCGTGCACCACTCCCTCCCTCTACAAGCTCATGTACCTCTTTCGCAAGCGTCCCGAGTTGCGCGATATCGCCTATGTTCACGATGTACATTCTTTTCTTTCCCTCAAACTTACCGGGCGTTCCGTCTCTTCCCTCGCTTCAGCTGATGCCACGGGTCTCGTCGACATGCGAAAAAAGGCATGGTCTCGCTCCCTCACTCAATTAGTAGGAATCGCCCCCTACCGTCTTCCGGAGCTGGTAAGCGTTGGGTACCCAATTGGTCCCTTAACCGAGAGAGCCTGCAATGAAAGCGGGTTGCCGCCCCACCTCATTGTGTATGCAGGAGGAGGTGACGGACAACTCGCGGGTTTAGGGGCAGGGGTCACAGAAAAGTCCCGAGCATTTCTAGATCTCGGCACAGCCGTTTCCTGTGGAACAATCAGCGATAAATACGAGATTGATGGCGCATTTCGGACTTTGCACACAGTCTTTCCGGGGCGCTATTGTTTAGAGACCACTTTGCGTGGAGGCATGTTAACTCTTTGGTGGCTCATCGAAACCATATTGGACTCAAATAGTCGCGCCCAGAGCATTCTAGAATTGGAGAGTCAGGCAGTCGACATTCCTGCCAGCTCGGAAGGTCTACTGACAATTCCATACTGGACGGGCGTCATGAACCCGTACTGGGATGATGATGCAAGAGGTGCTTTTATAGGGCTGCACCCCAATCACACGCCCGGACATATGTTTCGCTCCATTCTCGAAGGAATTGCGATGGAGCAACGATTACATCTCGAAGGGGTAAAGCAAGCAATTGGAAAGAGCAGTGAAGATATTGTGGTCTTAGGAGGAGGCTCACGGAGCGACCTTTGGTGCCAAATATTTGCAGATGTATTGGGCCGCCCCATCAAGCGCTGTCGCACCGATGAAGCGCCGGCATTAGGGGCCGCCATTTTGGGAGCGGTTTCCCACGGGGTCTATCCTAGCTTTGAACGCGCTGCATCTGAAATGACCCAATTGGCAGCAACATTCTCTCCCGGCCCGGACCAAGCTATCTATGACAGACTGTACCGCGATGTATATCGGGGACTCTACAAATCGCTCGCATCGCGTATGGGAGCTCTTGCGGAGGTTCGCAGCCTTGCTTCTGCACAAGTTAAGACAAATTCCACCGCTGAATAGGGGAGGAGTTTTACCGGTTACTTCCCTTCATCATGAACTTGAGGGAGTAGCTAAAGACGGTTGGACGCTCTGGACGATGAAAGTTTAAAGAACTAAAGGCCGTTCGCATACATCCGTCAAACTCAGCTTCGCCAATCTTTTGTCGGCTTCCGCGCACCTCAGGAGCTCCCCCTTTTCTGCCAACGTAGATGTCCACGCCATAGGAGCCGCCCTTCAGGGGAGAGTTTACGTGCACATAGCAACCGAGCAACGCTTGGCTGCCAGCCTCGATATCAGCCAACCAGGGTCGCTTAGCCTCAGAAGAATTGGATTCGCCCCCAATATGCATACCGAGATGACGAAAGGTCAGCTCCGGCAATGAGCCATGGCCAGACGGCTCTCGCCCGTCGACCAAGGAACTGACCGAGTCTTCAGTGGGCAGACCTTGGGAGGATTGGCCGCTCTGATTCATCGACGCTTCGTTGCTCTGCAAGACTTCGTCCGTGTCAGAAGACCGCGCCTCGGCGGAAGCTTCCGCTGGTGCTGCCGAAGACTTCACCCCAGGCGCGGCACAGGCGGTTGCGAGGACCCACCCAGCCCCCAAGAGCCGGGCGCTAGACGCTCTCGGGCGCAGGCCCGCCACCATCGAAGAAAAAAGCATGGCCTCATCATGGCCCCTGGCCATTCTCCAAGCAATGGGCTCCACTTCAGGCCCTGTGAAAGCTCCCATGCGCACTCTTTCTCTTCTTCGTAGCTGGGCTCCGGCGGCTTGTATTCTTTCTCTCGCCTCAAGTTGTAAAGAACCTCCCCCCTCTCCCTCGGAAAGTACGCAGGAGACCGCGCAGAATAAAGCACAGTCCCGTGCATCTACTTTGCCCCCAGCCACTTCATCAAGAGCAACGGCAAATGAGCACTCCCCCAAGGCTTTTAAAGAAAAGAGCCCCCCAGCTAAAAACTCACCAGGTGATTTTGTTCTCGACCGACGTCAAAAGCTAGGACCCAGTGCCCCAGTGACAGCAGCCCAAGAAGGTGCTGTTTTCATTTCTAGAACTCATCAACTGATCATTGCGTCGCGCCAAGGTGATAAATTATTTAAGAGCATAGATGGGTCAAAAAAAGACTTTACTGCCTTCGCCCGAGGCCCATCACTTTCGCCTACTCACGCCTATTGGGTTTCTGAAAGCGGAAAGCTATTGGCGGCCAACCGAGCCACAGGTCAAGTGAGAACTCTCCACCTCAATGCCAGAAAAGGAACCCGCACCTCCGCTCTGACACACAACAAGAGAGAGTACGTAGCGTTCATTGCTGAGTCAGAGGATACCGGACTTGCTTTTGTGTGGTCGGGAGTCGGTGAAAGCCAGGGGGAGCTAGCGCAAGTATCGCCAGAAGGTTCGGGGGCAACTTCGGTGGCGATCGTTTTAGGAAAGTCCTCACCTCTGACAATAGTATTAGCGGGTAGAAGTGGAATGTCGCCAATTCATACTCGTAAAGTACATTTTACTAACGGTTCCCTTCGCTTAGATCAGGACACGGTGGTTTGGATTGCTCCGGGCTCCCATCCTCTCACCGAACTCGTGGCCAGCACCAAGTCCTCTGGAGGCACATGGGTCTTTCTGAGCACGGCGAAAGATTTTAGCGATTTTGGTCTCGCTCGCCTCGATTTAAAAACACCCGAGCGCGAGGCAGCTGAACCGGCATGGATGATTTTTCCCAACGGCCTAGACCCAGCACCCACTCAGGCGACTCGTCTTTGCGATAAAGATTATGTCCTCTACGCCCGCCCTCGTGACTCTAGCCCAGATTCTCCCCAAGAACTCTACCTAACGCCCAACAACAGAAAGTCGTTCCATCGTGGGACCTTAGTGGCGCGCTCTCGTGGTTTCGTTGACGCGTCCATAGCCGCGACCGACCACGGTGCTCTCCTTGTCTGGACCACTGCGTCCGCAACTTGGGGGAGAATATTGACCTGCCGACACCAAGGTAGCACCGAGACACGCAATTGAATAAATAGAAATATTTGAGAGGGGGTCCTTCAATCTCACTCTCTCGAACCGTTCGAGAGCATCAATGAGAGTTTTACGAAGTTTCGCCCTTCTCATCCTCATTGCGTGCAGCGCAGGAGCCTGCCAATCCTATGAGCCTGTTCCGGTTTCCGATTGCAGAAAGGTCGTCACTCATGCCCGCTCTCTTTTAGGAGAAAAGGCCGATAGTTGGACCAAAATGCAAAAGTCCTGTGAAGAGGCCACTGACGAAGAGCGAGGCTGCGTACAGGCGGCCGATAGTGCAGCGGATATTCTACGCTGCTCTATGTAAATAGAGTTCAGTTGAACTTCAGAAAAGAACCGCCACTAACGAAGAGCGACAATATAAGCCAACCATCCCGGTTGGTTCTCGGTCTTTTTAGTAAGACAATAGTCTTCCTCTTCTTCTTCGTCAGCTTGGTCCCAATAAACCCGT
>Ga0256845_1002087_pt1 | contig 14907 bp, 12 predicted proteins | sample RiftiametaG_FD_189101 | JGI IMG/M metagenome (GOLD analysis project Ga0256845, IMG submission 189101) | Tube worm associated microbial communities from hydrothermal vent at the East Pacific Rise, Pacific Ocean - Riftia | ecosystem: Host-associated > Annelida > Integument > Unclassified ...
GCTAAAAATGCTGCGTTCATGGCGACGTTATGAATATTGCCGCCGGTAAGATCCAATTTAGCTAAGCGTTTGCAATCAAAATGCTCATCTAATGGTGCATGAACTGGAAATACTTTTTCCCAAATTTCCTGCCGTTGTATAACATCAGGAAATGGAAAATCTACAATAAAACGTAAACGCCTTACAAAAGCTTTATCTAACGCGCTTTTCATATTGGTTGCCAAGATAGCCAAGCCTTTATAAGACTCTAGCCTTTGCAATAAATAGTTAATTTCAATATTCGCATAACGATCATGACTATCTTTAACTTCACTACGTTTTCCAAAAAGTGCATCTGCTTCATCGAAAAATAAAATGGCACCGCTATCTTCTGCACCGTCAAATAACTTACTTAAATTCTTTTCTGTCTCTCCTATGTATTTACTAACCACGGTAGACAAATCAATTCTATAAAGATCGAGCCCCAATGAGTGTGCCATGACTTCTGCAGCCATGGTTTTACCCGTTCCACTTGCTCCAGTGAATAAAGCGTTTATACCTAGCCCTCGGTTCATTCGGTTGCGAAAACCCCACTCTTCATAAACGCGATTTCTCTGAGAAACTTGATTGGTAATTTGCTGCAACAAGGTCTTTTGCTCAGGTGGTAAAACTAATTGATCCCAATTGGATTTGACGTCTAACCGTTTTGCCAACTGCTCCATTCCAACTCTTGCTGTCAAACGACAAGCTTGCCAAATTTGACTGTCCAAAGCAGGGCTCAGTGTGGGATCTATTTCATCGGAGCCGTTCTTTGCTGGATCATTCTTAGCCGGATCATTAAGGACTGAGTGAGCTATCCTGTTTATCTCGCTTTGGTTAAATGAAAACTGCTCAACTAGATGTTGAGGTCTTAGCAGAGCATGTCCCCGCAATGCTTGTGCCCATATTTTCTGTTGCTCCGAGGGGGTTGGTTTATTAACTTCGAGACTTAAACGGTTACGCACTATTTCTGTTTTAGAATCATTTAGATCAACAAATACCACCCCATCACAACGCTGCAGAAAACGCTTAAGTTGGGATTTATCCTCTTTTTCACTTCCCTGTATCTCAACGTACAAAGCAAGCGGCATTAATAATGACTCACGTTGCCATAGCCGAGTGAAAGTTTCAAAATCACCGGTTTGCTTTGGAATTGCACTACTGCTAATAGATTGCAAATTCAAACCCAAATCAGATGCGAGAGTGTAGGCAATTAGTTGTTTACTGGCCGAATCATGGCCCAGTAGCTCTATCACTGGCGCTTTATCAATTCCGTTGGCAACCTTTAAGCGTTCGGTTATTTTATTGACCACTTGTTGTTGTGATAACGGTAATGTATCGGCTTTGGTTTGCATTGCTATCGAATCTGGCATCGAATTTGGCATCAAATCCAGTAACGGAGTAAGCCGATCATCTAAATAGTTAATGCCCTTTAGATAATTAACTATACGTTCGTCTACATTCAACGATGCGCTAGTGAGGGGGGTACTATTAGGTTGATTAATCTCTAACAAACGCCAATAACGTAAAGGCGCATGAGGTGATAATGCATTCCAGTCAGGATCGTCAAACAGAGCAAATGCCAGTGCGAACGTTGGGTATGTTTTACTGCTGTTTTGCTGAGCCTTAGCGCAAAGAGCTGCTATGCTAGTGTCTAGTTCCATCGCTGCACAAAGCGCCAATACAAGACTATCAAACTTTGATAAGCCTAAATGCTTGGCTAATAAAACCAACGCTGGCGAAAGCTCATCAGTTTCGCATTCATTAATCTCTTGTCTTGCATGTTCAATTTTTTCATCAATGGGTACTGTACCTGGCAGAGTTAACAGCTTTGTATCATCTGACTTTTTACGTTTAAACCAACCGGATGCTGATTCTGGTTCTGGTTTTGATAGCTCTTGACTCTTTACTGCCTCAACCGTTGACGAAGAAGCTAATTTTTCCAGGCGCAAACGAAGCCATGCAATGATCGCATGCAAATGTTTGTCATTATTTTCTAACCATTTAGCTTGATCAATCATGTCACCATCACCTTCTGATTGTCGGCAAACTCTGGTGTGTCGCCAGAAAAATCAACGGGGATACTGTCCACCCCATCGACTCTCAAACGTATTACATAAGGCGTCGTTTTACTCAAAGCGTTATTTACTGTAAACGTTATGGTTGTGCTAGCTGTGAGGTCAGCCGGTGTAGTAATAACATCAGACGAAATGATTCGGTCACTAAATAGTAAGCTGACTTTCTGTCCATCGCGAATTTGTGGCAAGCACTCAATGGTGAAAACGATGCTCCCTGCTGGTGCAATCACAGGATCAATCGACTCTATACTAGGCGACAAGGGCATAGATACTGAATTGCTTACCAGGGTAGGAACATCTGTAATTTGTGTGACTAACGATAGGGTATAAAATCCAGCAGGCCACTTGGACCCAAGTTCGGCATCATCCGCAAAAGTGGGGATTTGTAACGCCATTTCAGTTTCACTTAATGGAGGTTCGGGTTGAATATCAATAAAACTGTTTAGCAGAGGATGTTGCAAACGTACGATGGTATTGTCATCGCTTAAATGTTTACCGAGCAGGCTTATCAAATCGCCCAATTCAGCACTGGGCTTTTGATTTGCAAAACGCAAACCAGTGAGTGATGGCGCTGGTGCAGCAAGAACGCTTGCCCCCCTATCATCCTCTCCCCGTTTCAAAACAGGCAACGGAGTATTACTGGCACGATCACTTTCAATGAGCACTACGGATATTTCATACCCCGCAGACAATCGATATTCAGCCGACTGAAAACTGGACCAAAGCTTAGACATATCATCTAGGGTTAAATCGTCTGGTGTGATGCGCACTTTTTCAACTTGATTTTGCAAATCGGAATCTGGACTAATCCCTTCTATATCAGTTCTCCCTAACACAGGGTGATCATGCAATAGGCTCATCGCTTGGCCTAAAATCTCTTGACCCGATATATCATCATCTCCTTCCCCATAAGACGTTATTAAATATTTTAAAACTAAGGGGATCGGAGGAAATGCACTTTCTCCTCTTTTAACTTCGCCCGGCATTGGTGAATTCCTAAATGTTGGGTTGTAATGAATACCGTAGAGAAAAATATTAATCTGATCAGTCGTATTATCAATACGTGCGACACTCGGGCTTTGGGTTGTCACCATAACACCAGGAGCAACATTGGATAATAAATGGTGCAAAGTTGCTGTCACCGTTGCTAATGCGTGAGGACCACTCATGCGCGCTCCTTCAAGTAATCATCAAGGCTCATAACACCGTTCGGTTTGTTTTTCTGGTTTGGCTGTTTAGTCGTTTCAGCCTTTACTGCCCGCACTTCTACACGACCAATTGTGACATTGACTACTGGATCGGAAGGTTTTAGTTGCGCATTGATATCTTGCCAACGCTGATTGAGTTCACTTTGCATCTCGGTTAACCAACCAGGTGGTTGCAACAAACCTGCATGAGGGACTGGAGGCACTTTATGTTGTTCGGCTTGGCTTTCGTTATCGAGTATTCCTGATATTGATGTTGGTTCATCGACATCTGATTCGACCTGGATAGGCTGCCCCTGTTGCTTAAAATCGGGTATGAGCTCTCTGACGAATATAGAAGTTTGCTTCGTATTTCTACTTTGCTCGTTGCTGCGCTCTGCCGTTTGATTCGCTAGGCGTTTGATGACTGACTCAACCTGATGATTCAATGCATAGGTTTTTGAAAGATCATGACTGTCTGCTTGTGTCTCGTTGTTAGTTATTCTTGAAGAGATTTTGCTTTTGTGAAGCTGACTATATTTTTGTCCATCCGCATTCGGCTCAGTAACCGAAAGCTTGTTACCAAGTTGTAATGAAATCGCTTCAATCCGTGCATTTAAAGAGTCAATTTTATTGAAGTTTAATCGACCTTTTAGACTATCAGCAGGGTTTTTCTCGTGTGATTCAGGAGGCAAGAAAGATTGCTTAACTTCTACCTGACTCGATTCATATTTTCTATTTTCCTTTTGGACGCCTATGACTGTTTCCGGCAATTCTTTAGTCACTGGTGTTGAACTAAAACGATTACCTTCGCTTCCTCTTGACTCAAGCGCGCTAATGGCATCACTCTCAAACCGAGACTTCGGTCGAGGTTCAATCACAGAAGCCTCCATTTGATCGCTTGGGTGACGATGTCGATTAATCAGATCTCTAAGAAAGCGATTCATTTTCCCAACATTCCCGAATAGAGCTGACGGCGGATAGGGCTCAGATTAAGTATTTGTTTCTCTGTCCAACCGTAACCTCGCGCCAATTTATGAATCAGTTGCAATGTTCGTTCGGCCCAATCATTAAGTTCAGCCCAAAGGAAACTGCTAATATCGAATAGAACATCCCACTGGTGCGAACATTCTGGGCATCGCAAATTAATATTAATTTCGGCCTGTGGATCGAGCACTTCAATACGCGTACCAATCGCTTCAATAATATGTTTGGGTAAAGTATTAATAGGGCTTTTATGGTCAGCATGTTCAACGTTTAAAATGCAGCGGGATAATAACTCATCTTGTGCTTTTTCTACGTCAGCCAGATTCATCGCAAACGAAACGTCAATGCTATTAGGCAACCTAAAACGAATATGATAATCATCAATGTCTAAATCATACTCGTTCAAAATAGCTTCACCGGATGAAACGATGACGTCAGTCACCTCATTCTGCCATTCCATTCGCTCTGTACATTTTGGGCAAATCGCGGTATTTACCAATTTTGAACCAAACAATCTCTTACGAAGTTGTAATAGACGTTTATCGCGTTGACCAATACTGAGTTCGGTAATAGCGTCGGCTTGCATATCAGGGTGGGCCGCGACCAGCAAAATAAGTGCTCGGTGTAACGGCGGTTGATTTAAACCTTGCTCCCAGACATTTAGCATGTCAACGGCGTTTAGATCCCCTATCACGATAAACTCCCCTTTATCCCTCTGGTTCAGTAAACTCGGGCTCGGATGGTTCCGCTACTTCGTAATCTCGTTCCCAGCCTTCGTTTTCGAGCTTTAGGGTTTGAATAGCGACAGCGTTGGCACTCGCGTCTAATTCTGGTAGAGCCTGAAATTCAGAAACCCAGCAGCGAAAAACCTTATATGCAATTGCTAACTGACCAGCTTCGTTGTACATCTCGATAATCAGATCCTTACGAAAATCTTTAAGAGATACTTCAGCACCTAAACCCGAGCCAAAATTCCAAATTTTATTCGCCCATTTTTCAAACTCTGGATCGTGGGTTACACCTCGCTCTAAAGTGATTGCTTCAAATTTGGACTGACCAGGTGACTTACGTGTAGTGCTAGGATCACCGCCTTCACGATGTTCAACCATTTCTGTGGTACGTTTGAGGGCACCAATTTTGCTAACACCTGCTACAAATTTGCCGTCCCATTTAACCCGAAACTTAAAGTTTTTATACGGATCGAATCGTTGTGGATTTACACTAAATTGCATGACTTACTCCTTTAAACTTCAAGTTCACCAGCAATTTGCTGGAGTTTAACAATGACAAATTCTGCTGGTTTCAGCGGGGCGAACCCAACCACAATATTCACAATGCCCCGGTCGATATCGTTTTGTGTTGTCGTTTCCTTGTCACATTTAACGAAATAGGCCTCACGTGGTGTGGTTCCTTGAAAAGCGCCCTGACGGAATAGGTTGTTCATAAAGGCACCAACATTCAAACGAATTTGCGCCCAGAGAGGATCATCGTTAGGTTCAAAAACAACCCACTGAGTACCTCGGAAAAGTGTTTCTTCGATAAATAATGCAAGTCGACGTACAGGAATATATTTGTATTCATCGGCCAGAATATCTGCACCGCGTAAAGTTCTTGAACCCCAAACTATTTTTCCGATAACAGGAAAACTTCTCAGGCAATTTATTCCAATAGGGTTTAACTCGCCGTTTTCAGCATCGTTTAAATTAACGGACAAACCAGAAATGCCCCGTATGGTCGCCTCAATACCAGCAGGCGCTTTCCAAACACCGCGTTGCACATCAGTACGTGACATAATCCCAGCAACCGCTCCACTAGGAGCAAATTCTTCTATTTGGTTATCACGCAATGGATTGGCTTGCTTCAGTCTTGGGAAAAATAATGCGGCGTTTTTACTTCTGCTTCCTACATACGCATCAACACCTGCTAACGCCAAATCTTTATCTGTCCATGTACTAGCAGGATCAACGATTACTATGGCCCGTTCTTGCTCGCAAAATGTTGTTGCGGCAGCTAATAAACCTGCGGGATAATCAGCGGATCCTTCAACGGGTAAACACAGTAAATTAAACAAGTCTGCTTGCTTAAGTAGATACAGACCAAGTTTTGCATCACTGTTTCCTACAGCGGTGTAAGAATCTATAACTAACGCTCTACTATCGATGGCATCGGTAGTAACAACATAGTTAGTAACAGGATCATTGATTGCAAATGGATCGGCTCCTGGAGCCGGCTCATCATTCTCTGCAGGTCTAACTACAGGCAATCCACCTTGCACCCGCACTAGTTTTGACTGGTTAAATAAAACATTATCAATTCGACGTGGTCCATCAGCAACCGAGACGTTTAGGTAACGTTCTTCTGCGCCCGTGCCAATATCCTTAATAGAAATATTGAAAATGTCATTTTCGGTTAATCCTTGTGCAGTGGCAACTTCGGTAGAAACAGTATGATCAATTCTAACTCTTAGGTGGTTACCCCAAGCTCCGTCATTGGCAGCAACTAACATTAGGGTTTCGGCAGTCAAAACAGCTCTGGAAACATCTCCGTCATTGGTTTGAAATAAGCGGCCAATAATTGCCTGGCTACCACCATTCAAGTAAAAATCTCTGACGGCAAAACTCATTGAACTGTTGAGGTCTAGCCCACCAAAAATACGCTCATAGTCTGCGTAACTATTAATGACTTTTGCCTCATTCACTGGCCCTCTTTTGGCGCGTCCAATGAAAGCTGTAATTGATGTTGCAACTCCGGTGATGGTACGTACACCGCTTGGGATCTCTTCAATATAGACCCCTGGATAGGTAGTTGATACTGGCATGCTGTCCTCCAATTTGACTAAAAATGTAAAAAACTTTAACGAATACCGTTTTGTGTATTTTTCTAAACTTGAAAAACGTGTTGTGGCTAAGTCTCCCTAGAGACTTTTCTAAAAGAATAATTCCTATTTCCTACTATTCCTTTGTATTCTTGTATGCCGGATTTAAACGATAAATAGCTTCCCTATTAGCTTTCATAATCTTTAGAATTTTTCCGTCATTAGTTAATTTTTCGAGTGTTTGCTTCTACCAAATCAATTCTATTGACTATTTTCTGCTGAACAAAACACCACCTTGCAATCCCGTCTAACGAATCTGAGGCTAAAGGGCGACGATTCAAATAGCTCATAATTTCTGCTGCAATGACTTTGGGATTATCTTCTCGTGCACAATCACTTTTGTTTGCGGAGATTATATTAGTTGCAGCTTTTATGCCAAACACACATATTTACTAACTCATTGATTTACCGACATTTTTATGTATCTTATTAATAGTAAGTTAGGGCATATTTACCCAAATAAAAATACCAAAAAATAAAATTTTTAATTATTTCAATAAGATAGAAAATCTATTAAAAATATTGCCTGAGGTAAAAACACCATAGCTAGCTATCCATAAGTTTTGCTTTCTGAATGAATCAAATGGTGTTTTTCTAACAATCGGGTAAAGGAGCGGCGCTCTTTACCTGCCAATCGAGCAGCTTCAGAAATATTGCCTTGAGCCCTTTGTAAAGCTGAACAAAGATAATGTTGTTCAAAATCGCTGACTAATTTCTTTTTTGCTGTAACCATGGGTTCGCTAAGAGAATTTTGTAATCGTCTATCAATTTTTTTGTTACGCCTCTCCTGTCGCGCCGATTCGACTTGTTCAATATAAACAGTGTTTGTATTGGCTAACAAAAATTCTCGATGCAAAATATTTTCCAACTCTCGAACATTACCCGGCCAATCATAATATTTGAGTTCTTCAAGAGTATTTGGATCCAATTTTCTCTTCGGCTGGTCATACTGAATTTGATACAACCGAATAAAATGTTGCGCCAATATTTTAAGATCTCCCGATCGATCTCTTAATGGAGGTAACTGAATATTCATAATGTTGATTCGAAAAAAAAGGTCTTTTCTGAATTGACCTTTTTCGACCATTTCTGAAATATTCTGATTGGTGGCTATAACGACGCGAATATTTGCCGTTTTAGATTTGTTGCATCCAAGTGGTCGATACTCCATACCATCAAGAAAACGCAGTAAGACAATCTGCCCCTTGTGAGTTAATGTTTCAATCTCATCAAGAAAGAGGGTTCCCCCTTCTGCTTGTGCTATAAGCCCGTCATTTGATTGATAAGCATCGGTGTAAGCGCCTTTATCATGCCCAAAAAGTTCATTCTCTATTAACTGATCCGGTAGTGCTCCGCAATTTGTAGCAATAAAGGGACCGTCTTTACGCCAGCTCAAATAATGAATAGCCTTAGCGATAAGCTCTTTTCCTGTGCCCGTTTCACCATCAATCAATACTGGCACATCGCAAGTTGATATTTTTTTTACTTTATTAAGTACCTCCAAAAACGCTGGTGAATTACCGATAATATTCCTGCCAACAAAAAAGCTTTGCTCCATATCCAGTGGCGGCTTATTATCAGTAATATTTTGTAAACGATAATTAAGCTCTTGTTTGTTACAAGGCCAAGTGGATATCTCATGGCAGGCTGAAATTAAATAAAGATCCCAAAGCGCTTCATCATAAGCGAACAAACCGATAACTGGCAGTAATCGGTTTATCCTCAATATTTCCTTAGTCAGAATTTGAATTTGTTCGACGTCTGTTAACAAAAAAATGAATACACAATAAGAGTCATCAAATTCCATTTTTTTCAACTGTTCAATAGTATCCAATTTAGCTGTAACTACGTAGCCAATACCTGACAAAAATTCTTGCAATATTTTCTGACCAGATACAGACTGATTTATGTATAGCGCAACTCGGTTTTCTTGTAAGTTCAATTGAATTCGTCCTTTTACATTTTGCTGTCAAAAACAACTTTACCAGTCATTTGATTTATAAATATCCAATATTAGTAAAAAGCCCGTTTTCTCTCACAAATCCAGAAAATTTATCTCATATGTAATCAAAACTATATTTTTCTACTAACAGATCGCAGGGAACTTCTAGCTGGATATTTTTGATACTGATTTGATTTTTATACCCTACGACAAATTGAAATAGTCGCTCAATCCGTTGTTGACTGACAGCCTATTGAATAGTTTTAGCTATTTTCAGTTCTAATTTACGAAAGTATCTTAACTAAAATTGTCCTGAAGTTTAAGTTTACACGATATCATTCCGCCGCTTAGCGAGCACTTCCAATTTCTTACGATATATCGCAATGGAATGATCCGCAAGCATTGTTTTCCAAGGTAGTTTTTTATAAATAACGGCTTTAATTCTATGCAAACCACTCACGTAGAACAAAAGCTTCACACCTTGATAATCGCCACACGGACAATTGGTCAAATATTTCATGTCGCCACCATGATAATAACCGCCAATTTTGGCTAATATCCATGCCCTTAATCTTCTGCCTATGGTAGGTATAAAACTGATTAACCAACTAAAAACAGTGACTAATTCCTGGCCCGGGGGCAACATAGTTACACAGTCCGCCGCATTAACTAGGCGATAAAGCGGCGTTTTCATTTGTGATACCCATTCTTCATCCCCTACGCGCGGAGAGCCAAAGGTGTAACAGGCTGAGATCCCCCCTTTATGAACAAGTCTTTTGGCAGCGATGGTTGCTAAAGCGCCACCCAAACTGTGTCCGGTAATAAAGAGAGGCTTTAACGTAATATCTTTTTCGTTTAATCGATTTTGGATTTTTGATTCAACAACACCATAAGCCTCATAGAACCCTTTGTGAATTTTTCCACCGGTAGGACATGCCATTGATACCGCTTTAGCATCAGCTTTAATATCTTTGATACTGGTGGCTTCTGTCCCTCTAAAGCCAAGCACCACATGATCTTTAAAATCCACTAATATCGCTTGAGTACCGTCTAAATCAAAAGTGGGCTCTATCAATTCCATACGCAAAGAAGTAAGTTCTGTTTTTAATGTTTCTTTTTCAGCATCCGCATCGTAAGAAACCAAATCAATCAATTTCGTTAAACTATTTTTTCGATCTTTATCGATCAGTTTTTCAATCGCTTCGAGAAAATATTTTTTCTGCTCTTCTTTAGAAAATAATGGGTTAAATCGAATATAGGCAAGCTCTGAGATACAAGCCATCAACCAAGCAGTGCGATCACTGTAGGCCTGTCTATATTTTGGCAAATTTTTATCTAGTAATGCGATAATATTTTTATCATTTGCCTTCATTATTATTGACATAAAATTTCCTATTTTGGTAATTAAGCTGTAATGATAGTATTTATTTAAGTCATTGACTTCAATTCGATTTATTGGCCTCGCGCAAGCTCTTTTTAATTAAACTAAAATCCCAGTTCCAAAGTGAACTTTCTGATTTTCCCAGTATCCGCTGCTGCTCGATCTTCCACCTTCAAATTCCAGCTACCTTGAGGAATTTTACCGATTAAGTTTGACAGCTTTAGCGTATTCACCGAGTCATAAATTTTTTTTAATGTTATCAACACCACCCCCACTACGCTCGTGCAATTTAATCGGTGAAACTGACATGGTTGTAGGAGATTGCAAACTAACAATTAGATCACCAATATAAGTGTGTTCGATATCCACGTCATAGTGCTGAAAAGACATCTTTTAATATTTTTTTAACCCTCCTAAAATAAATACTTATTGGGCTACGAGTCAAGCTCCTACAGTAATAAAATAAAGATATCCTATAATCATTTATATTCCTCCTTAAAGATAGTTTTTTGTGGATAAAAAAGCTGTTTAAGCGTGGATTATAACCATTATTATTGCTATTTTTACAATTTTTCAATAAGTTGTGGCGGTCTGACCATATCCTATCAGTTGGTGATTATTCGAAACGCATAGCTTCTTTGCATCAATTATCCATTGAATCCAATGCTTTTTATATCGATTGATATTAAAAAATTAATTCCTTGTGTGAGTTTATTCCAAACTAGAGCGTCGACGAATTTGACGTAGCTCGTTTCGCAACGATTCAATAAAAGGACCAGCTTCTGCCTTGGCATTAAACCTTAATTCCTCTACTTCACCTTCATCTTTAAGGGTGTTTAAAGAACTCACAAGTTTTGCCCATTCACTGGAATTATTAGAACTATCTATCCACTTCTCTATATCCGTTAATAGAGAATTTTGACTTTGTTCGCCAATAAATGAAACTAGCTGATTTTTTAAGCTGGCGAAATGGCTATGCACTTCTGACCAAACCCCATCAAAACTCAAGCTATCCTCTTGCACAAAAGCTCGCAAAGTGGCGCTACGGAATTTTCGATAGCCATTTAGCAATTCCAAGTAATATCCTCCTTTACTCGATCGAGTAGCTTCCCCGGCATCAAGGTATTGGTCTAAGTCTTCCACAGTGAGCAATTCATACCCTAAACCTCCGGGAGAAAGATACCCTTTCATATCAAACGGTATATCCGATCCGCTTAAATCAATATCTTCCAGAAATTCTGCATTTCCTTCTGTGTAGGCTTTAAGAGCCGTTGTAGATTCCAATCTAAATGTCGCCAGAGCCTCATAAATATTGCGACAATCTTGACGAAAATCTAAATTATTTAAAGTTAAGACAATATCAGGATTTAGATTTGGTTTTATTTTCATCTGGATCGTATAGGCATTAACATATCGCTTTACTTCGCGTGGATTAAGTTGTGAGCCAGTAAACAAATAGGCGAGATGAGGTTTTACACGATTCATCAGATCATTAGCTTGTTCATTATCAATTTTTGCGTCATCTCTCAAAGCGAGAAACAGGTCATCTAACGAGGCCAATGATACTGGTGCCAAACTAAAAGGTACTTGAAATATTTTTTTTAGGTAATCAGCCCCCCGAATAATACGTTCTGTTTTTTGTGGCTGATCTTCGACTATTTTATTGTCGTTCTTGATAATATAGCGCGCATCGATACTTCTCTCCACAATATCTCGATCTAATCCCACTACAAAAATAAACCCTCTTAGATCGAAAAAAAGTTTCATAGATTCAAGCACTTCTAACGTGCCGCCAGGAAGGCAACGGTCAAGATCGTCAACAAAAACAACAATTCGTTTGCCACAAGTCTCTCGTTCAAAAATAGAGAAAGCACTAGATAAGGCAGTGAAACACGCGTGGTAGAAAGATTGTGGCAGCTCAGCGTCGTCCAAGCGCTTTGCAAATTTGGCAGCGTCGGTTAAATTTACGTCAACCGGCTCGACTTCCCTTCCACTCGATACAAAACTCAGGGCTTTATTGGCGTCGTAAGAAATTTCCATAGCACCAGGTAATCCTGCTTTTATACTTACTCCAGCTAGCATCGAAGCCATTACTTTGCCCATCGTTTTTGCGGTTTCAATGGCAATTTTTGCGAAAAATTTTCGTTGTTGTTTTTTGTCGCCAGGAATATCATTGTTACTCGCCAATGCCTGTTGTTTGTTCGACCACTCAACCAACGCTGCCCTGATTGAATCGAGCAAGGGCACAATAAGATGCTCCTCTTTTTCGTAACGCCACGCACTGAAGTCTACTGCGATAACGGACTCAGAATTCAGTTGGCGTTTAATTTCGTACATCAAAGTTGTTTTCCCTGAACCCCAAGGTCCGAACACTGCAATTGAAAATTGAGGCTCGGAATTATGGATTAAACTAGCAAGACCTATTGCAGTTTCGGAAAAGCCAAGCCCCGGATTGCTTGACGGCAGGTCTACTAGGATTCGAAATTTATTGTAATCGGTCATGGTATTTCGCTCTATTAAATATGGGGCTCTCTTAGCCGGAAGTTAATTATGAAATATCTTTGATTATAAAATCGTACCAAAGAATAAAGAAAATTAGATATTTCAGTCTCGAGGAGATGCAGTATTAATATGAATACAGGTCAGGCTTATTTTACTGCTATAAGACATCTAAAAAAAATCAAGCCTTTATCTATTACGCCATTTCTATCAATGTAAGTAATAACCGTTGGAAAATCATTCGAGTTCAATGCTCATTAAATCCTAACTCAATTATTCTCAACTTTTTCTACCAATTCCCCACAACAAGTCTTATCAGCTAAATACGAAAAACCAGTCACTCCGCCTTGGTCGTCAGAAAATGCAGCAGGATAGAATCGAATACACATTTTTTTATCCTCAAACCTTTCAACATTTCCAACCTTTAATTTTTCCGGCACAACTAACAAAGCTAAAGTATTGGAACCGTCATAACTCTTGTTCGACCATTTAACCGCAAATTCCTCCCTAATATCGCCTTCCGGTTTTAAATCAAGTAATTGAAAACTCTCTCCAAATTTAACGGTGATGACTTCATTTTCACCTCCTGTAGTAAATAGCTTTAGGTTCGCATTGCTGCAGGAATCTTCACCATCAACTGAGGAATGAAGAACTGCCATATAATCTTTTGGCGGAAATAAAATACAGCTAGATAACGATAGACAAAAAACGGCGGAAATTATTATTCTTAACATCTTTTCTAACTCCTATTCTAATAAACTTGCTAAGCGTAAAATGATATGCTGTTGTTGCCAATAATTAATGTGCGCCAGCAAATGAAACCCAGTATCGACTTGCCTATCATGAATATGAACCGAGTTATCTGGATGAGCATACACATCACGCATTAATTGATTGCTAGTGAATTCACTTCCAAATATATTTCCTGACACTACAGGATCTTCGCGATCGGAATAGTTATACCAATGAAAAGGTTGCGACCCATTAAACAATTCTAAATTTCGATTTCGCTTAAACATAGGTATTGAAAGAGGAGAGCCAAAAGTGATCATGGCTTTAATAGGCCATTCTTCACGATTTTTATTAGCGAAGTCACCATTTTTGATATATTCCATCAATATATCAAAACAGACAACAGAGCCCAAGCTATGGCCGACCAGAATACAACCATTTTCAGATCCAATCGCTTCGTCTATAGACTGACCAATAATCGCCCTAATTTGTTTAGCCTTTTCGCTATTCTTGTAAATAAATACATCTCCAACTAAATCAATCAACGGTGATATCACACTTCCGAGGGGGCTTCCTATCGCCTTAAGAATCCATTTGCTGATATCTCTCATGTTTTCCGTATGGGAATCATTAAAGCTTTCATAGCTAGGTGTAAATCCATCAAACTTCCTCGATGTTCCTACAAGTGCACCTAGCTCCTCTAGTAATCTACGAGGCCCCTTTTCAGCATCATTATCATCACCCGTTTGTACACCATGGACCACTACAATTTTATTCTTAGTCATATTATTTCCTTTTCATGTTAGGCATTCTTAAATACGGCTCCCGTAATGTCAATAGTGCACCTTAAACCTAGAAGAATCAGTTGAATGACCAATATTTCAGCAAAATAAAAATATATTCTCTACGGCTTATAATTTAGAAACAATTCGAAGGCTAATGACTAAACCAAACGATTTATTGAGCGGGTTTTTCCTCAGTAATATCAAAGAAAGAGATTGAAAAATTTTGTTCTTTTTATTAATGATTAAACGTAACTATTCAGCGTAAATCATGAAAGTCCACCAACAAAATCTGGTAGTTTACCAACAAAATCTGGTAGTTTACCTTCAAATATCAAATTCATTGCCTGACTAGAACTCACACCATGCTTTCGACAAGTCGATAAGTAACCTCTGACTCGACAAAATATTTCCGCACCCTCCATGCTC
>Ga0256845_1002088_pt1 | contig 14890 bp, 13 predicted proteins | sample RiftiametaG_FD_189101 | JGI IMG/M metagenome (GOLD analysis project Ga0256845, IMG submission 189101) | Tube worm associated microbial communities from hydrothermal vent at the East Pacific Rise, Pacific Ocean - Riftia | ecosystem: Host-associated > Annelida > Integument > Unclassified ...
AGAATTTACAAGGGTTTGTTTCTTTATGTATGTTACAGGCACTGATTGAGCCTGAGCCTTTGAAACTTCAATAAAATATCCGAATATTTTGTTATATTTTATTTTAAGGGAGCTTAACTTGGTTGCTTCTTTTTCTTCGGCTTCCACTTTTGCAATCCATTGTTTCCCATTACGTGAAATTTCAAGTAATTCATCAAGATCTTTGTTAAACCCTGTATTAATTATACCTCCCTCATTAAGACCATGTCCTGCATCTTCACGTATTGCAGAATGAATAAGCTGTGCAAGTTTTAAAAGCTCATTGATTGTTGTGTCAAGAGCATCAATATCCTTACCTACAAGAAGTTCGGATGAGAATCCCTTAAGATTATTAAATAAAACCGGAATATTAAGCAGTGATGTCTTAAGTGCAAGAAGATCCCTTGCATTACAATGCTTCATGGATATCTTGCTTGCAATACGTTCAAGATCATAGATTTTTTTAAGCTGGTTCTGGCAAGACTCCATGAGGCTTGAGGAATCAATTGCCTGGCGTATAGCTTTAAACCGTTGTTGAATAATGGTTTTTTCCTTTAAGGGATATTTAAACCATGTTTTTAATAATCTTGCACCCATTGCTGTAACAGTCTTATCAATGACATCAAGTAGAGAACCTTTTTTATCCCGGGTCTGTAAATTTTTAAAAAGTTCAAGATTCCTGCATGATCTATTATCAATTATCAGATGGTTTTTTAATTCATAGGGAATAATTTTGGTAATATGTGTTATTTTATTAAATTGTGTGTCTTCCACATAGGAAAGAATAGCACTCGCAGCAGCAATGCCTGATGTGAACATATCACACCCAAACCCTTCAAGACTTCTGGTATTAAATTTTTCACAGAGCTTTGAATGTGCATCCCCAAGGTCAAAATATTGTTTCTCAAGATAGGTGATATTGTTATCAGTAAATATTTTTTTTATATAATTATAATTTGGGTTGTTTTGAAAATATTCAGGGAGTAAAATTTCGCTTGGTTCTATTTTCAATGCTTCATCAATAAGGGAGAATGGGATTTTTCCATTTTCACTATCCACTTCAATGACATGGAACTCACCTGTTGAAATATCTAAAAAAGCAAGCCCGGCTTTGATATTATTATTAAACAATGCAAGAATAAAATTGTTTAGGGTTTTGTCAAGAAGGTCTTCATTGATTATCATGCCAGGAGTAATAACTCTTACTACGTCACGTTTTACAAGCCCTTTTGCAAGGGCAGCATCTTCGACCTGTTCACATATTGCAACCCTGCAATTGTTTTTTACAAGTTTTGCAATGTAATTATCAGCAGCTTTAATAGGTATGCCACACATTGGAACAGGGTTTTTATCATTTTTATTCCTTGATGTAAGAGCTATATCAAGAATAGGTGCTGCTTTCTCAGCATCCCCATGAAACATTTCATAAAAGTCTCCCATGCGATAAAACAGGATGGCATCCTTATAATTTTTTTTGATGGAAAGGTATTGTTCCATCATGGGTGTGTTTTTAATATCGGGCATAAAAAAGAGTTTTCAGCATTTGCTTATTATGTTGATTGAGCCTGGTCAGGAGATTGTTCTTCATGATTATCAGTTGTTTGTTTAATATATGGATCATTATTGAATTTATCAAGTTCAGTCTTTAGGGATACTACCTGATCATGATATGAATTGATGTCCCGATTCAGTAGTTTTATAATTTTTCTTGATTTAAAAGCTGAAAATATCCATAAATACCCTGCAAATAGAAATCCTAAACCAAAAAAAATTCCAAAGTATCCGATATTCATGACGTAGGGGAGATTCCACTGCCAGTTCTGGAGTTTGAGATCAATCAATAAAGAATGTGTGTCAAGAAAATATTCATTGTTTTGATAGATGATTAACCCTAAAAAGATAAGAATAATAAAGAAAAGACTGATTTTAATTTTTTTCATTTAGCTGCTCCAAACTTTTAATTGAGTTTATTAGCCATGTTTTGCATAATTATAAAGTTTTTTGAATAATAGAACAAGTATATATTTTTTTCAATCTTTTCCAAGGGATCTATTTAAATATTAAAATATTATTGTTCAAATCCCCAGCGGGCAACTATTATTGAAAACCATGCGATTATTACAGCTAAAAATTGCCTGCCTCCGTTATTAAAAAAAAGGATTGTGATTTTTCTTAAAATTTGTGCGGTATTATGAAAGCAAAGCTTTTCTTCCATAAAATACATAATTGTCAATGACAAATCCAGACAGGTAATGAAAAAAAATATCTGGATAGCACCTATCATAGCAAGGGTACGAATTTTCAATGATAGACCTGGCCAGCAAATCAATAATGGGAAAATTATTGCCGGATAAAGAGCAATAAAAGAGATTTTAATGGTTTTTTGATACTTGATCTGTGCCCGGACAGATTTATTGTTTTTAATTACTTCGCCTTCTATGACTGCCTCACAAAAAAGTTCTTTTCCCTGTTTTTCTAGTTTTATGGAACGAAATTTAAAATAATCAGGATAAAGGGTATTAAGTGTTACTTTTACAAATGGTAAGTAAATACGAGAGTATTGTGAAAAAAATATATAGAAAAAACTTGAGAGGCAAAAATAGAGGATTAGGAAAATAACAATAATTTGTTTTTTATTGTGCATTTAACATATTCTTTTTGGAAATATTATTTATCCACATAAGGAAAAATAATCCCGCACTGAAAATTACAATAAATTGTCCAATATAAGTGTGCATATAATCAAAATATCCAGGATAAAATTTAAGAATGAAAAAAAGCATTATTATCCTTAAAAGGTTTGTCAAATACACCACTATTATCCCAAGAATGACTCCTTTTATTTTATCAATCAGGATCATTGGGAAAGCAAGTATTGCAGCTATCACAATTAACATGCCATCCATGCCGTCACAACCAACAGCTACAGTCATACGCATGTCTTTACTTATGATATCTTTTCCTTTTTGTACAGCAAGCATCTCAGAGTTAATCATGTTAATGAGTTTTACAGATACTCCAACATTTAATTTATTAATCATCAAATTCTCAAATTTATCCTTTGAAAAATAATAAATTACCTGTCCTGAAATCAAAAATATTATAAAAATACAAATAAAACGAACTTCTATTTTATTTTTCATAGTTTATGGGCTTTAAAAGATAAAAATATTGCATGCATCCATATTCTGCACAGCTAATTAGTATAGGCTATGGTTTAATCTATATGAACGTTTATCTGTTGGTATATGTTTTGTCAATGAAAAAAGGGCTAAACATGCATTGCTGTATAACAAGTTTTCGAATTGACCTTGTATATAATATGTGTATAATAGGAACAAGATTTTTTATTGATCTGTAGGCGTTATCTTATAAAATATTCATTTATTAAAGAACAGGTCAAAAAAAATAGATATGATAATCGGAAACGAGGATAAAGTTTTAAAATTTCTCTTAGTTAGCCCCCATGATAAAACCTATGGAATCTGACTAAACTTCTAACACATAAAAAAAGAAAAAAAATATTATGGAGATTATATGAGTGATAAGATATCATTAATCCGTTTGCTTGATCCCAAAAAAATAGCAGTGATCGGTGCATCAAATTCAGAAATTAAGGTCGGCGGAATTATTTTTAAAAGGCTTTTGGAATCAGGTAGGCATCTTTATCCTGTAAATCCTAAGGAATCATCAATATCCGGTGTTAAGGCATATCCAGGTATAGAAGAACTACCCCATGATATTGATATTGCAATTATAACAATTTCAGCAAAAGCATCTGTTAATGCTGTTGAATCCTGTGCAAAAAAGAATATCCCCTTTGCTATTATTGTTGCAGGCGGTTTTGGTGAAACAGGTGAAACAGGGAAAAAACTTGAAGAAAAATTAAAAAATATTGCAGATAAGTCTGGTATACGTTTGCTTGGTCCTAATTCCCTTGGAATATTTCTTCCAGATGAAAATATTGATACAATCTTTGTGGAGCACGGTGATAAAGCACTTAATCCTGGTGGCAAGGTTGCCTGCATTGTACAAAGTGGTTCTGTTGGCGTTGAAGCCCTTGGATACGCAAGTAATACCGGGTTTGGCATGCGTGCATTTATAGGCTTGGGTAATAAATGTGATATGGATGAGATTGAATTCTTAAAATATTTTGGGCAAGAAGAAAAAACCAATTGTATTGCATTTTATCTTGAAAGCATTGAAAAGGGCAGAACATTTCTTAAAGCAGCAAGGGAGATTGCCCCTTTGAAACCGGTTATTGTATTAAAAGCCGGCAGGACAGAAACAGCAATTTCAGCAGTGAGTTCACACACAGGGAAACTTGCAGGATCTGATAATGTCATAAGCGGTGCATTTAAGCAATATGGTATACAGAGGGTCTTTGATGATGAAGAATTCTGTGATGCATCAAAGGTTTTATCAATGCTCCCTGGTGCCACGGGAAATAGAGTTGCCATATTAACTGCAGCTGGCGGTTATGGTGTTATTGCCACTGACTATGTTGAGAAACATGATAAACGTGCAGTTTTAAAAATGGCAGAATTGTCTTCAGATACAAAACAAAAGATCCTTGATTCTACTTTTCCTTTTTCTGCATGTAATAATCCTGTAGATATAACAGCAAGTGCAGATGACCGCATGTTTAAAGAAAGCCTTGAAGCACTCGTACATGACCCTGGCGTAGATATTGTTATTTGTATTGCTTTTTTTGCCCCTCCTGGAATCACAGAAAACCTGGTAAATATAATTGCAGAAATAATAAAAAGTTCCAGTAAACCAATTATAGTGTTTACAAAATACGGACCTTTTACAAATCAATGTTTAAGGGATTTTTTCTTTGGAAATGTCCCGGGGTTTCCAGGTATTGGGCGGGCTGTAAGAGCAGCAAGATTCCTTGTGGAAAGAGCTGAAATTATGAAAAAATTTAATCAAGATTAGATATTATCCAGAGGTATAAAAGTGAAAAATAAAATAGATAACTGGTTGAAAACCCTTGAAATCCAGAATAAACCAAACGAATTTGAAGCAAAGCAACTTGCAAAAATATATGATATTAGAGTGCCGTCTTGTAAGATTATTGCACCGGATGAAGATTTTGCAATATCAGAGATAGCTCCTCCCTATGTCCTGAAAGTATGCTCTCCTGATATATTACATAAAACCGATCAAAAAGGTGTTGTGCTGAATGTGACCAAGGCTGAACTTGCGGGGCAGCTTGATGATATGAGAGAACGGTTTGCCCGGGAAAATATTCTAATAGAGCATCAGAGCGATTTTGATGCTCCTGAATTTATTATTGGTGTTATAAAGGACCCTGCACTGGGACATGCTATTATGGTAGGTGCCGGTGGCATATTTACAGAGATTTATAAAGATGTAACCTTTAGATTAGCCCCATGCTCAAAAGATGAAGCAAAAAGCATGATTAACGAGCTTGCCCTTGCAGAAGTTTTCCATGGTTTCAGGGGTATGAATTTTGATGAGGATAAATTTGCTCACATAATTGCAAGTGTATCAAATCTTGCCAATGATCTGGGTGACAGATTAAGCCAGCTTGATATTAATCCCATTGTGTTTTCAAAAGATACCTGGATTGCCCTTGATATAAAAATAATTCTGGAACCAGCCTGATTTATATTATAGCATCCCATCTATGATTTTATAATTTTTAATATTACCGGAATGAATTTTATTGACAATTATTACGTCTTCTGTATACTTGTATATACAATTGAGAGAAAAAAGGAATAATAATGGGTGATTCTGAAAAAGCTTTTCCAATCTATGAGAGAATTAAATTAAGCATTAAAGAAAAAATTGATTCCGGAAAATTGAAACCGGGTCACAGGATTTCTTCTGAGCTTGAACTTTCAAATATGTTTAATGTTTCAAGAATGACTGCAAACAGGGCACTAAAAGAGCTTGCTGCCGAGGGAAGAGTGACAAGAATTCAGGGGCTTGGAAGTTTTGTGGCAGAACCTAAGCCTGAGATCGCCCTTTTGGAAATCAAAAGCATTGCAGAAGAGATAAATAATTGGGGTGGGTCCCATTCATCTGATATTATTATGTTAAAAAAAGAAAATATTTCGGAAAATATTATGTTGAAAATGGGAATGCACAAAGATGGTAAAGTCTTCCATTCAATTTTAGTGCATAAGGATAATAATATTCCGGTTCAGTATTCTGAGAGATTTATTAATCCTTTAGTAGCACCTCATTATCTGGAACAGGATTTTATAAAAAAAACTCCCAGCGAATATTTGCTTGAAATCGCACCGGTTCACCAGGCAGAACATACCATTGAAGCAATTATTCCGGATAAGAAAGTACAAAAATATTTAAATATTAAATCTGATGAGCCCTGTATTTCCCTTAAAAGGAGAACCTGGTCCCATGACCGTGTGGCAACATTCAGTATAATTATTTATCCCGGCTCAAAATATAAGCTTTCAGGGAAATTTAAAAGGGATAGACTATGAGTTTAGAGATTATTATTAAAAAAGGTAAGATGACCCTTGATGATGTTGAAGCAATTGCAAGGAAAAATGCAAGAGTTAAAATCCATGACAACACTTTAAAAGAGCTGTCAAAAAGCAGAGCATTGATTGATAAATGGGTAAGGCAAGGGAAAAAGATTTATGGGGTGACTACTGGTTTTGGCGCCTTAAGCACAATTGCTATTTCAGGTGACAATACTTTGACACTCCAGAAGAATATACTTTTAAGCCATGCTGCTGGCGTTGGTCAGCCTTTACCGGAAGATGTCGTCAGGGCAATGATGGCAATCAGGGTTAATGATTTTTGCCTGGGACGATCAGGATTAAGACCCGAAACAATAAATCGACTTGTGGAGTTTTTGAATTCAGGCATCACCCCGGTGGTACCTGAAAAAGGGTCTGTCGGAGCAAGTGGAGATCTTGCCCCAATGGCACATCTTGCCCTTGTACTTATTGGTGAAGGGGAAGCTTTTGTAAAAGGCAGGCGCATGACAGGAGCCAGGGCATTGCAGCAATGTTCCATTGAGCCTTTAGAGCTTAAAGCCGGGGAAGGACTTGCATTAATTAACGGAACCCAGATGATGACAGCCATTGGAGCACTTGCATTGATTGATATTGTAAATCTTTGCAAACATGCTGATATTGCTGCAAGTATGAGTCTTGAAGTCTTGTTGGGAACCAGAACCGCTTTTGATGCAAGAATTCACAATGCCAGACCCCATCATGGTCAACAAACTGCTGCTGCAAATATGCTTAAGATTTCAGATAAGAGTGAAATTGTTTCATCCCATAAAGATTGTTCAAAAATTCAGGATGCTTACTCTTTACGATGTTCTCCCCAAGTCCATGGTGCAACATTGGATACTGTAAATTATGCAAAAAAAGTATTTGAAACAGAAATGAATTCATCCACGGAAAACCCGTTGATTTTTACAGATTCTGAAGAGTTTATTTCAGGAGGGAATTTCCATGGACAACCCATAGCATTGGTCCTTGATTTTCTGGCCATTGCTGTTGCAGAACTTGCAAGCATATCAGAAAGGCGTGTTGAAAGATTAGTAAATCCAAATTTAAGCGGGCTGCCAGCTTTTCTGGTTGAAAACGGCGGATTAAATTCAGGATTTATGATAGTTCAATATACAGCAGCTGCCATTGTTTCGGATAATAAAATACTTGCCCATCCATCTTCGGTTGATTCCATACCAACTTCTGCAAATAAAGAAGATCATGTTTCTATGGGTGCAAATGGAGCAAGAAAACTTTTGAGAATAATTGAAAATGTACAAGAGGTTATTGCCATAGAACTTCTTTGTGCTGCCCAGGGCTATGATCTTTTTACAAACCTTAAAGGTGGTGTCGGAACCAAGGCTGCCCATGATATTATTCGAACAAAAGTAGATTATCTTAAAGAAGACAGGTTTATTGCAAAAGATATAAATTCTGTAATAGAATTGTTAAAATCAGGCGAGATTATAAAAGCTGTGGAAAAACAAACAGGGGAGCTTGGGTAAAATAATTATAATTTAACCAATTGCAGATCACCCCAGAGCCCGATATGCTTGTTTTGTATTATTACGATTCCTGAGATGCCTTTGATTTGTTTTCCCATGTTTATTGCTTTTTTAATATCATCAGGGTTTTGAATAAGATTGCCTAAAGACGTTGCGCAGGCATCTGCAAGTGCTGCTGAATCTGAAAGAATAGTTACCGCGTCAGCTTTACCATAACTTTTGGAGTGACCTAATGTCCCTGAAGATGTGCAAAGGGCATAGGGGTTATTCTTTTTCTTTATCAATAGCCCTGTTTTCATACTAAAGGGTGATTTGTTTGCATATATTGTAAATACTATTTCAGTATTTGATTTAATAAAAATATCCCCGCCATTTTCCACAATAATTTCTTTGGAGTGTTCAAGAAGAGCTTTTCCTGTGTACTCGGCAACAGCTCCTGCCACTGCTGCCATGGGACCTACATTTGCCTCAAACCCTGCGTCAGCCATTTGATTGATAATTTCAGGGACTATTTTGTTAACTTTAACAGGAATAAATGATTTTGCAAATTCAGGATGTTTATAAATATAATTTTCAATATAATTTCTGCATTTTAATATGGCTTTTACAGCTTTTTGGCTTAGGTTAGTATCTGCTTGTATATGGAGATTTGTTTCTTTTACACTCACCAAAAAAGAAACAAGTTCAGATTTACATATTTTTGATCTATATGTTCTGTTTTCAAACATTGTCAAATATTATCAACATATTGAGGCCTTATTTTTTCAGGGACCTGATTGATAAAATAAGAATCTGTCATACCAGCTATAAAATCTCTGACCATTTGCGCATTGGAATATTTTTTTTTATAACCATTTGAAAGTCCTTCAAGATAGTCTGTGAATATATGAGAAGTTTGATTTTGTTTTTCAAGGTCTTCAAGATATTGTTCAAATAAGAATCTAAACATATCCTTTATTCCTTTTAAATGCTTTTTGATTTTAGGGTTTAAATATATTTGTTCATAATTAAATGCTTTGAGTTCCTCAAGTGCTTGTGAAATTTCTTCGGAGAAACAAACATAGGGGTTTAATTGACTATTGGTTATGACATCGGTTACAAGATTATAAACAATGGTACCATTTGTGGTTCCAAGAAGGCGCTGGCATCTTTCAGGGATGTTTTCCCGTTTAATAAGCTTAAGCCTGATGGCATCTTCCATATCCCTTCCCAGATAACTTATTGTATCAGCAATTTTTACAACGCAGCCTTCCATGGTCATTGGGGTAAAATCAGGGTTTTTCAGGGTTATCATATCTTCTAATAATTTATCAAAATCCTTAAATGTCCTATCCCATTCAGGTTTGATTTTTTTAAAGTGGGTTTCACCATTATGGCAGACAATAGCATCTAAAGTTTGAAGACTTAAGTTCCAGCCTTTTCCCTTTCTTTCAATATGTTCTAAAAATTGAATGCTTTGAAAATTGTGATGAAAAAAACCCGCATTATATTTTTTTGTCAGTGCGGATAAAAATTTTTCACCATCATGACCAAAGGGTGGATGTCCTATGTCGTGCCCAAGACTTGCCGCTTCAATTAAATCTTCATTTAAACCAAGATATCTGCCAATGGTTCTTGCAACCCGGGCAACAAGTTGGACATGGACAATCCTATGGGTCAAATGGTCGTTTTTAATTAAAGAAAAAACCTGGGTTTTATCAATATATCTGGAATATGACAGGGAGTTGAGTATCCTGTCTGCATCAAGGCTGAATGCCTGTCTATAACTTTGATCCTGGCGAGGCTCTTTAGTTCTTCTTACAGCGTTCATGCTCAATGCTGCCAGGGGAGAGAAGAATTCTTTTTCCCGAAGGTTTAAGAAATTTTTCATCTCCCCTAGTTTCTTTTGCATGTTTATAATTGTTTTATAATATTTTCTACTATAACCGCAAAGTTTTTTGCAAATTCACCATCCTTACTTTTGGTTAGTAAAGGTTCACCGCTATCTCCTGATTTGACAACATCAAGGTCAAAGGGGATGGATCCTAAAAATTCAAGACCAAATTGTTCTGCTGTTGCTTTGCCGCCACCAGTATTAAAAAGATCAATGGGTTCATTGCAATGGGGGCATTTAAACGATGCCATATTTTCAACAATACCAAGGGTTTTGAGTTTTACTGTTTTACAGAATGAAATCGATTTTCTGATATCTGCAAGTGCCACTTCCTGGGGTGTTGTCACGATAATGCCCTGGGCATCAGGGATTGCCTGTGCCACAGATATTGGTTCATCACCTGTTCCCGGAGGAGCATCAATGACAAGAAAGTCAAGTTCTCCCCAGTCAACATTGGCGATAAATTGATTGATCATCCCTGTCTTAGCAGGTCCACGCCATATTACTGCCTGATCCTTATCCTGCATCAGAGCCTGAATAGTAACTACAGTCAGGTTGTCCATTACTTTTTTTGGTGCAAGAAGCTGTTTGTCTTCCGAGGACATATCCAGCAGTTCTGTAATATTAAACATCTGGGCAATTGAAGGACCATGGAGATCAACATCCATGAGCCCTGTTTTAAACCCTTGCTGGGCAAGGCTTACGGCAAGATTAGCAGATACACTGCTTTTGCCAACTCCACCTTTGCCGCTTAGTACAAAGAGTTTGTTTTTAATTTTTTTAAGGGTTTGCTTCATCATATCTTGCTGTTGCTGTTGTTTTATATGCTGCTGCTGTTGAGCACTTCCACCACATCCGCTTGCAACTTTTTTTGCTTCATCAACATTTTTATGAATCATTTATTTATATTTCTCCTTATATCGATTGATTTTACATTGATAAAATGATCATCATCTTTAGTCTGTCAAGGTAAACAAAGATGTTTTTACAGGAGGGTTTATATAAAATTTTGATATTTCAAAGGATACTTCTCTGCCAATCCTGTCGTGTATTATAATTTTTTTAGCAATGCTTGCCGAATTAATTTGGGTATAATTAAAAAAATTAATTGAGTATACTGGTTTGATCTTCCAGTCAGTTAGAATGTACTTTTCAATTTGATTTTGTTCATTTATGAATAATTTCTGGAGGCTGTTCTGTGCGGTTTTTTTTAGGATGATTGACCTTATCTTGCTATCGTTGCAGGCTTGCTTACTATCGAAAAATGCATAATTAAAATCTTTTACGGGAATTTGTCCGGTTAAAAGAGTGATAATATCATTTACCCTTACAGGTATAAAAAAAATGTCTTTAAGGGAAGGATTTTTGATATTATAGGTTTTTATGCTGTGGTTACCTGTATGTGAAAACAATTTAATACTTTGTCCATTGGAAATCATGGTTTCAACTGGAAATCCGGAAGAAAGAAAAGTTATTCTGATTTTATCAGGATATTGTGCTGCCCAGGCAATTCTAAAAGACCTTGCCATGTTCTGATTGTTCTCAGGTGTAATAATATTATTTTTTGTTTTTTTTATCTTCAGCCATCCAATGCCTTTAGAGCTTGTTATTTTTTTATTAAAATCGGATATCTTTTTGGCAAGGATATAGGCTTGAGTATCATGTCTGTTTTGATAATTTATGGAGGAACATGATTGAAAGAAAATCAAAAAAAAGGCTGCCAGTAAAAAAAAATAGACTATTTGTAATTTTGATTTACTCTTGAGCATTTATTTGATTTTCCAGAGTTTTAATCTTGATTTTTAGTTTGGTTTTCTGTTTTCTGTTTTTTTTCAGAACTTTTTTTAATGCTTTTTTATATATTGATAAAGCTTTTTTCAGTTTTTTTTCTTTAAAATAGGAATCTCCGAGATGTTCTGTGATAATTGGGTCATAGGAAGTCAATTCAGCTGCTTTTTGCAGGAGTATGCTTGCTTTGGTGTAGGCTCCTTTTTGATAATATATCCATCCCAGGCTGTCAGTGATATACCCATCATTTGGTTTTAGCTTTAGAGCTTTATTTATTAATTTATCTGCCTTATCAAGGTTTATCCCAAGTTCAGCATAGGTATAGCCCAGATAATTTAATGCTTCCGGGTTATCAGGGTCAAGCTGTATAACTTTTTTTATAAGTTGAATACATTTGTCTTTATTTCCGGATTTATCCATACATATTCCAAGTTTAAAAAGGAGGGTAGGGTTGTCTTTGGATGCTGAAAGACCTTGGTTTAGAATTTTTATACATGATTTAAAATCTTCTTTTTCTACATAAAGGCTTGCCAAAAAAGCAATTATATCAATGTCAGCAGGTTCAGTTTTATGGTATTGTTTAAGAATGATAATGGCTTTTTCAGTATTCTTATTATCTTTATGTAGAAAAGCTGTGTGTATTATACTTTTTTTATAATATTGTGTGCCTGGCTTAACTAATTGATAATATTGAACAGCCTGTTTGTATTTTTTTAAAAAGTCAAAAGCATAACCTGTAAAAAAGTTAATAGTGGAATTTTCCGGTACTGCTTTATGCATTTCAGCAAAGAGAGTTGATGCGTCTTTAAATCGTTTTTTTACAATATATTCATTTACTATGCTTAGTAAAAGTTTTTCGTTTGCAGCACTTTTTTTGCCAAAAGCAAAAAATATTTTTTCCCCTTTTTCCTTTTTGCCGTGGTTATATAAATATAGACCATATTCCATTAATACAAACTCATTGTGAGGCTCAATTTGAAGTATCTCTTTGTAAATTTTAATAATTTTGGAGTTTGCTTGTTTTTGTTTTTTATTATGCAGTTTATAAATATCAATTAATCGTAACCTGGGTTCTATGAGTTTAGGACTCAGCTCGATTGTTTTTAGAAATTCTTCTTCTCCATAATTGAGTTTGTTTTGATCAATATATGCCAATCCAAGGTAATAATGGGCAATATAAGAATCAGGGAAGTGTTCAAGCATTTTTGAATATAACTTAAACGATTGCTCAGAGTTTTTTTCTTTATTGTATATTTTACCTAATAGCAGATAAGTATTCTTATTGTTGGGTTCAAGTTCTAGGATTTTATTATATATTTGAATGGCTTCATTTTTTTTATTTTTTTTAATTCTTAACTTTGCAAGTGTAAATAGAACATCAATAGCACCTGGATCCCTATCTAATATTTTTTCAGCACATTTAGTTGCCCCATCAAAATTATCTTGTTCTAAATAAAGATTTACCATTTCCTTTTTGAGAAAAATTGAATCAGGATCTTTACTAATAGCTTGTTTCAATAAAGAAATTGCCTGTGCTGATTTATTTTTATTATGATAAAGCCGTGACATCATATAGTAATAATATGGAGAATTTGAGGTTATTGTTAAAACCGGGTTTGCCTTTTCAGTTTTTTGGGGAGGGGCTTGTTGAATCTGGTTTTGCGCTTTAATGCCACAACTTGAGAACGGTAGTAGAAATAGTGGTGTTAAGATTATGTATAATAAAGAGCGTTTCATGGTTTAAGTCACCTTCTAAGCAATTAACTAAATTAATATATATAATTGTAAGTTTAACGCAATAAGATAATCAACCTTGGCTTATTACGTCAAAATCAGGCATATCCTCTTTAAAATATGCCCTTATTTTTTTTATTATATTGCTTTCAATCTGTCGAATTCTTTCTCTTGAAACATTAAACTCTTCACCTATTTCCTGGAGGGTTTCCGGTGAATCGGAAAAAATTCTGCGCTTGAATATATTAAGCTCTCTTTCATTAAGTAATTTTTCAAATTTTTCAATTTTTCTATGCAGAATATTTTCAATTTCTTTTTGTGCGACTTCATCTTCTGTGGATTCTGTTTCAATTCTTATGAAATCAACCCTTTTTGTATTGGAATCATCTTTTAAAGGCTCATCCAGAGATAGATCCCAATTATCAAGGCGCTGATCCATGGAAGTGATCTCTTTTTCAGAGACACCAAGCCTTTCAGATAAAAGTTTAGGTGCAGGGCTGAATCCTTCTTCTATTAATTTTTGTTTTTCTTTTTTTAATCTGAAGAAAAGTTTTCTTTGCCCCTGTGTGGTACCAATTTTAACCATTCTCCAGTTATCCATAATAAATTTTAGAATATATGCTTTTATCCAGAATGAGGCATAATAGGAAAATTTTACATTTTTGTAGGGATTAAATTTTTTCACAGCCTGAACAAGCCCGATGTTGCCTTCCTGAATCAAATCAAGCAGGTTCTGCATCCATATTCTTTGGAATTCAAAAGCTATTTTCACTACAAGCCGTAAATTGGAAGTGGTCATTATATAGGCAGCTTCCTGATCATTGTCTTCCTGAATTCTCTTGCCGAGTTCAATTTCTTCTTCGCGTGTCAGAAGCTTATATCTTCTAATCTCAGATAGATAACTTTGAACAGGATCAGATTTGACAAGTGCTTTACTGGAACTTGCCCTGGTTTTTTTTTCAGGCAGGCGGAAATCTTTTTTAACAAGTTTTTTTTTATTAGTCATATATATTTATAATACCTTAAATTCAATTTTTAATAATATTTGGTAACTATATATACTATAACATAATAAAGAGTAATTCTATTTATTTTTTAAAAATCCTCTTTTTTATGGACAACAAAATAAATTTTTGATATATTCATTTTTTGTTTGCGCCTGTAGCTCAGTTGGATAGAGCAACGGACTTCTAATCCGTAGGCCACAGGTTCGAATCCTGTCAGGCGTACCATTTCAAAAAATCAAGGGTTTTCAGGTTTTAGCCGGAAACCCTTTTTTTTATCAGCTATGCAATTTATCCATGGGTAATTGATAGCTTTTCAAACATTTTTGTCAGTCCTGCAATAATAGTATACACATCTTTTGCATCAAAATTTATATCTGTTGTGCTGTCAAAAAAGAGATTCAGATCAGATTCAAGATCTTCTTCAGGCTTATTATAACAGAATAAAATCGGTAGCTTGGG
>Ga0256845_1002089_pt1 | contig 14883 bp, 12 predicted proteins | sample RiftiametaG_FD_189101 | JGI IMG/M metagenome (GOLD analysis project Ga0256845, IMG submission 189101) | Tube worm associated microbial communities from hydrothermal vent at the East Pacific Rise, Pacific Ocean - Riftia | ecosystem: Host-associated > Annelida > Integument > Unclassified ...
TAAAAGGGCAATTAAAAATATACATGCCCATATGCTTTCATATACATCTTTACACGCAGCATTAGCAAAACAAAAAAAATTAGCAGTAAAATATTTAATAAAAGCTATATTAAAAAATCCCAAAGAAATTTTTACTAAGCGGTTTGTTAGTATTTTATTTAAACTTTTTTAACTTTCAACTAGCCCTCTTTTTTATAAATACATACCCCGACTCTATTAATATGGTCTATTAAATTATTATTTGTAATGGTATGATAATTTAAAACATCAAATTTATAAGGCAAATTTGTCTCTTCGTTTAATTTAAAATGCACGGAAGCAATTGTTCTATGTGTTAGTTCTGTGCCTTGCAAAACCATATCTACATCACTGGATTTATTTTGTGTTCCTTTAGCTCTGCTTCCAAAAATAATACAAACTTGAATATCCGTATGTTTTTTTAGAATATTAATAATACTACCTATTTGCTTTTGCGTAAGCCCACAACAACTATTCATACTTTGCTAACTTATATTTTAATTCTATTAAAATATTAAAATACCGTTTTTTTATTTCATCAACTATCTGATTGCTTACTCCCTCATCGTATGTATGAGTACTTAAATTTCTATCTTGCAGTGCTTCTAACCAGGCTTCACCATTATCAATTAAACCTAATTCAAAAGCTTTTTTTATAGCTGCTCTCGGAGATTTTACATCATTAAAACCTTGTGATTCTAAATAATCTTTTAATACCTTCCAGCCTAACTCAAAACTAATCTCAAAAAGTTGAATTAAACCTGCTTTTTGAATAATATCAGGTTCTTCAATTTTTTTAGCTAACTCTAAATTAATCAAACTGTTTTTAAAATTCTCAAAACGTTGTTTCCAACGTATATCATCAATCATAAAGCTTAATGTATAAGTTATAGATATTACAAATATAATATTTTCATATCGTATAACATATAAACTGCGATAAATAATCTTTTATATGGTTTAAGTATTATTTTCAATTACCTAAACATTAAGAAATTAAGAAAATTAAGCTGTTAGAAGATTAAGATTTTACCGCTAAGACGTTAAGGGATCTCTCACTGTTATTCAAAGAGATAACTCCCAACCAAAACTACACACTACACACTATGCACTACACACTACACTTACTTTCAACTTTATAAACTTTAAGAACTTTCAACTCATTATTGCATTCGCTACGCTCATTTTTTTGAACCATATAAGAAATTTAAGAACATTTAAGTTATGCTTCGCTTTGCTCAGCAATTTTGAAACATTAAGAAATTAAGAAAATTAAGCTGTTAGAAGATTAAGATTTAATTATCAACTCATTATTGCATTTCTGCATTGTAGCATTGTAGCATTATCGCATTTTGGCATTACTGCATTATCGCATTATCGCATTAAATCATTGTATAATTACATCATTGAACCATTGTATCATTTTCTTCGTTGCTAATCCGGCTTCGACCGGCTCTGCCTCCGTGCTAACTTTATAAACTTTCAACTTTACAAACTTTCAACTCATTAAAGTTTTTTAAAAAAATCCAAAAGTGTAAAATGTCTTATTCCTTTATAAGTATTTGGAGCAGAAAAACTATCAAATGATACTACATATTTGGGATAATTATCCTTTATTAATAGTAAATTACCAAACTCTCTTTCAATAGTTTTTTTATCTTTAAGCAAATAACATACTTGGATATATATTTTCTCATTATTTTTATCAGCAATAAAATCAATCTCTTTCCCCTTTGAATATCCTATAGTTACATTATATCCTGCATTTCTTAAATGTAAAAAAACCAAGTTTTCTATGATTTTTTCTATATCCTGCATCTTAAATCCAACTATTACATTTCGTAATCCGATATCTTCAAAATAGTATTTTTCACCTACTTCAAATTGTACTTTACCGTAAATATCAGTACGTTTTACATTATTTATAAAATATGCATCTTCTATATATGACAAATAGTTTAAAATAATGGTTACATTTTTATTTATTTTTTGTGATTTCAAATATTTGGATATTCCATTGGCAGAAAACAGACTCCCGACATTATCAGCCGTAAACCTTAAGAGATCATTTAAAAAACGAGGGTCCCTTATTTTGTGGCGTGTTATTATATCACGCAAAAGAATAGTTGAAAAAATATTATTCAGATATTCAAATCTTATTTTATCATCTTCGGGAAGGTGCATTAAATAGGGCAGTCCTCCATACTTAATATATTTTAATAAAGATTCTTGATTTTCAGGTAACTTATGAAATAAACAAAATTCAACAAAATTAAGACTCCCTATCTTAAAAACTATTTGTCTGCCTGATAGATATGTTGCTAATTCACTCGAAAACATACCGGCATTACTACCTGTAATAAAAATATCAAAATTGTCTTTATTGTAATAACTACGCAAAACACGCTCAAACCCTTCAATCTCCTGCACCTCATCTATAAAAAGATAATTCATCTCTTTATTCTCCTTTTTTTTGATATATAAATCTAACTCTTTATGGTTGTTAATCGTATCAAATTCATAATCTTCTTTATCTATAAAAATAATATTAGCTTTTGTATTATTATTCTTTATTTCCCTTGCCAATAATTGTAAAACCATACTCTTTCCTACCCTACGCTGACCTATTAAAACCTTTATTAAATTCTTGTTTATAAATGGTTTTATCTGCTCTAAATATAATCTCCTGTCAATCATATAATTTAATGTATAAGTTATATATATTGTAAATATAGTATTTTTATACGATATAACATATAAAAACGCAATTATAATTTATTTGTATTTTATACAATATAAACTGCTTTGTTCTTGTCTCTTAAATTTGTGTTAATACTTACCTATCGCATTTGTACTTATTTTCTACTTTCAACTACTTAAACATTAAGGAATTAAGAAGGTTAAGCCGTTAGAAAATTAAGATTTTACCGCTAAGACGCTAAGGGATTTCTCACTGTTATTCAAAGAGATAACTCCCAACCAAAACTACGCACTACACACTACACTTACTTTCAACTTTATAAACTTTAAGAACTTTCAACTCATTATCGCATTTTGGCATTACTGCATTATCGCATTAAATCATTGTATAATTACATCATTGAACCATTGTATCATTTTCTTCGTTGCTAACCCGGCTTCGACAGGTGGTCACTTGTTTACTCCGAATACTTTCGGAGAGCCTGTCGAAGTGACTTTTGCAAATTAGTACTGTCCTTCGTTGCAAGCTCGGCTTCGACAGGCTCAGCCTCCGACAGAACTTTCAACTTCACAAACTTTTAATTACCTAAACATTAAGAAAATTAAGCTGTTAGAAGATTAAGATTTAATTATCCATTATCAACTCATTATTGCATCCTCCTGAGGCGGACAAGTTTTCTGCATTGTAGCATTATCGCATTTTGGCATTACTGCATTATCGCATTAAATCATTGTATCATTAAACCATTATATCATTATATAACTTTTAACTTATTATTTTAAGCAATATCTGCAAAATATGCTTCTGTTTTTCTAAAATAGAATAACCCTATAAAAAACAGTATTATTGCAGAAACAACACTTATTATAAAAAGTTCCAAATTAATAGGTTTATTAATTATGGCATTCCGGGCTAAATCTATTGCCCCGCTCATAGGGTTTAATGCTATTAAATACTTTGCCCATTCATATTTAATTATAGATACGGGATAAATAACAGGTGTTAAAAACATAAGTGACTGAACTAAAAACGGAATTACATAGCGGAAATCGCGATATTTCACATTCAATGCCGCCAAAAAACTACCCAAACCAAAAGCAGCTATAATTGTAATTAAAACCGATGCGGGTATAAATAATATCATTTTTACTACCGATACTTCGGTATGAAAATATATAAGTAAACCTATATAAACCATCAATGCCATAATAAAATCAAAAGCAGCAACAAGTATTGACGACATTGGTATTATTAAGCGGGGAAAATATATTTTTTTAATAATATTGGCATTGCTTACCATACTGTTACCTGCATTTGAAACCGACGAAGAAAACATTGTCCAAAGCATCAATCCCGAATATGCAAATATAGGATACGGAATACCGTCTGACGGTATATTAAGCATATTACCCAGAAAGGTAAATATCAACATTGTTAAAAACGGTTGCAAAATTGCCCATAACGAACCTAATACCGCTTGTTTATATTTTACTTTTATATCTCGCCAAGTAAAAAAATAAAACAATTCACGGTATTGCCAAAGTTCTCTTAAATTTAAACTTATTCGTTTTTGTGGTTGTATAGTGTATTCCATTTGTTTTTATGTTTCATTAATTACTTAATATCTCTTTATATATTTTTATCATTTTTTGTTTTATATTAGAACTTGTTAATTCTTTTCTTCTTTTACTTATTAGACTTAAATTCTTTAAAATATAACTTTTATCACAAGTAATTTTATAAATTTTATCTGAGATATCAACAATTTTTTTTGGATTAAAAATAAAATCTAAATCATTTATTGTTTCCGGTAACGAAGTGACATTTGAACAAACAACCGGAACGTTTAAAAATATACTTTCATATAAAGGAAAACTACCTGCCTCATAAAGTGTAGGTATTACAACAGCTAATGCATTCTTATATAAAAAAAATAATTCTCTATCAGCTACAATTCCTTTAAAAATAATCTGTTTCTCTAAATTTAACTCTTTAACTAAATCTTGTAATTCTTTATAATACTCTGTTTTATTTCCTGTACAAACTAAATTAATTGAAATATTCTTCTTTGTTTTTAAATAATATAATGCATTAATAAGCATTTTATGATTTTTATGTTTCCAAGTTGCAGCAGGATATAATATATAAGAATTAAAATCTAAATTATAACTAATATTATCGGAATGTTTAATTTTATTAAACCAAAGGTTACTCATATTTAATAAAACTACGTAAATTTTATTTCTATCTATATTAAAAAACTTAATAATATCTTCTTTAATATGATTATAGCTCACTATAATTGCTGAAGCTGAATTAACCGAATAGTGATTATCAATAGCTCTTACCATTCTTTGCTTGGAAGAAAAAAATTCAGGAAAATGCAACTCTTGTACATCATGTAAAGTTAAAATAGATTTAACTTCAATATTTAAAGGTAGAGTTTGATGCGGACTGTGTACTATGTCAATATTATATTTTTTTATTAAAAAATAAATCTCAGAATGCACTCTAAATCTATAGTTATATTTAAACCTTTCAAATATTAAATTAGCAATTTTTAATACTCCTCTTTTAAATACAGAAATAACAGGTTCTTTAGTTACAAAATAATGAAGATTTTCATATTTATCACATAATTCTTTTATATCATTATCTAATTTTAATGAAGGAATAAAGAAATTATAACCATTTATACCTCCTAATTCAGTAAGTAAATTTAAAGAATACTGATAAATACCACCATGAACTTTTGATATATTCGGTATGTAATAAAGTATATTCATACAAATCAAACTCTATTTATTATTTTTATATTTAATATATTCAGAATAACTTTTTATTTCAACATTTCCAATTTTTGCATATGGCATTGGAGGATAAACCATTGCTCTAATAAAACGTTCAATTTTTTCATCACTCCAAGTTAAATCAATTTGCCCATTTTTAGGACATCCCCTTTTGTAATAATTATTAAAATCAATTTGTTTTCTCCCTTTATAATTATTTACAACCTTGTTAAAAGCTTTATCAAAAAATTTAAATGCTTCAAACATTACTCTATGATATAGTGTAATTTGTGTATCCCAATCTTCTATTAATATTTCTTTTTGTAAAATAATATTGCCACCATCAATATTTTCTGTAATATAATGGTATGTAAAACCTGTTTTTTCTTCTCCATTTATCATTGCCCAAGTTATACTGCTACATCCTTTATAATATGGCAATAGTGACGGATGTAAATTAAAAATTTTCCCTTTTACTATGTTAATTATATCATTAGAAATAAAATATCTATAATATATACTACATATTATATTAGGAGTAAATGGAAGGTTCTCTTTATTAATTTTTTTTAATGAATATGGTATCTTTTTTTTAATACACAGTTCTTTTAAACTATTAACATATGGAGGGTTGTCATGTGTAAAAACAAAAATTTCATAATTTAATTCCAGCAAATAATTTAGAACTGCACAACCAATCCAATTATATCCACATAATATAACTTTCATTTTTTTTAAAATATTTTAATTTTTTCAACAATATAGTCAACGTCTTCTTTATTTAATTCCGGGTAACTTGGCAAATTGATTCCTTGCCAACCTAATTTTTCTGCAACTGAATGTTTTTCATATTTGAAAGAATACATAGGCATTGTATGTACAGGATAAAATAAAGGTCTAGTTTCAATTCCATTTTTTTTTAAATGTTCTCTTAATAAATCTCTTTTCTTTATGCTCTTAACTAATATTGAACACATCCAATAAGAGTGAAAAACATCTCCGATAGCATTATGAAAAATAATTTCAGAATTTTTTAATCCTTCTTTATACCAATTAGCAATTTTTTGTTTTTTTTCAATAATAAATTGTATGTTTTCTAATTGTGCCAAACCAATTGCCGCACAAATATTAGTCATACGATAATTATATCCTATTATATCATGCCAATACTCCCGATATTTTGCTAAACCTTGTCCTTTAATGTGTTGAATTCTATCAAATAAAGTATCATCATTTGTAACAACCATTCCTCCTTCACCAGTTGTAATAGTTTTATTACCATAAAAACTAAATGTTCCTACATCTCCAAATCCTCCTACTATCTTATTATTATATTTAGACCCAATTGCCTCTGCAGCATCTTCAATAAGAAATAAATTATTCTTTTTGCAAATATCAACTATTTTATCCATTTCACAAGGGTGTCCATATAAATGAACAGCAATTACAGCTTTTGTTTTGTCAGTAATTTTATTAATAATCTCTTGGGGGTCCATCTGCCATGTATCTTCTAATGAATCAACAAATACAGGTTTAGCTCCTGTATATGTAATTGCATTTACAGAAGCTATATAAGTTAAAGTAGGAACAATAACTTCATCTCCTTCTCCTACTCCCAAAGCTAATAAAGCCAAATGTAAAGCTACTGTACCATTACTAACACCTATCGCATACTTTGTTCCTATATAATCAGCAAAATTATTTTCAAATTCATTAACGAATCTCCCCTTAGATGAAATCCAAGTTGAATCTAAACACTCATTTACATATCTTTTCTCATTACCTGTTAACATAGGCTTATATACTGGGTATTTAATATTAATCATAATTTTTCAATTTTATTTGTTCTTGTATTATAAACATTTAAGCCTTTTATTATATTCAAACGCTCACTACCACGTAAAAATGTAAGCTTTCCTTTTTTATCTCTGGACTCTCTAAATTTTGACAAAGTAAAACCTTCTTCTGCTGATAACGGTTTTAGATTACCTATTTTATTTTTTTTGACAAAATATGCATTATTCCCAGCTTTATTTGTTCCTACAAAAAAATAACCTTTTTTTTCTGCTAAATCACATAAAGCTAACAAAGAAGTCCCTGCATATAAATTACTATAATGTTTCTTTGTCCTGTTAAAATAAGGTTCATATGGAATAGTAATTGCTTTTTCAAACCCAAATAAGCTATTATATTCAACAATTACAATATCTGCCTCTACTACATTAATTGCTTTCCAAATCCAATAATCATTGCCATCTATGTCAATATGTAACAAACCTATTGACCCAACAAAATCATTTTCTATTAATAATTCATTAATATTCTCTGCTGTAACAAAAGAATATTTAGCAATTAAATCATATTTCCAATAAATTTCATCATTCTTAATGTATTCAATATTTCTTTTATTTCCATCTATAATTAATCCACTCCAATTATTATTCATTAATAAAAATCTAGTATTTGATTCTAAATAATTTTCTACTCCAAATTCTATAAATTTTTCTTTTTCAATATTTATATTATTAACCAAGTATTGTATTATTCCATCATCTCCCCATTGAGAAAAAACTTTAAACTCTGCATCCTGAATATTTTTATATTTAGAATTCAAAACTGTTCTGGATAACAATTGTCCTATTAAAAAATCTTGCGTCTTCATTATTTTATCTTTATTTTAATTAAATGCCAAAATGAAAAATCTGGAACTAATTTTATTTTTTTTATAATATTTCTTTTTACTACCACAGGTATTTTCTTATATGATTTAATACTTGCATTCTGTACTATATCAAAATGATTGTCTGTTGAACAATGAACCCCCGAATTATCAAAACCAATATTTTTTACTAATGAAACATTTGGAAACAAAAAAAATCCACCTTTTAAGAAAAAAGAAGTATAAAAACGAATTGCCCACGAATCTACCAATCCACTTACTTGAGCTTCAAGCATTTCATAAAAGCCATATCCATTAAAGTTCATCTTCTTCTGTAACTTTCTTTCTTTAACAACTTTCAATAACTCTTCTGCATTAAAATTAATTTTATTCCATCTATTTAACCAAGTTCCCCACCCCCAAGATGAACCTATCGGTAAAAAATATGTAGTATCTTTTATTTTTTTATTTGGGTAACAATATCCCGAGATTCCATAAACTTGTTGTTCATCTTTATAAAAGTCTAGATTTTTATTCATAAATTCTAAAAATACAGAACTAGTAACAATATCATCTTCCAATATTATAGCTTTCTCATATTTATTAAGGATCATAGAAACACCACTAATTATTGAATTAGCAAGACCTTTATTATCTTCAGATTCTATGATATTGACATTGTTACACCACTTTCTGCTTTTAATAACTTTTCTAACCTCATAAATATTTTTTATTTCTTCTTTATTTGCATCTTTTTTAATCCCATCTGAAAAAATAAATAATTCCGATTGATTTGCCAATTTATTTTTATATAATGCTTCTAATGTCTTTTTTGTATGTTCTGGTCTGTTGTAAACAAATAATATAATTGGCGCAAGCATATCTTATTTTTTTATTACAAAGTTAATAAAACATATCTTCTGAGTAAAAAAGCTTCTATTTTTTTGCTGAATAAGTCAAAATCATTGATAAAATCAGACTCTCTTTTTTAGTAAATTGTATCTTTGTATTATGATAATCTTTAAAAAATATTATTTTAATATTTTTATAGCTTTAACGGCTTTAATAAATACATCTTTTTCTCAAGATATAACTACTATAAGTCCTAAAGACTCAATAGTAATTAATGATACTGTAATTACTTTTAAATGGAATAAATATAATTCAACCGCATCATATTCTTTAATTATTTCTGATAAACAAGATTTTTCTGACAGTATTGTATTTCCTAATATTTATAGTGATAGCAAAACAATATCAGGATTATTTTTTAATACGCATTATTTTTGGAAAGTTAAAGTCGATAACACAAATAAATACTCAGGAACTTACTGTTTTAATACATTTAAACCTAACGTAAATAATGGTTTAGTTTTGTGGTTAGATGCAAATGACAGCATACTTGTTGATACTGACAATACTATCTTAAATTGGTTTGATAAAAGTGAAAATAATAAAAATACTTCACAAACAGATGCTTCAAAGCGTCCTGTTTATTTAGAAAATTGTTTATATGATTATCCTTGCGTTTCTTTTGATGGTGTAGATGACTATCTTATTTTAGATACAATTGTGAAAAATGGAAGTTGGAGAATTAATATAGTATTTAAAACATCACTATTAAATAAAACTTTATATTATATTATTAGTTTAAATTCAGGCTCAAACAATAGAGCTGCTATAGCAACAGGAGGAACTTATGTAAATAATAAATTCTCATTTTACGATGGTTCTTCTATGAATTCAGGAGCTGTATTAACAGAAAACTCTATTAACTTAGGCTCTGTTTCTTCAATAAATAATACTACTTCGATTTTTCTAAATAATAATATTTCAAATTTTTCTCAAAATACACTTCCCATAAATCAATTAAACATTGGCAGAAGAGCAGATGATTATTGGTATTTTAATGGACAATTGTCCGAAATTATGATATACAATTCTATTGGAAATGATTCTATTGAATTTTTAACAAAAAAATATTTACAAAATAAATATACTCCACCTGTAAATTTAGGAAAAGATATAAATATAACATATGGTTTCTCCGATACAACAATATCTGCATATAAGCCTTGGTTTACATCTTACAATTGGAACACAAACTCTACCGATTCAGCAATTACAGTTTCAAAAGCAGGAACATACTCTGTTACCGTTACGGATATTTTCGGCTATCAAAGTTCCGATTCTGTTAAGGTTACTTATCCTGTGCCTAATCAAATAGCTGATACTACTATTTGTTTGTTTGATACTATTATTTGGAATACTAACCTTAAAGGTAAATATTACTATTATTGGGGTGGTTCGACAAGCTCACCAACAGGTTCGACAGACTCACCTACCAATGCTAATGCTCAAAATCCGGTCAATGAGCTTGCCGAACCGGATACAACGACTTCTTACTTAAATATTTCCAAAGAAGGTAAATATTGGCTTACAATTAAAGACACTATGGGTAACAGCTGGCTATCCGATACTATTACCGTAAAAGTTGACAGCTTTCCGCAGATAGTTTCACTGGGTAATGATACAACCCTTTGTAAAGGAAATAATTTATATTTACAAAGTGGCAGCAACGAAGCAGTATCATACCTTTGGAGTACCGGCAGTACCAATAGTTATATCACTTTGCAAGAAGCGGGCGAATACTCTGTTACCACAACAAATACCTTGGGATGCGTAGGTGCCGATACGGTTAATATTGATATTAACGGAATAGCACCTGTTCCCGATTTTTCATTTACAAACCAATGCTTTGGTGATACGGTTGTGTTTACCGATGCATCAACATCACCCGATGGCAGTATTTTTACAGGTTGGCAATGGAACTTTGGCGACGGCAACGGTTCAAATAATCAAAACAGCAATCATCAATTTGCCGATACAGGCATTTATACCGTTATACTTACCGTAAATACTCAAAATAACTGTTCAAACAGTATTCGTAAAACAGTGGATATTTACAGCAATCCCGTTGCAGAATTTTTACCCGATATTACCTGTTCAAATTCTCCAACCACACTGCACGATATAAGCACATCCATCGATGGAAACATAACAAACAGGCATTGGATATTTCCCGACGGAACAACCGATACTGTTCAAAATCCGGAATATACCTTTACCCTTGCGGGAAAAATACCCGTACAACTTATTGTTGAAACAAACCTTACTTGTAGTGATACTCTAACTAAAGTTATTGATATAAAACAAGGAGCAGTTGCTGACTTTTCGTATAGTGCCGCGTGTAATCAAAAACCTGTTTACTTTATCGATAAATCGGAAAGTTTCTTGGGTAGCGAGCTAAGTTACAAATGGACTTTTGAGCAGGGTAGCATAAGCACACAAAACAATCCGCAATACACATTCCCCGATACAGGCATTTATACTGTAACTCTTGAAGTAAATCAGCAGATAAATAACTGTAACAGCATAGTATATAAAACAATAAAAGTAAATCAAAATCCTGTTGCTGCATTTTCAAAAGGAACAATATGTGAAAAAAACGGTACTACGCTTACCGATATAAGCACATCGCCGCAAGGCACAATAACAGAGCAGGTCTGGCAAATAGATTCCATAGGCACCCTTTCGGGAAATATTGTTACGGTGCAATTTGATACCTCCGGTAATTATAAAACTATACTTACCGTAAAAGACAACAACGGTTGTATTGCTACAATTACCGATACCTTAACGGTAAATCCGTTGCCTTTACCACATTTTCTTACTAATGTACAAAAAGGAGCTGTGCCTTTATCGGTTGAGTTTACCAACCAAACTACCGGAGCTGAAGAGTATCTATGGACATTTGGCGATGGTTATACCTCAACAGAATTTTCGCCTGAACATACATTTACCGATAGTGGTAATTACAATGTTAAAATGCTGGCAATAAGTAATATGGGATGTGTTGATTCATCTTTTAGTATAATTAAAGCCATAATGCTGCATATTGACATTGCCGTTGAAAAGGCTTTTGCCGAAAAGGATAACGGTTATCTTAAAGTATCGGCAATTATTCAAAATCTTGGCACTCTTGATCTTGACAATGTTGAACTGTTTTACAAAGCAAATTACGGACAAACAATTAAAGAAATATTACCTTTTACATTGGAATCGGGACAAACCGTTAACTATGAATTTACAACACAAACACAAATAAAAAGTGATATTGAACTCACTCATGTTTGTATATGGGCTTTACCAAGTAACCAAACAGATGAAAACCCCGATAACAACGAAAAATGTATTGCTTTTGAAAATGCTTTTAAAGCTATGCAACCTTACCCCAATCCCGCCAAGGATAAACTGGTTATTGAATACATTATTCCGTATGAAGCAAATGTTAAAATTCTGCTTTTCAATCAATTCGGTAAGTTGACAAATATACTTTACGATAAAAAATCGGCAGCGGGAATAAATCGTTTGGTTTTTGATGTCAGAACACTCTCACGCGGAACATATATTTACCGTATAGAGTTTGAAGACAATATAAAATCGTATCAAATAATGATAAAATAAAGCTAAGTATTAATTACTGTTAAAAAATTTCACGCTAAGACGCTAAGTGTTTTTGTTCACAAATTACACTAATTGGCACTAATTTATTTTTCATCTTCGTTGCATAAAGTGCTGGTTACTTGTTTACTCCGAATACTTTCGGAGAGCTTGTCGAAGTGACTTTTGCAAATTAGCACTGTTCTTCGTTGTAAATTCGGCTTCGACAAGCTCAGCCTCCGTGCTTATTTCTGCATTGTAGCATTATTGCATTGAATCATTGAATCATTATATCATTGAATCATTACATCATTAAACAACCTTCAACTACTTAAACATTAAGGAATTAAGAAAATTAAGGTGTTAGAAAATTAAGTTTTTTACCGCTAAGACGCTAAGTCGCAAAGTATTTTTATCCACAAATTACACAAATTTTCATAATTTATTTTTTATCTCCGTTGCAAGCTCGGCTTCGACCGGCTCAGCCTCCGTGCTTATTTCTTTATTATCGCATTTCTGCATTATTGCATTATCGCATTGAATAATTGAATAATTGTATCATTACACCATTGAACCATTGTATCATTTTCTTCGTTGCAGATTCGGCTTCGACCGGCTCTCCGAAATCCTTCGGAGTAAACTAGTGTCAAGTCAAGTATGATTTTTCGAGTAAAAAGTTGTATATTTGCAAAAAACTGTTATGAAATTTTATAAAGTAACCTTAACTGACTATGAAATTAAGTTTCTTGAAGAAATAACAAGAAAAGGTAAGCGTAGTGCTATAATTATTAGAAATGCATACATTTTACTCAATGCCAATGAGGCTAATAATGGGAAAAAGCGAAAAGATGAAGATATTTCTAAGCTTTTGGGTATAACAACACGAACGATAGAAAATATTAGAAAGAAATTTGTCTTAGAAGGATTTGAAACAGCTCTCTACGGTAAAAAAAGTGAACGTGTTTATTCTCGAAAGATTGATGGAGATGCGGAAGCCCACTTAATTGCTTTAAGTTGTAGCAAACCTCCCAAAGGATATGCTAGATGGTCATTGAGGCTTCTGGCCAATAAGATGATAGAGTTGAAATATACAGATTCAATATCACATGAAACAGTACGTTCCGTTTTAAAAAAACGAATTAAAACCGTGGCGAGAGAAGGGATGGCTAATTTCTCCTCGAAATAATAGTTCATTCGTAGCTCATATGGAACAAGTATTGGATGTGTATAAAAAGCCGTATGATAAAGATTATCCGGTAGTTTGTATGGATGAATCGCCCAAACAATTAATAAAAGAAACAAGAAAACCAATAGCTATGAAACCGGGGGAAGAAAAGAAAGTTGATTTTGAATATGAACGATGTGGTGTATGTAATATATTTATGGCAAATGAACCATTAAAAGGCACAAGATATGTTGAAATAAAAGAGAGAAAAACGAAAAAGGATTGGGCACATTTTATTAGAGTTTTAGCAGATGTCTATTACAAAGAAGCAATAAAGATTAATTTGGTAATGGATAATCTCAACACACATTCTCCTTCTGCATTATATGAGGTATTTGAACCTAAAGAGGCAAAACGAATATGGGATAGATTTAATTTTATATATACGCCAAAACATGGAAGTTGGCTAAATATGGCTGAAATAGAATTAAATGTTCTTAATGGTCAATGTTTAAATAGGAGGATTGATAATATAGAAACCGTAAGGGAAGAAGTTATAGCATGGTGCGAATCAAGAAATAATATGAAAGCAAAAATAAACTGGCAGTTTACTACAAAAGATGCTAGAATAAAATTAAAAACGCTTTACCCGAAACTTGAGTTTTGGACACTAGCCTCCGTGCTTATTTCTGCATTATCGCATTAAATCATTATACCATTGTATCATTGTATCATTACATCATTACATCATTGTATCATTAAATAACTTTCAACTCATCACCATTTTTCCTCATCGTAATCTACCAAATATGTTGATATTTCAATGCCTTCAATGGTTTCTTTCGATTCTTTTACTCTTTCGGGATAATTAATACCCGTAGGACAAAATACTATGTAAATTCCTTTGGTTAACCCCAACGATTTACAATAATAAGCAAGTTGTTGTTTTCCTTCGAGAAAACGACGCTTGTAATAGTAAATTTTGGTTTCTATAAGATACTCTTTTGAATTTACATTAATAATTAAATCACTTTTCCCCAATCCTGTA
>Ga0256845_1002090_pt1 | contig 14877 bp, 15 predicted proteins | sample RiftiametaG_FD_189101 | JGI IMG/M metagenome (GOLD analysis project Ga0256845, IMG submission 189101) | Tube worm associated microbial communities from hydrothermal vent at the East Pacific Rise, Pacific Ocean - Riftia | ecosystem: Host-associated > Annelida > Integument > Unclassified ...
TGACGATCTAAATAGTAATCAACACTAAAAAATTTACCACCGCCGCTAAAGAATAATGCAAATAGCATAACAAAGTAAGTTACTCCAAATTCAATGCCATTATTAGAGCTGACTATTTTTCCTTTTTCAGTTAACCACTCATAATTACCGTGTTCTTGTAAAATATCTCTGGCAATGCTTAATCGGTTAATGGCTTCTGCAGTGTTTTCATTTGCCCCCCAACTCATTAAGTCATGAGTCGCTTGCCAGCCATGTGGCCAATGCACAAAGAATATGGCTACAAGCATCGTTACCATTAATGGAATACTAATCCACCGAGTGGCGAAACCAAGCAATAATAATACCGCGCCAAATATTTCTGTAGCCGTTGCTAAACCCGCCATTAACGTAGGAAATGGTAATCCGAGGGATTCACCAAACCAATAGACAACACCATCAAAGCCTTCAAGTTTATTGAATCCAGCCACCCAAAAAACAGGTACTAAAAATAGACGAAGTGCCAGTGGGCCTAAACCACTAAAAAAACAGTTTTCATTAAATAGGCGATTGTGTAATTGGTAATATTGATTAACTAAATTCATAGGTTTTCCTTTAAGTCTTCATTCTAATTAACTGACGTGCGATAAGAAGATTTGTTGCAAAACAATTTTGGTTAATCCTAAATAACAATTTATTGTAGAGGATACCACTGCTGAATGGCGTGTCGATCCAAAACAGAGAGTTTAACGGCGGGCTTTATTTGATATTGCGTATTATCGAAGATAAAGCTTGAAGGGTAATTCATAATGGATAATTCATCATAGGCTGTTAATAGAGCTTTTTTGATTTTGATTGAAGCATTGATTGTTTGGCAGTGTGCTTTTGCCCCCGCTGGTGAATAACCAATAAGTTGCATTTTAGGTAAGCAATCTTGAATATATTGTTTAATAGATTGGATGCCATAAGGCCAGTATGGGCTTCTATATTCATGTTCTAGACCTAATGCATGACCAAATTCATGCAAGATAATTCGTATAGAGCCATTATCGCTTATGTCATTTGAACTGAGATCAAACAGCCCCATGGTAGGTGATTGAGATAAATAATCTTGGTGATTACCCAATTGAGAACCGGTGTGGGATAAAAAGCTAATTCGAATATGTGTTTGTTTGGGAGCTGTTTTAGCATCATGATAAAAATTGAATTTTAAATTAGTATTTGTTAGCCATTGAGATGCAATTTTTTTGACTAGCTGTTGCGTAATTAAGTCACCATCAAGAAACAGAACATTAAGCGTTTGATTTTGAGCCCATTGCTTGTCCTTAATTAGTACAGCAGAATGAGCCGTTAAAGTAAAAATAGCGAGCACAATTGCAAGGCTATTAAGTAAGCTATTTGTAGAGGTATTATTCATAAATAACCGGTGTGCTTAAATTGAAAATGGAGAGAAAAATTTTCTTCGGGGCTAATTCTAAACAATTATTCTAGGTTAAACCACAAGGATCTTATAAACTACGGATTACAACCTAACCATTAGAGAATGACGATGAATTCACCGATTATTGCCCCATCCATTTTATCTGCAGACTTTGCAAGACTAGGCGAAGAAGTCGATAATGTTATTGAAGCGGGTGCCGATTGGGTGCATTTTGACGTGATGGATAATCATTACGTGCCTAATTTAACCATTGGGCCACTAGTTTGCGATGCCTTGATTAAACATGGTGTTACAGCGCCAATTGATGTGCATTTAATGGTGAAACCTGTTGATCGGATTATTGGTGATTTTGCACAAGCTGGCGCGTCAATTATTACTTTTCATCCTGAAGCCAGCGATCATGTTGACCGCAGCTTACAACTAATTAAACAATCAGGTTGTAAAGCGGGTTTAGTGATTAATCCTGCGACAAGCTTACAATGTTTAGAACATGTAATGGATAAACTCGATGTCATTTTGCTAATGTCTGTTAATCCAGGTTTTGGTGGTCAATCATTTATTCCAAATACCTTAAATAAATTAGTGGAAGTAAGAAAATTAATTGACCAAAGTGGTCTTGATATTCGCTTAGAAGTGGATGGCGGTGTGAAGATTGATAATATTCAAGAAATAGCGGCAGCCGGAGCCGATGCATTTGTGGCGGGTTCAGCGATTTTTAATAGCAATGATTATCAGGCGACAATTGCGGCTATGAGAGCAAACATTGCTAAAGCGACAAATACTTAATTAAAAACCGTTTGATATAAAGACTGGAAGCAACCCATGAGAAATAAGTCTCCCCATGTCTTAATGATTGATAATTATGATTCCTTTACCTTTAACCTTGTTCATTACCTTGAACAACTCAATGTAGAGGTGATTGTTAAAAAAAACGATGAGATTAGCCTTTCACAAATCGACGTTTTATCACCCACGCATATCATTATTTCACCAGGTCCATGCACACCCAACAAAGCGGGCATTTCATTGAGTGTTGTCGAACATTTTAAAGGGAAAATACCAATATTAGGTGTTTGCTTAGGGCATCAATCTATAGGACAAAGTTTTTCAGCAAAAGTAATCTGTGCAGATAAAGTGATGCATGGTAAAACCTCCAAAATTTATCACCGCAATATTGGAGTGTTTAAAGATTTACCACAAGGGTTCACCGCCACTCGATACCATTCATTAATTGTTGATAAAAGCAATTTACCCGATGATTTAGAAATTACCGCTTGGACAAAAAATGAAGCAGGTGAATTAGATGTCATTATGGGTATTAAACATAAAAACTATGCGATAGAAGGTATTCAATTTCATCCAGAATCTGTGCTGTCTGAATTTGGTTTGGAAATGTTAGAGAGTTTTGTCGCTAATATTTAACCAATTGATTTTAAAAGCTTTTATACCTCATTTTAGAAAACTTGATAAAATCAAAGTCATAATTTGTTAATAATATTATCTACAATATTTTTAATACCATGCTCTCCTAACTCTAAACCAAGGGTATAACCTGGGTTTATGACAATACCAAAACCCGCCGCAGATTTTGTTAAAAGCACCGCACCATTGATGGCAAGATTTCCTTTGCTGTATGTTTTATACAAATCCATCAATTTCACATTAGTGAAAACCGCAGCCATGGGAGTTCCATCTTTATCAAAAACAATTGGCGAAAAATTAGAAAGATCTTTATCTAACTTAGTCGTGCTTGGCAAATAAAGTTCTGATTGAACGAATACTTTCAAAAATGTATCCATACTGGCTTTGCCAATCATAGTTTTTTGCAACGCTATTTCTAGAGGATTGCTTGGTTCAAATTCGTGTATCATTGTTCTAAATTAACTCCCAACAACGGTTTGATTGTTCCGTAAAAATGTCCCAAAAATATGGATGTATTATATACCAATTTAACATTGACAATGCTGAGGTTTAAACACAACTTATTGATAGTAAATATGGCATAATAGTGGCTTGTAAGTATATTGAATGAAAGAACAGAATAGTATCAATGCACTCAATTCTTAAGCGATTAAAACAGACATTATTCCCTATTAAGGGGGCTTTCATTGTCTTTTTTTTATATTTAGTTTATCGATTACCTCAAGGTTTTACTTATCGTCTAGGTCTATTTTTAGGTCGTTTGTTGTATAAATTTTCTAGCAAAAGAAAAAAAGTTGTACTGACTAATTTAAAAATAGCCTTTCCGCAATTAAATCAACAAGAAATTGATAAATTGGCATATAAATCGAGCCAACAAAGCGGCATATTATTAATGGAATTTCCTTTAGCTTGGTTTGGCCAGCAAGCAGAAATAGAACAACAAATCTTAAAGGTGTTCAATACCGCACTAATTAATGAGCCGTTAAATAATCAACAATCAGTAATTGTTGTTATGCCGCATTTAGGTAATTGGGAAATTTTAGTGCAATGGATCCAAATTAATTTTCCGATGGTAGGTTTGTATTCACCATCAAAAATTCCGCAAATGGATAAAGTGCTGTATTCAGCAAGAAGTAAATTTGGCGGCAACCCTTATCCGAGTAATAATAAAGGTATTTTAAGACTATTACGCAGTCTTAAGCAGGGTGGTCTAATGATTATATTGCCTGATCAAGTACCTAAAGGCGATGGAGGAACTTATAGTCCCTTTTTTGGACAGCCTGCATATACCATGACCTTGTTGCATAAATTTATACAAAAAACGCAGTCAAAAGTTGTGTTTGCTTGTTGTATTAGGTCGGAGGAGCAAAGAGGCTTTCAGATAAATTTAGAAAAACCTATTTTTGAAATTGGTGAAAAAGATCCAATGATTTTTAATGCGGGTTTAAATCATCAGTTAGAACAAATGATTAAAAAAAATCCCGAGCAATATGTTTGGGATTATAAACGCTATAAACGGCAACAAGATGGGCGAGACTTTTACAAAAGAGATTTTAAGAATTAATCATTAAAAAATTAACGGGCGTTAAAATGAGCTGATTAATGTAATCGAGCATCAATATTTTCTAACCAAATAACGGCTTCTTCTTTGCCTGGAATGTTAAAAAGCACCATACTGATAACCCATTTAAGCTGATCTAAATCGACAGGGCTATCTGATTCAAGGGCTAAAATACGGTCAATCACAGCTTCACGAGAGTGGTTGTCTAAAACGCCAACTTGTTCAAGTAAATAGATAAAACCGCGACTTTCTACTGAAAAAGAAGTGAGTTCATAAGGGTGAAAAATACGGGTGTGTTGTTGGCTCACATTGACAGGAGCAAAGGATTCGGCGCTAATGTCGATTAGTCCATCTAACCAGTCTAAAGCAGAATCTATTTCGCCAGTTCTAAATCCGACTTCTTTTAATTCATTCACAAGTGTCTGAGTTTTTTCTACAGCGACAAATTCTTGTTCTTGAAAACGCTCAAAAATGTATTGCAACACATCCATTACTTCGGTTTTCATTGAGTTCCCCAAAACGACTACAATTATTATATACGGCAATAACCGCCAGCGGTATTTTTTACCCAACCATCAAGTTCTAATAGTAACAGTTTATTTGTTGCAGATTCTATAGATAATTGGCTTCTTAAAGTAATGGTATCTAGGCTTGTGGTTTCATAATCGATAAAGTTAAGAAAAGTCGTTGTTTCAGTATTAAGCTGAGGGCGAGTATCGGTTTGAGTCGCTTGATGTTGAGCATGGGCAAGTGAAGGTATCTCATTGATAATATCATCGATTGTCTCAGTTAATTTGGCACCTTGCTTAATTAAATGATGACAGCCTTTTGCCATTTGGTTATGAATAGCGCCAGGGATCGCAAAGACTTCTCTTGCTTCTTCCATCGCAATACGGGCGGTAATTAATGAGCCACTTTTTTCTGCCGCCTCAATGACTAATGTTCCTAGGGATAAACCGGCAATAATGCGGTTTCTGCGAGGAAAACATCCGGCATGTACTTTCTCATCGGGAAAACATTCTGAAATAATCAGTCCATTTTCGGCAATTTGATGAGCTAACTTGTGATGAATAGCGGGGTATACCCTATCTAAACCGGTGCCAGTAACGGCAACGGTATAACCACCATGATTTAACGCGGCACGATGTGCTTCACCATCAATACCAAGGGCCAGGCCGCTAGTGATAGTAAAACCTTGAGAGACCAGTGCTTGACAAAAATTTTGAGTATTTGAAATACCTTGATGGGTTGGGCTTCTGCTACCAATTACGGCAATTTGAGGATCAAGTAAACGTTCTATATTGCCAATGGCAAATAGAAAAATTGGCGGAGTTGCTGTTTGTTTTAGTAGCGGTGGGTAGTAAGGCGAATCTATTGTAATAATATGGCGATTAGGTTTTTCTAACCATTCAAAAAGGGGATCAAATTGTTCAAAATCGATTGTTTGAATTGAGGCGATTGATTTTTGTCGCAACCCCGAAGCTATTAAGGTTTTTGTATCGGCAGAGAAGAGCTCTTTGGGATTATTAAAATGTTTAAGTAGTTTGCTTGCGCCGACATCGCCGACACCATCAATTTTTCGAATTGCAAAAAAGGCTTTTAGACTGTGCTCATCAATTGGCATAAAGCTAAGTTAGCTGCGCACAGTCTATTAAAAAATTATAGAGGTGTTTTAACATTATCCATTGTGTGAATGGTTCTGCTTGCTTTTAACACTAAAGCCAAACTTACTTTTTCAAAAGTGCGAAAGATAATTAGTTGACCCGCTCGTTCATCGGGTAATTTTACGGTTTGTTTAGTATTAGTGACGCTATTACTCAGTTTACTCCAAACACTAACGTTGTCATCATTAAGGTGGCGCTCAGTTGCAATTTTATCGACGATAACGATACCACGCTGATAAATATCGAGTACATGACCTACTTCCATTTTTTCTCGTTCACCACGATTAATAACAACAACATCAAATTGACCGATTTGCTCTACTCCACCATAAACAGAAATAATTTGTCCGCCTTCAAAGTTTTTAGGAGCTCTTGGAAAATAAACAGGACGAATTTGATCTTCATTAGTTGGCCAAACTCTGTCGCCATTTCTTAATTCTTCAATTGATTTTTTTACTCGTAATACACTCGGATCACCCGATTGTATTTTTAAGCCTTCTCCTAAATGCCTCGCTTCCGTGCCTAAATATTCTCCCGTTTGCGGATCGATATATTTGTCACCAATACGAAAAAATGAATAGTTGTCATTAGTTTGCTTTAATATGCCTCGAACATACACCTTGTGATCTTGAGCTGCTAGTAAACGTTCACTATCGCTTCCAACAATATAAGGTGCTTGTTCAAGCTCTTTTTGATCCAGCACTCTTGCAGAAGTTAAAAAAGGTAAAATCGCATCAAGAGGTATTGTCGTAATTGCTTGATCCGCAGACAGCTCTCTTACATGAGGTGTAAGTTTTATGGTGCCGTTAGGCAATTTATTTGATTTTTGAATTCGAGCTTGCCCATCAATATAAACTAATGACAATACATCACCTGGAAAAATGAGATGAGGATTATCAACTTGCTCATTAACATGCCAAATCTCAGGCCATAACCAAGGTGACTCAAGAAAGGACTGAGAGATGTCCCACAAGGTGTCTCCAGGTTGCACAACATGAAACTCTGGATGTCCCTTTCTTAGTTCTGCCGCATTGGTATAGAGCGCTGAAAAGCAGATAAATGCAGATACTATAGCGATGGTTAATTTTTTCATTGTCTATTTTCCTTCACAATTACTGTTTAGTATTGGAATATTTTTTAGCATTTAACACATTCTAGCCTAAAATAAGGCTAAAAACCCAGTATAAATTTAACAAATTTTCCAGTATGATCATTATCTTAGCAACATTTCTTATGTTTTTACTATAACTTACGTCACACACTTATGGCTTTATTAAAAATTCTTGAATATCCGGATACTCGTCTTAGGACAAAAGCAAAGCCAGTTTTTGACTTTGGAAAGCCGTTACAAGATAAAATTGATGATATGTTTGAGACTATGTATGCGGCGCCAGGCATTGGTTTGGCTGCAACTCAAATTAATTTTCATCAACAAATATTTGTGCTTGATGTGTCAGAGAATAAAGATGAGCCTTTAGTTTTTATTAATCCTGAAATTCTTGAATTACATGGCGTGGAAGAGATGGAAGAAGGCTGTTTATCTTTTCCTGGTGTTTATGCCACGGTTGAAAGAGCAGACTCTTTACGAGTTAAAGCGTTAGATAGAGCAGGAAAATCTTTTGAAATGGATGCCGATGAGTTGCTGGCGGTTTGTATTCAGCATGAATTAGATCATTTACAAGGTAAATTGTTTGTTGATTATTTATCGACACTTAAGCGTCAAAGAATTCGTAAAAAATTGGAAAAAGAACATAAAGCACAAAACACAAAAGGTATGTAACGTTTTTGCTAATAATTTGGTTTACATAAATGATCTCATCAAAATCACCTCTTAATATTATTTTTGCGGGTACTCCAGAATTTTCAGCTTCCATTCTTGAATCTATTTTAGCGGCAGGGCATTATGTTTCTGCTGTTTATTGTCAACCTGACCGTCGAGTTGGTCGAGGCAAAAAACTGAGTTTTGGGCCTGTTAAATCTCTTGCATTAGAAAAAGGGATAGCCGTTGAACAACCAGTAAAATTTAATCAAGAAACCGATGAAGACGGTTTAACCGCAAATGAAAAGTTAGCCAATTATAATGCCGATTTAATGATTGTTGTGGCTTATGGTTTGATATTACCTGAAACGATTCTAAAAATGCCAAAGTTTGGATGTGTCAATATTCATGCATCTTTATTACCTCGGTGGCGGGGCGCTGCACCCATTCAAAGAGCCATTGAAACGGGTGATCAGCAAACAGGCATTACCATTATGCAAATGGATAAAGGTTTAGATACCGGCAACATGTTAACTAAACAGCCATGTGAAATTCAGTCTACAGATACAGGTTCAGTTTTACATGATCGTTTAGTAGAAATTGCTTGTAAGCAGATAAATCAATTTTTAGCTGATTTTTCTGCAGAAAAAGGCTCTTCTTATTCGCCTGGAAAAGTTCAAGACAATGAACTGGCTTGTTATGCCCATAAATTACATAAGCAACAAGCAGAAATTGATTGGGCACAATCCGCTGTTGATATTGAACGTAAAATTAGAGCGTTTAACTCATGGCCCGTTTGTTTTACTTATGTTGGAGAGCATCGTTTGAGAGTTTGGCAGGCAATGGTTATTAATAATGCGGAGGTGATGGACCGCTTTGGGCAAGATTTTACTCCGCCATTAAATCCGTCTGCCGCTGGCGATATTATCAATGTTGACCAACAAGGAATATTAATAAAATGCGGAGGTGAGCAATTGCTTTTATTAACTCAATTGCAAGCCGATGGCAGCCGAATGATGAATGTTAAAGAAATGCTTAATTCAAAAAAGCATTGGTTTATTGAAAACTCAAAGCTCGGTAAACACTGTGAATGATTTTAGGTTAAACAATGAATAAAACGACCGTTGTTTCTGCCCGCTTACGAGCGTTGTGGTGGGTAACAGAAGTGGTTAAAGATGGGCGCTCTGTTAATGAGATTTTAGCGCGAGCTACTCACTCCAACGAGCAAACGGTAAAAATAGAAGATAGCGCATTTGCTAAACAGTTATTGTTTGGCAGCTTGCGTTATTACCATCAGCTTAAAGCCATTTTAGATCAACTGCTTGAAAAACCACTAAAGCAAAAAGATAGTGATGTGTATGTCATTTTATTACTAGGTGTTTATCAATTACGCTATTTGTCAGTGCCTGATCATGCCGCATTATCTGAGTCGGTTGAATTAACTCGAAAAATTAAAAAACCTTGGGCCTCGGCTCTGGTTAACGGTGTTTTAAGAAATTATCAACGACGAGTTTCTGTGATTGAAAAAAAACTATCAGAGGCTAAGACGTTTCAATTTTCTCATCCTAATTGGATCATCAATCAATTAATAAAAGATTGGAATGAGCAATCTCAATCCATATTAATAGAAAATAACCAACAAGCACCCATGGTTATTCGAGTCAATCAACAAAAGGTGTTATTGAGCGAATACCTAGAAGCATTAAAACAAGTTGATATATCTGCAAAATGCCATCCTATTGCGAGGGATGCATTAGTTTTAGATTCCGCTTGTGATGTGATGAAATTGCCTGGCTTTGAGAAAGGGTTAGTGAGTGTTCAAGATGCAGCGCCTCAGCTCGTGGTTGATTTATTAGATTTAAAAGAACATCAAAAAGTTCTTGATGGTTGCGCTGCTCCTGGTGGAAAAACAACACATATTTTACAAAGACAAACGGATTGCCAGTTAACCTCTGTTGAAATGTCATCAACACGCTTAAAGAAAATTGAACAAACTTTGAGCCGTTTGGGTTACCAACAAAATCAAAATATTACGTTAGTGAATGAAGATATTTTGCTCACCGACAAATGGTGGGATGGTGAATTATTTGATCGAATTCTTATTGATGTGCCTTGTTCCGCAAGTGGTGTTATTCGACGTAATCCCGATATTAAAATTCACCGAAAAAAACAAGACTTAATTAACATTGTTCAACTACAAGCTGAAATTTTATTGAAAGCTTGGTCTTTGTTAAAACCTGGCGGAAGATTAGTGTATGCGACTTGCTCAATTTTTAAAGATGAAAATGAAAAACAAATACAAGCTTTTGTTAATTCTAATCAAGCAGATGTAGCCTTTTTGCCTGCGGGGCAGCATGAACAGTTAAAGAAACACAGCCAGTTAGGTTATCAAATTTTTCCTGGTGAATGTCAGATGGATGGGTTTTATTTATGTGGCTTGATAAAGCCACAATAGCAAAGGCGATCGTTAAGGTTATTTTTATGCATTTTTTCGAATTTGGGTGTATGGTTACGCAAACAAATGGATGAAAATCTTAATCTCTAGATTAGAAAAGTCACAGTAAAATAATTTGAGTAATAAATAACGATGAAAATTATTATTTTAGGGGCCGGCCAAGTTGGCGGAACGTTAGCTATTAGCTTAGCAGGTGAAGATAACGATATCACTCTGGTTGATACTAACCCGAAAAAATTGAGAGCTTTGCAAGATCAACTCGATTTACGGACCATTGTTGGTTATGGCTCTCATCCTCAAATCATGCGTCAAGCAGGGGCAGAAGATGCCGACATGATCATCGCTGTCACTAATAGCGATGAAACCAACATGATCGCTTGCCAAGTTGCTTATTCAGTTTTTAATACACCAACAAAAATTGCTCGCATTCGTTCACCGGAATACTTAAAAGAAAAATCCCTTTTCAACGCCGACAATTTACCTGTTGATGTTGTGATTAGTCCTGAGCAATTAGTGGTACAACATATTCATCGATTAATTCAAAATCCAGGCGCACTGCAAGTATTAGACTTTGCTAATGGATTACTTCGGCTTGTGGCGGTAAAGGCTTATTATGGCGGGCTTTTGGTGGGAAATACTTTATCAACATTGCGCTCACACATGCCTAATATTGATGTACGTGTCGCCGCCATATTTCGCCGAGGTAAAGCGATAATGCCGACAGGTGATACCGTTATAGAAGCCGATGATGAAGTCTTTTTTATTGCTGCGAGTCATCATATTCGGCAAATTATGGGTGAACTTCAAAAATTAGAAAATCCTTATAAAAAAATAATGATTGCGGGTGGCGGTAATATTGGTCGAGGGCTGGCAAAAGCTTTGCAAGACAATTATTACGTTAAACTGTTAGAAATGGATGCGAAACAAGCCATGTCTATCAGTGATGAATTAGATGAAACCATCGTTTTGCATGCTGATGCCAGTAATCAGCAGTTATTGATTGATGAAAATATTGATCAAATGGACATGTTTATTGCAGTGACTAATAAAGATGAAGCCAATATTATGTCAGCCATGTTAGCTAAAAAGTTAGGCGCTCGAAAAACAATGGTATTAATCAATCGAGTAGCTTACACCGACTTACTTCAAGGCAACGAAATTGATATTGCTATTTCTCCACAACATACCACCACAAGTAGCTTGTTAACTCACATTAGAAAAGGTGATGTCGCCAATGTTTATACGCTAAGGCGTGGTGCTGCTGAAGCAATGGAAGCTGTTGCTCATGGCACAGAAGACACCTCCAAAGTAGTCGGCAAAGCGATTGGTGAACTTGATTTACCAAAAGGAACGACTATTGGTGCCATTGTTCGTGACGAAAAAGTGATCATTGCTCACCACAACATTGTCATTCAATCAGATGACCATGTCATATTATTTTTAGTGGATAAAAAACATGTTGGTGATGTAGAGCGTTTATTCCAAGTTGATTTAACCTTTTTCTAGTTAGCCTTCCACCAACAATATACGTTACTTTAATTTATGCAAACACAAGTTATTACACGAATTTTGGGCATCTTACTGATGATTTTCAGTTTGGCTATGTTGCCGCCAATATTTGTTGCATGGCACTATGGCGACGGCGGGGGGTTATCTTTCTTTATTGCTTTTTTAGTCAGTTTAACTCTGGGATTAGTGCTTTACTTAGCAAGAAAAGACAGTAAAGGTGAGCTACGTACTCGAGATGGATTTTTAGTGGTGATCCTTTTTTGGAGTGTTTTAAGTTTTATGGGAGCGCTACCTCTTTACTTAGGCGACATCCCTAATTTTTTTCTTGCCGATGCTATTTTTGAATCTTTTTCAGGACTAACAACAACCGGTGCAACAGTTATTTCTGGTTTAGATAATTTACCTCATTCGGTATTGTTCTATCGTCAACAACTGCAATGGATGGGGGGCATGGGGATCATCGTATTAGCCGTTGCAGTATTACCCATGTTAGGAATTGGTGGTATGCAGTTATATCGTGCAGAAACACCAGGCCCAGTTAAAGATGCAAAATTAACACCCAGAATTGCAGGAACAGCTAAAGCGCTTTGGTACATATATTTTGGTTTAACCGTTGTTTGTGCGTTAAGTTATTGGGGGGCAGGTATGAGCCTCTTTGATGCGATTTGCCATAGCTTTTCTACTATAGCGATAGGTGGTTTTTCAACGCATGATGCCAGCATTGGTTGGTTTGACAGTACTAATATCGAATTGATTTGTAGTTTTTTTATGTTGATTAGTGGGGTAAATTTTTCATTACACTTTATTGCCGTTCGTACACTAAATTTAGAATCATACTTTCAAGATACCGAATTTAGAGTCTACCTTTCAATTTTGTTCCTAGTTATTTTGTTGTGTATTTTAGTACTTGTTTCTCACCAACATTTTAATTTTTCTGATGCTGTCGTAAAGTCTATTTTTCATACCATTTCTATTGGCACGACAGCCGGTTTTGCAACAACCGATTATGCTTCATGGCCGATATTTTTACCGATGTTATTATTGTTTGTTAGTTTTGTTGGCGGCTGTGCAGGCTCTACGGGTGGCGGCATGAAAGTCATACGAATTTTGTTGTTGTTTAAACAAGGCTCTAGAGAAATCAAGCGATTGATCCATCCCAATGCAATTTTTAAAATGCGAATTGGAAATACCGCAATTTCAGAAAAAATTATTGAAGCGGTCTGGGGTTTCTTTTCGGCGTATGTTGTATTATTTTTTATTTTTATGCTGATATTAATGGCAGACGGACACGATCAAGTTACCGCATTTTCAGCCGTTGCTGCTTGCATGAATAATTTGGGGCCTGGACTTGGTGATGTTGCGGCTAATTATTCGGGATTGAGCGATGTGTCAAAATGGGTTTTATCTTTAGCCATGTTATTTGGTCGTTTAGAAATATTTACCTTATTGGTTTTATTCTCACCTGATTTTTGGCGCAGTTAAGTGAATGGCTAATGAGAAAAGCATGGTAGAAAAAATCATTCCTTCACCTTGCATTGGAAATTGTTGTTTAGATCAACAAGATATTTGTTTAGGATGCGCTAGGCATATTGATGAAATTGTTGGCTGGCATGGTTCAAATAATAATCAACGGTTGCAAATTTTAAAAGCATGTCAACAAAGAAAAACGGCGTCTCAAGAAAAATTGAAGCTAAAATAAGAAAAAAATAAACTCGTGTTAAAAATTATCTTTTAAGCGTTTGTCTTATTCCTAATATAACTTTCTAAATTAAGCAGTGCGGTGGTTTTATTTGGAAAAGGTCCCATGGCTTTACCTTCGCGAGTTTGATAATGGTAACCTTGCTCATTCATTAACAGACGGTCAGAACGATTAAAAAAAGAGCCAGGAAAATACCCTTGACTACGACTTGTTTGATTCATTTCGAATTCCTCTTAAAGTGACATATTAACGAAAGATACTATGTTATTTGCTATCTAATTTTAGTTGGCAAAGTATAGAGAATTCAACATTAGCTGTCAGTCAGATTAAGCTACCTTGTGGTGTGAGAAATGGCTTACAAATAGGTAGGAAATTGTTGTGATCATTATTTCGGTAACTGCGACAATATGTCACTGTTAGATTACCTTCCGCTTGATTATACTTTGCGTTTTTATGCTTTATGGAAACAACCATGCGTTCAACACTACTCTCTTTCGTTTTAATTTTCTTTATTCATATCTCATTTACTATTGCACATGAAAATGATGATGAAAGTTCAACAAAAAATGCTAGAGCAGATAGCCATACACCCATTAATGTTATGGGAGATCATTTGCATAAAAAAGGCGATTGGATGTTTTCTTATCGTTATATGTCAATGAATATGAAAGGTATGCAACAAGGAACTAGCGCAGTAAATACAAATAGTGTGTCTAGTTTAGCTAATCCGCTAGCAGGAGAAACAATGCGAATGGGTGACTTAGCAAATGGCTCACCTCGTATGATGATGGTTCCCAATACTTATAGAATCGTACCGTTAGAAATGGATATGAAAATGCATATGCTTGGTGCAATGTACGGATGGAGTGATGATATTACTTTAATGTTGATGTTACCTAAACTAGAAAAAACAATGCGCCTGAAAACGTTTGGTGGAATGATGGGAAGTAATGCGATTGGTAATTTTACCAGTCAAACTTCTGGCATTGGAGATATTAAATTTTCAGCCATGTTGAAAATATTTGACCAAGACAATTCTCAGCAAAACAACGCTTATAAAAATAAATCTGATAAAAACAGAACAGATCAAGATAATCAAAAAATTCATGCCACAATCGGTTTAAGTTTTCCAACAGGTAAAATAACTGAAAAAGGAGAAGTTTTACCACCATTTGCAGGAATGATGATCCCCGCTGGAGAAAAAGTTGAGATTGATCGGTTAGCTTATCCAATGCAGTTAGGTTCAGGAAGTTATGAGCTTTTATCTGGAATTACTTTGAATGACCGCAAAGCCAATTTAAGCTGGGGCGCGCAACTTTCTACAGTAATTCGGTTAAATGAAAACAGCAAAAATTATCAATTAGGCAATCGTTTGCAAGTAACCGCTTGGA
>Ga0256845_1002091_pt1 | contig 14876 bp, 9 predicted proteins | sample RiftiametaG_FD_189101 | JGI IMG/M metagenome (GOLD analysis project Ga0256845, IMG submission 189101) | Tube worm associated microbial communities from hydrothermal vent at the East Pacific Rise, Pacific Ocean - Riftia | ecosystem: Host-associated > Annelida > Integument > Unclassified ...
GTTGCGCGCTGAAAGATCTTCCTTACATTTGGGTTTGGCCGAGAGTGAGCGGCGCAAACAAATCGAAAGGGTGCTCAGTCATCATCGTCGGTTGTGCCAACGGAGCCCGGCAGTGATTGGAGGTGACTTCAACGACGTATTTGGAACTCTTGGATCACGTATTGAAAAAGATGATATTTTTGTACGAGCGGGAGAGCGTAGACATACTTTTCCTGCAGCATTTCCCCTCCTCAGCTTGGACGGAATTTTCGCCTCTCGGGTAGAAATTGTGAACGGAGCGCCCGCCAAAACGCATCTCACTCGGCGGGCCTCTGATCACCTGCCCCTCACCGCTACGATACGCCTTAGCCCGCCATTCTCCGATTGACGTCTCTTACTTTTCAGACACGACAATCGCGTTGCGCGCTGAAAGATCTTCCAAAAAGGCGAACACCAAGGTCTTCACCTCTTCTTCATTGGGTGCGTCTTTGACCTCACTGGCCAAAAGCTGAGATATTTCTCCCACAGAGCGGGCACCATCAAGCAGCCCCCAAATTGCTCCCCCCAACTCATTGACTAAAACGAGCTCGGAGCGATCTTCGTCAAAGAATGCCACCTGATTCTCGTCGGGTAGGTCATGAGATATCGTCCAAACTTTCCTGAAGACAGTGTTGCTTTTTAGCGAGCTCATCTTGCTTTGAACAATGCATGAGTCAAAGACCCAGTTCAAGAATTAACTGATCTTCGGCGAATTCTTACTACCTCGTCGCTTAAACGACAGAAGCTAAATAGGAAGACTTAGGGGACTCAGGTGTGCCCTTTGGATCTGAGATAATCGAATCGAGAGCCGCAAATGCTTCAGCTGGATCTTCCCATGCAAGGGAGAACCCACGACCCGCTCCTAAGGACCCGTCGTATTCAGCGGACGAGACGATCGCTGATTCATGAAGAGCTATCATTCTTTCAATCGCCGAAAAGGGGCGAATAAGCTGGGGCCCTCTCTCGATATTTACAACAATTACCTCTTGCCCATTAATCGGTAATGCATGAATCACTTGCCCCCCTTGCCACCAAATAGGAACGGCTATTGGAGGACTACGCTGCACTACCCGAAGCACCTCAAGGTGACAGTCGGCTAGATAGTGGGGGATAGGATCTAACTGAGGAGACACAACTTCTTGACGAATTGCTCGGGCAAAACCATAAAGAGTGCCGCTTTTTATGACAAGCACATCGTCAGTGATATATGAAGCCCCGGCGCGTACCGCTGCACGTGTCATTGAACTTTTACCTCCTCCGGAGGGGGCTATAAATACAATAATTCGACCTCGATGATAAACGCAGCCAGCGTGTAAAACTGGATGTATCCCCGCCGAGCCCAAAATAGTCTGTACGAGCGCGGACTCTAGCTGCGAAAAGAGCGACTGATCTGCCGGTGTCTCAGTCGCCAGGCCTTGTATGAACTGGAGAGAATTTTCCAGAATATCGATTTCTAGGTCAATCTCACCTTTGTCTATTTGCGCTTTGGCACCAATAGAGGAACAACGCTGCAACGCTGGACGATAATAGCGCTCAATGGATTCGTGCAGGGCCTTGTCCTTTGTGTGAATACGCACGCGCATCCCACAAATAAGCAAATTGAGGCTCATTTTTTGAATCTACTCACGACCCCTAGCTTAGTAAGTAGTTCGTGACGAACCCGGCAGTCACCGCAGGCCAAAAACTGACTCACCAAGGGCAAGGTAGTGGGTGCAGTTCCCAAGGAACTCGTCTGAGTGAAGGAAATTTCTCTATTCAAAATATCGCGCAACGATTGTTGACGGATATTTCCGAGCACGCTTTCGCGGTCAAAAATACAAGGAACGACATTGCCGGTGTAGGAGACACTTAACTTACCGCGCTCAGACTGCTTGCGACCGCTGTGGTCGGTTTTTTCTGCAGGTAAAAGCTCGGTTTCTTCCGTCCAATTACCTCGACCAACCGGCCGTTGTCTATCCATCTTGATAGCGGCGGCAGGCACTCCCATGTTGACAAGAAAATCGCGCAAAGCTCGCTCGTCTTGCTCGTCCTCGCACCCTTGGACCCCCGCGACTCGCACGGTGATGCCTTTTTTCATGGCGAGTTGGATGGCTCGGCAGGTTCTCGCGTGGCTATCGGTAGTTCGAGTGACTCTATCGTGCACAATAGGGTCATGAGAATATACGGAGAGCGCCATGCTCACACCACATTGTACAAAGAGGTCGGCCAGCCTTTCGTTGAAGGCCAGACCATTGGTGTAGACCTCTAGAAAGGGTATTTTTAGCTCAAATGCTAGGGAGACTGCCGCCTCGATGTGTTTGCTCACGAGAGGATCTCCCCCCGTGAACTGGAGAGAAGTAAAGCCCAGAGCTTGAACGTCGCGAACGATGGATTCAATTTGTTCCCAGCCGAGCGCAGCCTCTACCTCGGGTGAAGAACTTGCGTAGCAATGAGAGCAGGACTCGTTGCAACGCCCAGTCAGCTCCAAAAACATGAGCCCCCAACCGCTGCCCTCGAGAACTGAGCCCAAACAGGGGGGCTTAGGCTCTTCGAGTAGCGCGTTGCCCAGTGATGCAAAAAGAGGCTGTATTGAACCCAATGCCCGAATAGCGCCCCCGTCGGACCAAAGAGACCGGTGGAGGGCAGCCGTGAGCTGCAGCGCTTCACCCGTTTTCACCAAGAGAGCGTTTGTGAGTGTCTCTTGAGGAGAAAGCAACCAGCCTCCCCTCAGAACCACATCTCTTTTCTCAGAATTCATAGGAGACGAAAGAATACCTACCAAGGGCTACGCGGATCACTCGTCGGGAGCACAACCAGCACAGTCAGGATCCGTCGGACGGAACGGGCAGCAGGTAATGGCCGCCGCTCGGGCACGTACTGTCGCAGTCCCAACAATGAGCGGCGCACCCCAAACCAAGCTGCGAAGCAGCTCACGACGGCTCGAATCGGTGCCTTTCACAATATGCCCTGTACCCTTACCTTGCGCTGTCACTATTGAACCCTATCAACGGATCTACCTGTCGCCAACGTTTTTCAATCAAAACGGGCGAATATATACTCTGGATCGCCACCGGAGATACCTCGATACCAAGTGGCATAGGCGTGCCCAAATGCAGAGATTGCCAGGCGCGGGTCACCGGCGCTCCCTGGTACGACATCGTTGAGGACCTCAGGTCCAATCCAACGACCGGTTTCGTTGTTAAATCGTGAGGTCTCAAAGTTCTTTGCCTCTGAATCCGTCCAGGCAACGTGAATGAAACCAGCATTGGAAAGTCCAACCTGAGGGTTAGGCAACGATGCTTCGCCGGCAATACCCGTCCGCATTTCTCGGAGAGACACGCCGGTCAAATCTGCTTTGAACTGAGCAATTTTCACGTCAACGGTGGAGAGCCCCTGAGTCCAATAGCCAACAACCGAGTCGCCCCCCAAGTTTGTAGAAATCTTGGGGTTCCAGATATTCTTGAGTTCTTGCTGAATGACCGTGGACGCGGCATCCCAAATTCCCGTGTTGCGCTGAACACGCAATTGCCGATACTGCTTCCGCAAGAGATACTCGGGAAAAGTAACATCGAGCTTATCATCAGGATTCCTAGTCGAGAACACGACGTAGACAGAACCGTCGTCGCGCATCGATATATCGGGCGGTGACTTCACAAAATCTCCGGCCAATGGGGTCAAACTCTTTGGGTTTGACCAAGTATCTGCATTGTTGGGGTCAAGGACCAGGGCATATATATTTGTGTACCAGCGGGAACGCCAAGCAAGAGCCGCCCCGCCTTGGGCGTTGGCAACAATCTGGGGGGTGAAGGAATGATCTCGATCCTCCCAAGCATCATTATCAAAGATCTCAACGGGAGACACGTCCTGCGCAGTTGTGTCGTAGCGTCGATAGTGCACCCGCAGGGTTAAGCTAGGAGTGGGGGCGTCGCTCCCCTGTACCTGCTGCGACCAAACAATATGAACTCGTCCTTGGCCGTCGAATGCCACCGCGGGAGTCTCCAGAGCGGTCCCCGTATTGCCATCCATTCGAATAGGCGGTCCCCAAGAGTCACTTCCTTTTGTGTACAATGCCACTAAAATTTGGTCGAACTCGGTCTGGGTACATCCGTCAGGGGTACAAGCCGGAGCAATAGCCCTCCAGGCGGCGAGAGCATCGCCATTAGGTGCCACTGTCAAAGCTGGATTGGTTGTTTCCCATCCAGTCTGGGTTGTGGTGTCCAGACGAACCTGAGTTCCCCATGCTTTGCTTGTGGCGTCAAAGCGCCGTGCCCACATGCCAAGCACCGGAGGAGAGGCAGCGTCTAGTTGTCTCCACACTGCGATGGCGTTTCCAGCTGGATCCGAAACGATTTCGCTTTCGTTCGTACCTGTTGCGGTACCTGGATCGGAAATGTTTGCCCCCTGAGTCCATTCTCGAGCAAACTTCTTACAATCACCAATGACACAAGTTTCTAATGGAGAGCACACGGTGCCCGAAGTTTCTGCAGCGGAACAATCTGTCGCACCGCAATAATTGGGATCACCTAGAGGATCGATGCAGGCTCCGCCACATTCGAGCGTGTTGGCACCGCAAGAACTTTCACAGCTCCCGGCACTGCAAATTTTACCGCTCGTGCAAGAGTCTCCTGCATTGGCCCCCATGCAATCAACACTTGCGCCGCAAAAGTCACGACTTGTGTTGGGGTCAATACAAGTGCCATTGCACTCGACGGTACCGCCTTGACACGATGTAGCGCATTCGCCCGCGGTGCAAACCGTGCCGGGCGCGCACACCTCGCCCACGCCAGAAGAGGCCCCGCCGGCTCCACCACCGCCCGCCATTGAGCAATCGGTTGCGCCACAATTGTTGCGGTCCGTGGTGGGGTCGATACAGCTGCCATCGCACTCGAGGAGACCAGCAGGACACGAAGTTTCGCAGACTCCGCTCAAGCAGATCTCGCCCATAGCGCAGGACTCATCGCAATCGCCACAATTGTCACGATCGGTCTGCAAGTTCACACACTGCTCGCTACAGGTCACTTGCCCAGTACCACAGCCAAAGTCCGCACAAACTCCTTTTAGACAGCCTTCACCTGCGCCACATGTCGCATCACATTCGCCACAATGTTGAGGATCGGATTCGGTAGAAGCGCAAATGAAACCGCATTGCTCTTGAGACTCACCGCAAGAAACATTGGAGCCTCCCTGCCCCATTCCTCCTGTTGCAGAGCCTCCGGATGAGGAGCCGCCGGTACCGGGAGCTCTATCGGCCTCGTTGTCCCCGCAACCCGCGCCCACTGCGCCGGCCACCAAAATAGAAGAGACAATTCCAATTACTGATGCGCTTTTCATATTGACTAATTCTCGCTGACTCGATTTGACTATGCGGGCAAAGGGCAGAGAGCCGAAAGGCCTCCCAGCCCTCAACGGCTAGGAGATTTCGAAGATAACCCCCGTCAATGATGCTACAAGGCTAGCCCCGAAAAAGATAGGCGATGTGCTTGAGGAACTGAGCCCCCCTTGCACCCTCGCCGTACCGATTGTTCAGCTCATCTTGTTCAAGCCACAAGGAGTGCAGCATGCCTTGGGGGATGTTTTTTAAATCACTCACGGCCAAAGACATAAATTTTCGATAGATGTCACGCTGAGCCGGTAATTTGTCGCCATGCAGCTGTGCCAGTGCCCGCGCCCGCCAAGACGAAAGAGGGGGAACCTCGCACCGAGCGTACCCTAAGAGGTGAGCCAACCACAGACTATATTCCAAAGCGGACCGCGTGCAGGTTTGCGACGAAAGAAGAAAAAGTTCATCAAGATCTAGCTCTTTATGCCAGCGGTCCCAAGCGTGCCCCAACACAACGAGCACGTGTTGCTCAAATTGGTGCTGTATGAAGTGCGCAGCCATATGCGTCATGGCCAAAAGTCGATCGAAAGTTTGCACCCTGCGTCCATGAATTTCCACGCTGACTAGGTGTTCTTTTAGAACCGACTCATCAACCGAGAAGTAGAGGGCAGAAAATGCTTCGACGTGTAAATCAGCACTGACCTGGGTAAAGTCACCAGCGAGCCAAAGAGGAACCTGCCCCCTTCTACGAAAGGCAGCGCGGGCGTCCAAGCCGGGCTCGGGCAAATACCCTGCGCTCAATAGGCGCGTAAGAGCTTCATGAGCGTAGGCGTGAGGGATCCATAAATCGTTGTCGGCGGAGGCTCTTTGCCTTAAGTCACCGTAAACCATTCGAGTAAGTAGGGCGCCTTTAAAGACCACAACGGGGAGACCCTCCAAAAGTTCAAGCACCTGCAAGAGCGCTTTTTCTACGCGAAGATTCGTCGCGAGACGCTCCCATCCCTCTGTATCTCCACTCATTTCAAGAGATTGAACCATATGATCTATTGAACGACTCACCTAAGCGCTACTCCTGCGCTACCGACGCTGAAACCTAGCCCGACGAACCAGGAACGAATTCTGACACTGCAGAACTTGCACTCAGAACTGGTCGAGCTCTGGCGCGGCAAAACTTTCACGATTCACTTTACTGCGGGAATATCAATGCGCAGTACGACGCCACCGGCATGCTTGAGCATGTTGTGCTCAACCTGAGCCGACTTACGCAGCTCTATCGAAAGAAGCGCCCCTTTTCTTGTATTCTTGAGCTGGGCTCTTACAACGTTTGAGTGAAAATACTCAGCGCGCAGAGGGTTACGATTATTACGTAACTCGACCTCTGCGTTGCTCAACAGAAATCGTAGGCTCTTACCATTTTGTGAGAATTTGACGGGGGTGGAGCCCGATATCTTCACCTGAAAAGAAGAGCTACCATCGCCGTACACACGCAAACCACTAAAGGTAATGTTCGCGCGCGATTTCTCTGCCAGCTCGAGACTTGTCTTGGCCTGGGCGAGACTTGTTTCGAAACTCAGCGAGTGGGCAACCAGGCCCAAGGCAGAGAAGATAAATACTCGAATGACGTTCAAACTCAGCATGGCAAAGCCTATTGGAGCGCAATTGTTGGTGTTGGGAAAACAAATTAGCCAGGCCAAGGGCCATGGGCGGGGGCAAACGCGTGAATCTTTGAGTACAAAGAAGCGGGAAGCCTGCGCTTGAGTATCTCACGCATCTTATTGGGATGATACACTTGGCTAAAGTGCATCAATACAATTTGTTGATTTTCGAAGAGATCCGCGCGCTCGATGATCTCGTCTAGGTGTACGTGAAATTTCTCGCGCGTCTCCCCTAGATTCTTTCTTTCGTCCAAAAACGTGCACTCTAGAATGAGAGTATCCACCTGGTAGAGTTCTGGGTTTCGGTCAAGAACATCAATCAGAGTGTCCGTTACATAAGCAAGCTCGGGGCGTTCTTCGGTCTGAAAAAGCTGCCTGCCCTGTTTGCGCATTGCTGCAATCTCCGAAGAAGCGATCTCCAAGTATTCACTTCGTAATTTTCTAACTCGCCTAAAGAAATAGTAGCCCAGCGAAGGCACGCTGTGGAGAGTGCGGACGGCCTTCACCCAAAGTTCTCCCCCGAGGCACTCTTCTTGCCCTGGCTCCATCGCCACCCATTGCACTTGTACGGCGCGGTGCATACCTCGGTTGAATGCGGCAATTCCCTCGGATATATTCCGAAATATCTCCTTGGGTAGAAAAATTTTGGGTGCAGGAAGACCGGCAAGCCCCCTCTGACCAAGTAGAGCGGGCAAAGCCCCCACGTGGTCGGCGTGGGCATGAGAGAGAAAAAGCCTACTGGCACCAACAAACGAGCGCGGGGCCACGCCTACGTCAAAAATAGCGTCCAGCTCGGGCACGAGGAGGCTTGTGTAGACTCCACCAACGGAGACACCCGAGATACGATGGGGTTTTGACTGAAGGTGAGTGAGCATGAGCGGTGTCGGTGGTCTATCTGATTAGCGAAGAGCGGGGCGCTCGGCCGATACGGTAAATACGCAAGTTTCCGCCTCAGGGGCACTACTTGAAAAGTCCGAGCCGAGTTTTGCTTTCACGAATCCTCGATAGTGCAGATACATCAAGACTTCTTGGGGCTGATACCAGCGCTGGGTAAGCAATTGCACTCCGTCAGGGCCTTCCATCTGGGTCACACGTACTTGAGAGAGGGGATCATAGCCGGGGACATCAATTCGCGGCAGAGGCAGATCGAATTCTAGACGTCCACCCGGATTGAGATGCTCAAACGAACGACGCAAAAATGCGTCCATATCTGCCGGGCTATACAGATGGCAAACCGTATGAAACGCGGCAATCACCATATCGAATCGCTTTTTCGTTCGAAAAGTCCGCATATCGCCCTGACGAACCGAAACAGAACGTTTGTCTGACTTTGGTAACCTTTTCAGCTTCGCTCTAAGTAAGGTCAGCATTGCCTCGCTTGAATCGACCGCCGTCACCTGGGCGCCGAGCTGAGCGAGGGGAAGAGTGAGGCGTCCAGCCCCCGCGCCATATTCTAGAATATGCCCTACGCCGCGGCTCTTACGCAGATAATAAGAAATATCCTCGGTTCTGGCCTGGTAGCGATTTTCGTAAAATTCCGCATCGGAATAATGCTCCTGAGCCCCCGGATGAAGAGGAGAGGGCAAAAACGAGCCATTTAGGGCTAAAATGGAGCAAGTCTGGGTCATCTCAATGCCTCTATAGCATGACAACACCCCTCCTTCGTCCCTTGACACGAAGGCAAAGTGTTTTCGAACGTAAAAACACGGTGCCGATTCTCCTAGAGATGCTAAGGAGTCGGCTCCCATTTTTGCAACCACTTATGAAGAGCTATCTCGCCGCGGTTAAAAAGGCCGCACTCCCCGGAATTTGGACGAAAGGAGTCAAATTGGCTCGTGCTGAGGCCGTGTCCCTGCAGGATTCTTCGGTAGACGAAACAGTCTACCGGGTGAAGTCTCCTGGGCGTGCCATTGCTCCTCTCGCCGGTCTACTCGTCAACGACAAAGAGTGGACGTGTGACTGCGGCTCAAAGAACGACCCCTGTGAGCATGTCGTCGCCTCAGCAATCACTGCTAGTGAGGCCGTCACGAAAGGAGCGAGCGTTGCGACCAGCAGCGAGATCGATCCTCAACTAGCCTATCGGCTAAAACGAGGGCGCCATAAAAACCTCGCAATTGAACGAGTGATTGTCCATCCCAATGGCAAAGAGGAGCGACTAGCGGAGCCTCTCGCACGATTGATTGCAAAAAAAGCGATCTCGATTCAACCAACCCGAGACGATTTGGAGGTCGATCGCTTGTTAGTGGCTGCAGGTACTGGCGCCACGAGAGCAGGATCAGGTCAGGGGTTAGCCCCAGCTGGCATGGAGCGTGTGTTACGTGCGTTAGCGGCTGCTAAAGATGTTCAGCTCGATGGCAAACCCATCGAAATTGATATGACGCCCCTCATGCCCATAGCGCGGATCTATGATGAGGGTGATGGTGTAGCGCTCAGTGTTACTCCCCCAGAAAACCTGCAAGAATTACTTGATCGAGGAGTTGCTTTACATCGAGGCAAGCTACGCCCTTTGGGGGCGGTGGAACTCACTGGCGGCCGCCTAGAACGACTACCTCTTCACAAGCTCGTTGGCCCAGAAGATATTGGCGAGTTGGTATCGCGGGTTCTCCCAGAAATAGAGCGATTGGTTTCCGTTAGAATCGAATCAAAGCGCTTGCCTGGTAGTGCTGGCGTGCAAGAGCCACGCATCTCCTTTGATATGTCCCCGCAGGGCCATACCCTGAGCATTCTACCAACGGTCGTTTACGGCGAGCCTGCTACGGTGCGAATTGACGGCGATAAAATTGTACACTTGCAGGGCGACATTCCTAGACGAGATGTCGACGCTGAAGCAAAATTAGTTTTGGCCTTGCGAGAAGAACTCAATTTGGTTCCCGGGCGCCTGGTTCATTTTGACGGTAACGATGCGGGTAAATTTGCGAAACGACTTCAAAAGTTTCAAAAGTCCGAGTACACAACTTTCTCACGGGATGTTGTCAGCGAGCGCTCGTTAGTTCCGCATATTGAGGTGATTGGCAGCAAGTTTGAAATCACATTCCAAACGAACGAAGACCAAGGGCGAGTTGCCTCCGTCGCCGCTGTGTACCAAGCATGGCGTGATAAATTGGATGTTGTTCCCCTCGCCGATGGTGGTTGGGCTCCGCTCCCCTCGGATTGGCTTTCGAAATACGGCAACTTGGTGGCCGATATTCTCGCCGCGCGACGTAACGATGGCGAGGTCCCCTCTTATGCCGCTGCACCCCTCGCCCAGCTTTGCATCGAATTGGGCAAACCACCCCCACCCTCTTTCGAGCGACTCAAACCACTTTTCGCGAACTTTGAGGGTTTGAAAGACGTAGCCCTTCCAAAGGACTTGCGCGCCGAACTTCGCCCCTATCAGCAAACTGGCGTAAACTGGATGACTTTTCTCTCCCAAGCTGGTCTTGGGGCCGTCTTGGCGGACGATATGGGTCTGGGAAAAACCCTGCAGACCCTGTGCTCAATTGAGGGAAAAACTCTAGTTGTTAGCCCCAGAAGTGTGGTTTTTAACTGGGAGAAAGAAATTGAAAAGTTTCGCCCTTCTCTCACAAGTTCAATCTATCATGGTCCCAAGCGTAAACTTCAAGACACTGATATTATACTAACAACCTATGCAGTGCTCCGGTTGGATATCTCACAATTGATTGCACACGGCTTTAAAACGGTTGTGCTGGATGAAGCGCAGGCAATCAAAAACTCGGACAGTCAAGCCTCCCGAGCCGCTTTTGAACTCTCCGAATCCATGCCTGACGACGCATTTCGCGTGGCATTGAGCGGTACTCCCGTAGAAAATAGACTTGATGAATTGTGGAGCGTCTTTCGCTTTACACACCCAGGTCTTCTTGGCAGCCGCGCTGAATTTTCCAAGCGCTATATTCGCCCCATCAACGACGGAAACGACGAGGCCGCAGAGCGATTACGGCAATTGATCAAACCCTTTCTCTTGCGACGAATGAAGCGTGATGTGGCCAAAGACTTGCCACCGCGAACTGACGTTGTCTTACGAGTTGAGCTCGATGAAGAGGAACGCAAAATCTACGATGCTATCTACGCTGCCAAGCACAAGGAAGTCGTGGAGGCTCTTGAAGGTGGCGGCAGCGTGATGGCTGCCCTGGAAGCGCTATTACGCCTCCGCCAAGCAGCATGTCATACCTCTTTGGTACCCGGCCAGCAGAGCAGCCGCTCTTCCAAGGTGGAGGCTCTCGTGGCGGCAATACAAGACGCTACGGCAGACGAGCATAAATGCATTGTGTTTAGTCAGTGGACCAGCCTGCTTGATCTTGTGGAACCCGAACTGATCAAGGGCGGTATCGATTTCGTGCGTCTCGATGGCAGCACTCGCGATCGAGGCGCTGTGGTCGAGAAGTTTCAGGACGACAATGGTCCCCCCGTCCTCATCTCCTCTCTTAAGGCAGGCGGCACAGGTTTGAATCTCACGGCAGCAGACCATGTTTTTCTTTTAGATCCTTGGTGGAACCCTGCAGCCGAGGACCAGGCTGCGGACCGAGCCCACCGTATTGGACAAACTCGTCCGGTCACCGTCTACCGATTGATCGCCAAGGATACGATCGAAGAAGGCATTTTGGAACTTCAGGGCCGCAAGCGAAAGCTTGCTGATATCGCCCTAGCAGAAGGTGGAGCTGCTGCTGGCATCACAAGAAGAGATCTCTTAGGTCTTCTTGAGGGACCTCCTCGCCCAGACAAGAAATAACTAGCAAGTCGGGCAGACCCAGACCGCCAGCTTGAGCTCACGCCCAGGCAGGTGGTCCATCGCCCTTCTGTGTTGCTGCCCCTCTTTAGGCTCCTAGTTGGCCTAGAAGTTCACTGACACCGTCGAGAGCGGCATCGGTCGAGTGAGCCCTTCTTGCCATGAGCAACGCTTTCTTTGTGTCTCCCTGAACCTGAGCGATTTGCGCCTGTCTGAAGTATGCTTCGGCCTTGCTCATCGGCCCTACGACTTTACTGAGAGTGAGACTCTGCAATGCCTTAATAGCAATTTCGTAGCGTCCTTGCTCTTGACCGCGAATTGCAAGTTCACGGGCCACGTGTCCGTTGTTGCGATCGCTCATTAAAGCAGCTTCTAGCCAAGCGAACATGCCATCGTCGTTACCGGTAGCCTGGGCCACCCGAGCCAAACTTCGTTGGAGCAGGGCGAGTTCAGGAGAGCGACGCTTGCCGTGAGTTTCCACGGCTGCCTGCAAGACTGATTCCGCCTGATCGACTTTGCCCATCAAAATATATGCCTCTGCTAATTTTGACGTAACAAGATAGGGCGATGAAGTGATTTCCTTTGCTCGCTCATAAACCCCACACGCCGACTCACCGTCGTTACCCTGGAGATAAAGATCTCCCACCTCAACCAAGAGAGACGATTTGACCGCGTCGTCATCGTTTTTCTCGGCTTCTTCTAGTAAAATTGCGGCCAATTCTTGGTAGGCGCCCGCAGCCTCATACAAGCTCCGAAGTCGCGCGCGTAAACGTTCATCTCCCGAGTCTGCCGAAAAAGCTTCTTCAAGAGCTACCCGTGCATCCATGGGAGAGCCACTGCTATCAGCTGCATCTGCCAGGAGCAGTACCGCGTCCACTTTAGCGGGACCTGTAGAGGCTCCAACGAGTTTCTCATAGGCGTAGACGGCAGTTGCATGGTCTGCTGCTGCCGAGGCTGTCTCACCCAATTGAAGGGCAATCTCTGCGTCCTCCTCGTGATCTCTTAGCCACGAGGCCAAAGTGTTGATTCCCCCTTGGCCGTCGCCACTCTCCTTCAGGACCTCTGCAAGCTCCGTAACCAGCAAACGCTCGCTCGCTGCGTCCTCTGCGCTCTGGTGCAGATCCCGCAGATCATTGAGCACATCGATGCGCGCCTTGACGAGGGTATCCTCTTGCTCTTCGGGAATGAGCTGCTCTAGAGCTAGCTTGAGGTCTCCTGCTGCCATTAGCATTGCAGACAGATCTCCTGGTCGATCCTCGTAGATAATTTTCGCGCGCAATTCGAGTAGATCAGCCAATGCCATCTCATCATCCTTCTCGATAGCTGTCTTCAACAAAGCGAGTGCCTCATTGACCTTTCCAACTCGGACCAAATACTGAGCGCCCTTCTCTAGATAGTAGAGATTCGAACTATCGCATTGATAGGCCTGGGCAATAGCTCGAGCGGCGTTCTCGGGATCTCCCAATTCTTCGTCATAAATTTTTGCAGCTTCCTCATACTTTTTGGCGCCCGCTTCGGTTGCTCCCGCCTGCTCCCCTTGAAGCAAAACAATTTCGACCAACCGAGCATGCTCAGACTTCTCACCTAGGTAGTCGACGTACCTTTGAACAAGAGCTTCTTCTGAGGGTGCAGCGCGCACGCCCATCTCCAGAGCGCGCCCCGCTCCATATTCGTCCCCCACCGAGTCACGCAATGCGTAGAGCTTCAATGACAAGTCACGAGCCTCGGGGCCGGACTCAATTGCAAGAAGCAATTCCATGGCATCAGCACGCTCACTCTGATTGTCCTCATCGAGGTAAATACTAAGAAGGTAGGTTAAAAACTTACGATTCTTTCCGGCAACGGAAAGACCAGCGGTAAGGACACCTATCGCCGCCTCTCGATCTTCGTCGTGAACCAGCTCGGCCAATTCTAGACCAAATCGAATCACCAGCTTCTCGTCGTCGCGATCGCGCGCCTGATCGTAGAGTCGTTCAACCAACTCTTTCAACTCGACCCAACGCTCCGCCTTGCGAAGTAAGTCTGCAAGAATGGTAGCAGCTTCGGACATATGGGGACGCGCCTCCAACGTCGCACGCAACTCCGTCTCTGCCTCTTCTAGGCGATCTCCCTGGACCATCAGGCGTATGCGCTCCATTTTAAGAGCTTCAAGATCTCCTTCATCTGAGACGTGACCCTCCACCTTCTCTATCAGCTCCTCGACTGCCTCCACCCGGCCGGTCTCACGATAAATACTCAGGAGCGGTCGCCACACTCGACTATCGTGAGGGGCATCCTTCAGAAGTTCTTCTAGTTGCTCCTGACCTTCCAATAGACGACCGAGATCGTCAGCGATACACACAGCGAGCTTTAGCTCCAACTCAAAGCGTTCGGTCCCTGAATGCAATACAATAGCCTGCTCCAAAAGATCTGCCTCAAGAGCATACTGCCCGTCAGCTCGGAAAAGCCCGGCCCGCTCAACCATCAGGCTACGACTGAGGGCAACATCATCCTCTGAGCTCACGACCTCGATCGCACGACTCAAGAGGTATCTCAATGCCGAGTTGTCCTCCAAAGAACGAGAGAGGGTCAGGGCTTCATCGAGTACACCTAAAGAAACGTCATCAAAACAAGCTGCTTTTCGGAATGCAATGAGAAGCGTCTCGGGAGAACCCGCCTTTCGACTGACCCGAAGAAAAAGGGCGACCACACTCTCGGGAAGTTCAGCTAATTGAATTGCTGGCTCGAGCAAATCGAGAACTCGACGATCTTGCGCATCGACTTCTAACGCCCGCCCCAAATGAAGAGCGGCGTCTTCGAGAGCACCACCAGCTATATTAAAACGCCCCAAGCGATACAGAGCATCTGCCAAAATATCGGGACTCGATTCGACTCCATCCGCCGAAACGAATCTCAGCAAAATCTGCTGCATTCGCTCAGGCTCGCTCTCCGCGTCCAGCACTCTATCCAGAGCAACAAAAGATCTCCGGGCCTTATATCCAGTCAATTGAGCGAGTTCAAAGAGCTCAGCTGCCCGAATCATGTCCCCTTCTTCGGTTTCTGCCGCGTGAGCAACCCGATACCACAGATCACCTGCAATCGCGGGGATGGCTTCATTCGTCTCGGCCAGGTGGATAAGATGAGACCAGAACTCGGCCTTCGCTCCGAGTTTTTCGGCCAACTTTCGCGTGGATTCAATCAA
>Ga0256845_1002092_pt1 | contig 14874 bp, 10 predicted proteins | sample RiftiametaG_FD_189101 | JGI IMG/M metagenome (GOLD analysis project Ga0256845, IMG submission 189101) | Tube worm associated microbial communities from hydrothermal vent at the East Pacific Rise, Pacific Ocean - Riftia | ecosystem: Host-associated > Annelida > Integument > Unclassified ...
CCTCTCCCCTCTCCCCTCTCCCCTCTCCCCGACATGGCCAAGCGAGACCGCACCCGAGAGGCCCTCGACGCCCTGACCGAAGTCGTGCGTGCCGACCCTCGCTCTCCCGAGGCCGGCGCGGCCCTCACCGAGGCCCTCGCAGCGCGCTCGAACCTGGTCGTCGCCCGGGCCATCACCAGCATCACCGACGCCGAACTCCCGGGCTTCGGCGCAAGGATCGAGGCCGCCTTTCACAGGGCCATGCGCGATCCCCTGCGCCGCGACCCGGGCTGCCGCACCAAGACCGCCGCGGTCCGGGCCCTCGACGCCCTGCGCGAGCCCGCCGACGCGCTCTTTCTCGCTGGGGTCCGGCACGTCCAGCCCGAGCCGGTGTGGGGTGGCACCCAAGACTCGGCCGTGGCGCTGCGGGGACTGTCGGCCATGGCCCTGGTTCACCGTCGACACCCAGAGGCCCTGAGCGAGCTCGCCCGACTGTTGGCCGACCCGGAGCGCGAGGCCAGGCGCATGGCCGCCGACGCCATCGCCGTCCACGGCGACCCGGTCTCGGGTGTGCCCCTGCTGACCCTGCGGATCTGTATCGGCGATCCGGAGCCCGAAGTGAGTGTCGCCTGCCTCGCCGCGCTCCTCGACCTCGACCCAGAGCAGGGCCTGAGCTTCGCGCGCGAGCAGCTGCGGGCCGACGATCCGACCCGGGCGGAGTCGGCAGCCCTGGCCCTCGCCCAGAGCCGGCCCGAGGGCGCGTTCGCGGCCCTGCGTGAATTCGCCGAGGGCTGTCTGGGCGACCAGCGCCAGGTCGCGTTTTTGGCCCTCTCCATGCTCCGCAGCGAAGCCGCCTGGGCCCTGCTCCTGGAGGTGATCACCGAGGCCGAGGTCGGGCCGGCCCTGGCCGCCATCGAGGCCCTGGCCATCTACCGGGAACACGGCCAGCTCGCGACCCGGGTCCAGGAGGCCCTGGCCGGACGCCAGGGCGACTCGAGCCGCGAGAGCGCGAGCTTGGACGACGCCCTCGGGGAACACTTCGGCTGACGGCGCTCGACCACCAAAACCGTCGCCTCTGTGCCACCACGAGTCGACACACGGTCGACTTGGTCCGTATATCAACCATTGGTCCACCTCCCGTCGCTCCGCTGGACCCGGGCGAGTCGATCGCTAGATTGTCCTCATGCCCCAGCCCGAGCGCGCCTCCTTGCCAGTCTTGTCGAGCATCCCCCAGGGCTGCTCGCTGCAGAAATCGGCGCTCGGTCAGCGCTTCACCTGCGTCCGCGAGGGCGAGCAGATCCACGTGCTCGCGGATCGCTGCCCGCACCAGGGCTACCCCCTGTCCCAGGGCGTGGCCAAAGACGGGGTCCTGACCTGCAACTGGCACAACTGGAAGTTCGCGGTCGCCAGCGGGGCCTGCGAGTTTGGGGGCGAGGGGGTACGCCGCTATCCCAGCCATGTCGCCGACGATGGCCACGTGATCGTCGACCTGCGCGTCGATGTCGCCAAAGAGGGCGCTCGCCTGCGCGGAAGCATGCGCCGCGCCCTGGTCGATGGCGACGCCGACGCCTTTGTCCGCGACGGACTGCGGCTGGGCGCGCTGGACCCGAGCGAGCCTGGAGACCCGGGTCTCCATTCGGGCCTCACGGGCCTCAATCCGGGCTTCGGGGTCCTCGCTCAGCTCGGGGCCCAGCGGGCGCCCTACGGCTTCGACCACCCCCTGGCGACCTTGAGTGACATCAGCGACTGGGTCGAGCGCGGGTGGCTCGAGAGTGCGCCGGCCCTGAGCGTCGCCGCGACCCTGTTCGCGGAGGGCCACGCCAACCTCGACGACCGCCCACCCGAAGCCGAGACCGAGACCAAGACCGAAGCCACAGACGGCTGGGCTTCGCTCGGCGAGGACCTCCGCGCACAGCGGCGCGGCCCGGCCGAGGCCAAGGCCCGAGCGGCCGGCGAGCAGGGCTCCCTCGACGCCCTCTACCGCGGGGGGCTCCTGCCCTATATTGGCGACCACCTGCTGGCCTACGGCCACGGGGCGATCTATGCGACCAAGGCCCTGGCCCTGGCCGAGCGCTTCCCCGAGCACCGCGGCCCACTCATGGCCGCGCTCGCCGTCCAGCTCTCATGGGCGACCCGCGAGACCTCCCTTCCACCTTGGGGCCGGACCCGCGCGGGCTACGAGGCCGCCGACGCCCTGAGCCCGGGCGACGCCCCCCTGGGTGAGGCGCGCCCAGCCTACGAGCGCGCGGTGCTCAAAGACGAGGCCTCGGCCGTCACGGCGACGATCGAGGCGCTCGCCCGCGGGGTCGATCCGGCGGCGCTGATTGCTGCCTCGGCCCACGCCGCGGCGGTCCGCATCACCCGCTTCGACCCCAGCTGGGAGACCCGCCTCGACGCCGAGGTCAGCATCCTCGGCCTGACCCACACCCTGACCTTCGCCGAGGCCGCCCTGAGCCTGCTGCGCTGGGCCTCACCCAAGGTCGCCGCGCGCCTGGCCGTCCAGGCCGCCGCCTTCGTCGCCAAGATTCACCGCGCCGACAGGCCCACGCCCGAGCACGAGTCTCGGCAACAGCCCCTCGTCCAGCCCCCCCTCCAGCAGCCCCTCGTCTGGGCGCTCGCCCGGCGCGAGGGTGCGGACGCCCGCCTGGCCCGAGCGCTGAGCCCCTCGCAGCGCCTCGACGCCTACGCCCAACTCGCTCCCTTCGCCGCCTACGAGGCCTTTGTGCGCCCGATCTTCACCGCCCACGCGATCAAGCTCACCGAGGCCGCCCACCGCCTCGAACGCAGCGACCCGACCCCCGACCACGCCTACCTCGAGGCCGTGCTGACCCTCCTGCTCCCCCGCCGACCCGAGCGCAGCCCGGTCCGCGCGGCGAACTTGGCCGCGCGGGTGCTCGACGAGGGCAAGCCACCCAAGAGCCTGTACTGACCGGCTCTTGGTGGGGTGTTTGATTCTCCCCCCTGACTACTCGAGTGCTCGCGTACCCGGCCTATTCGATAGTCACGTAGGTCGGGCTCGACTCGGCGAGCCAGGCGATCTCCCGATGCTCGCCGGAGCCGAAGTCGGCCACGGCGAGCACATTGGCGCCCGGGATCGCGACAAACGCCAGCTCGTCCTCGGGTACAAACACGACCCCCAGCGGGAACCCGAGCCCCGGAATGTCGATCTGATCGACGAGCGCACCGGTCGTCGTCTCGAAGCGCTGGAGCGAGATCTCCGTGCCTGTGAGAGTCGAGATCACGACCTGCGTGTCTGTGCTCCCGCGGGTGAGGGCATAGGGGATACCCGCGACCCCGACATCCTCGATCACGCTCGGGGCGAGGGGATCGGCGACGTCGAGCAGGGAGTACCCCGAGGCTCCGGCCGAGTTGGCGACCACCGCCCGCATGCTCCCATCACCGAGGAACACGACCCCAGAGGGATCCATGGAGACCATCAGCGGCGCCGACATGCTGGCGATCGGATCGCCGATATCAAAGAGATGGATCGCGCCGTCCGAGGCCGTGTTGACGAGCGCCAGATCACCCGCGATAGCGATCTGCTCCGGCCCGGGGCCGACCTCGATCTCTTCCACGATAGTCATGGTGACGAGGTCGATGTGGCTCACGGTGGTGCCGGTCTCGCCGTTGCCACCGAAGTTCGCGGTCCAGGCCGCGCTCCCGTCGGGGGTGATCGCAATGCCCATGGGGTAGTCGGCGGTCTCGAGCTCGGCGAGCACCGAACCACTCTCGACGTCGACGATCAACAGGACCCCGCCCTCGGGCACGTCGGCCACACCCACGAGGGGCCCCACCGCCCCCGCGAAGAAGCCCGGTCCGACGGCGACCACCGCCAGACTCCCGTCGGGGGTCAGCTCGGCCTCGAGCGGTCCGGGCTCGTAGGCGCCCAGATCGATGGTCTTCCACAGGGCCTCGTCACGGGTCTGGGCCCCATCGCGCAGGCCCCCATAGTCGAGCAGCGAGAGGCTCTTGGCCCGCCAGTCGGCGGTCATCAACAGGCGCGCCGGCCGTGGATCGGCGCCGGTCTCGGTGCCGGTCTCCGTTTCGGTACCGGTCTCCGTTTCGGTACCGGTCTCCGCTTCGGTACCCGTCTCCGTTTCGGTACCGGACTCGCCGACCTCGTCGTCCCCCCCCGCGCTCGGGCAGCCGACCAACACGGCGCCGACGAGAGAGGTCGAGACCAGGATGAGGAAAGGGGCGCCACGCATCGGGGAAGTGTGGCTGCCCGAGCGCCGACTGTCGACCGATCCGCAGGCTACGCGCGACTCGAGCTGTGCCGCCTCCTAGTTGTCGAGCGCGCCCCCGGCGATCCACTCTCGGACCAGGGCGAGCGAGCTGTCGCTGAGGAGCACGGGGGCGTTGAGAGGCATGTGGCTGCCGCTGCCGCCCTCGGGCGCGCAGCTCGACATGATCTCGAACAGCCAGGAGCTGTCCGGGTCGCCAGGCTCGACCAAGGTCGCGCCCGGGTTGCCCACGACCTCGTGGTCGAGCAATTCGGCGATCAGGTTCGGGGTCTGGAGGTCGAGGCCCCCGGCCGCCCCCGAGCTCCCGTGACAGGCGTTGAAGGTGCAAGATTGCTGGAACACGACCGCGGCGACATTGCTCAAGGTCGGCTCCACGATCGGGGCCACGGTCGGGTCGTGATCGATACACTCGGGCACCGGTGGCACCCCCTCTTCACCCGTGGGTGGAATGTAGAGTTCGCCCTCGCGCTCGGCGTCGGTGGGTGGGCCCTGGCTGGCGGAGATCGGCAGGGCGAAGTAGTTGCAGGTCCCCTCGAACTCGAAGATGCCGTCGTTCATGCCCACGGCCACGGTGTCCTTGATGACCGAGGAATCCATGAGCACCTTCGACTCGGCGAGCCCGAGCATCACACACATCTCCTGATCGCCGATCCCCCAGCCGACGTTGACGTCGCGCCAGTTGTCGTAGCCACAGGTGAAGCGCAGACCCTCGACCCCGGTCAGGTCCAAGGGCGGATCGAAGACCTTGCCGTTGGCCTCGCCCGTGAACCCGTTGAGCTCGTAGATGCTCTCCCCGTCCAGAGGTCCGCCCTCGAGGGTGAGGTCGAAGAAGTCGCCCAAGTAGTGGTAGTGGGGCAGGACGTAGTGCAGCTTCATGTCCAGCGGGACCCCGGCCGCGGCCGCGTACTGGGCACCAAAACTGTCGCAGAGCCCCGTGAACCGGCTCTTGGATGAAGCGGGGATGTCGATGTCGACGTAGCTCAGGCGAAAAGGCGCGAGCACCACATCGACGAGCTTGGGGTGGATGATGTCCAGGCTCATGAACAACATGGTCTCGACCGGCGACGGCCCGACGTTGAGCATGTGAGTAGTCGCTACAATCTTGTGGTGTGGCGGGACCTTGATGACCGCGCCATCACCGGTCCGCTGGACCTCGACGAAAGACTGGGTCGACTGGGCGAAGAGCACGGAGCCCGCGGCCGCGGCTCCGAGCTCCGAGAAGCCCCGGCTCCCGCAGCTGAAGAAGCCATCCTCGCCCTCGAACATGTCCTCGGGGATCACGAACCAGTTGGAGTGGTGGAAATAACCGAGGTTGCTCAGGGTGACGGCCTGGACGTAGACCGTCTCCTCGTTCTCGAGGGTCCACTGAACACAGTTATCGACCTCCTCGAAGGGCGCCAGGCTGACGTCGGGGAAAGTGTGGGTGACCGTGGCGTAGTCTTCGGGGTTGCCGGTGTCGGTCTCGCCCTCGGACCCGGAGTCGGTCTCACCGTCGGACTCGGACTCGGACTCACCATTGGACTCGGACTCCTGGGTCGTGTCCGCATCTCCGAGCTCATCGGCGCTCGAGCCATCGTCGCCACAGGCGGACAAAGCGACACTCAGCGCGAGACTGGTGCACACATAGGGAAGCTTGCGGATATTCATATTCAGATCCAGGGGCTCACTCGGTTGTTCGGTCGCGGCGGCGCCATGCCAGCCAGCCGATCAGCGTCAACCCGACCCCGCCGAGCTTGCCACGTTCCGGGGCGAGCGAGCAATGCCCGCCCGAGTCCGATGCGCCCGAGTCCGCGCCGGTTCCGCTGGTGTCGTCTTCACCCAATTCGTCGCCCGATCCCCCGCTCGCGCCCTGTGTATCCGTGGCGCCCGCATCTTCTTCGCCATCCTCTCCCCCGTTTTCTGCTCCCTCGTCGTCGTCTTCCTCGCTGTACTCGATGACCACCACCGGGCTCAGGGCATGGGCGATGTAGTCGACCCCCGGCTCATCCCCGAACTGATCGACCCGGACCCGGAGCGAGAGAGTCAGACCCCAGCTCTGCGGCGGCGCGACGAACTCGGGCAGCACAGGCTCGACCCCCTCCTCGACCACCACGCTGCCAGCCTCGATCCAATCGGCCGGCTCCGCCTTCGAGCTTCGCCAGTCCAGGTGGACCACCGCCCCCGGGGCCGCCTCCACACAAGTCTCGAGCGAGAGCGCCTCGTTCGACCACAGGGCCTGGGGCGTGCCGACCACACTGGCCGCGGCCTGGGCCGACTCGGGTGGGAGCGGGGCCGCCTCGTCGAGCACCCGGACCACCCACGGCGCCCGCCGCCACAGATTCAGCGGCGGCTCCCAGGTGTAGCCGGCGATCATCCATGTCCCGGGCGAGACCTCGCTCGTATCCCACAGGACCGGTTCTTCGGCCGCGAGGAAGGTGATCGGTCGGCGTGTGTCGTCGGGGGTCACGCGCTCCCAACAGCCCGCCCACAGCGGGCTCGTCTCCAGGGTCGACTCCGGATCGCCGAGCCGGTCTTGGGTCTCCAGGCCAGCCTCGACCGCCCGCTCGAGGTCGGCTGTCGACACATAGGGCGGGGGGGGCTGGCCGGCGACGAACTGCCGGCACAGGGCGATAAACTGATGTCCGCGGCTGTCCTCGAGCTCGTCGAGGGTCAGGGCCGTGTCTTCGAAGGGGATCGTGTAGACAAACGCGAACCCCGGGTCGACGCTCCGATCCACGCTCTGGATGCAGGGCGCGTCGGTCCACAGCACCGGCGTGCGCGGGTGGACGCCGTTGCTGGCCTGGACCTCCGAGCGCGCGCTCAGCCCGATGGCCGCGAGCGCGACACCCACGGCGCTCACAGACACACAGCGCAGAACAAAGTGGGCGCGCGAGCGAGTGGGGGTCGTCGGATGAAGCGGCAATTGCACAGACATGGACACCCCGGCGGGAACGGCCTCGGGCTGCTCCAAGGATAACAAGCCAGCTCAGCGCGCGACCAGCGTGAGCTCAGCCCGGACCTCCCCGATCTCGAAAGCTCGCCAGCAACGCCCGCGCAGCGTCGTCGGGCCCGAGCGACCCGGCGCGCACCCTGTCCTCCAACTCGCCGCTGCGCCCGCGGACCCCAGGGTGACTGTGAAAAGCCGCCATCAGCCCCCACTCGACCGCGCGCCACATGGCCGCAACACGCTGCTGGGCTCGGTCTCGAGCCCACTCACCGGCAGCCTCGAGCGCCTCGCGGTAGGCCTCGATCTCCGCCCACAGCTCGCCGACCCCCTCGCCCTCCAGCCCCGAACAGATCCGCACGGGCACCCGCCAATGGGCGCTTTTTTGAGGCATGAGGTGCAGGGCCGTAGCGTAGTCGACCCGGGCGCGCTGGGCCGCGCGCAGGTTGTCGCCGTCGGCCTTGTTCACCGCGACCATGTCGGCCAGCTCCAAGATCCCGCGCTTGATGCCCTGAAGCTCATCGCCGGCCCCGGCGAGCATGAGCACCAAAAAAAAGTCGACCATGCCCGCGACCACGGTCTCGCTCTGGCCCACGCCCACGGTCTCGACGAGCACGACCTCGTAGCCCGCCGCCTCACACAGCTGCATGACCTCCCGGGTGCGCCTCGCCACCCCGCCCAGAGAGCCGCGGGTAGGCGTGGGCCGCACAAACGCCAGCGGGTCCCGGGCGAGCTCTTGCATCCGCGTCTTGTCACCGAGGATCGAGCCCCCGGTGCGGGTGCTGCTGGGGTCGACGGCGAGCACGGCCACCCGTGTCCCGGCGGCCGTCAGGCGCCGCCCGAGGGTCTCGATAAAGGTGCTCTTGCCGACCCCGGGAACCCCCGTGATACCCACGCGCAGGGTCGAGCCCGAGCCCGCGCCCGCGCCCGAGCGGAGCCGAGAGAGCAGCTCGCCGGCCCTGGCCTGATCGGCCTCGCGCTGGCTCTCGACCACGGTGATGGCCCGACCCAGCGCCGCCCGATCGCCCGCCAGCACCCCCTCGACGAGGGCCTCGATCGTCGGCCGCTGCAGCCTGCTCGGCCCCCGAGGTCCGCTCACCGGGCTGGGTCCAGATCCAGGGCCACACCCAAGCCCTCGGCGAGCCGATCGAGGACCGCGTCCGCGGCCTCGGCCAAGACCGTGCCCGGACCAAAGATCGCGGCCACGCCCATGTCGCGCAGGGCCTGGTGATCGCCGGGCGGGACCACCCCACCGACCACCACCATGATGTCGCTGCGCCCGTGCTCGGCCAGCGCGGCCTTCAGGGCCGGCACCAAGGTCAGGTGCCCCGCCGCCAGCGAGCTGACCCCGATCACGTGCACGTCGTTCTCCACGGCCTGGCGCGCGGTCTCGGCCGGGGTCTGAAACAGGGGCCCGACGTCGACGTCGAAGCCCATGTCCGCGAACCCGGTGGCGATCACTTTGGCGCCCCGGTCGTGCCCGTCTTGGCCCATCTTGGCGACCAACAGGCGCGGCCGTCGACCTTCGAGGACCTCGAAGCGAGCGGTCCGGGCGAGCACCCTCTCGAGGGCCCTCGCTCCGTCTCCCGATTTCCCCCCGCCTTCTCCCCCACCTCGGATCTCGCTCATGTACACACCCGCGATCGTACGTGTCTGCGCAGCGTGGCGCCCCCAGCCCTCGGCCCGCTCGAGGGCCATGCTGATCTCCCCCACGCTGGCCTTGGCCCGCGCCGCGTCGACCGCGAGCGCCAACAGGTTGCCCTCCCCCGAGGCCGCGCAGACCGTCAGCGCCGCCAGGCAGGCGTCCACTGCCCCCTGATCCCGCTCGGCCCGGAGCTGCTTCAGGCGCGCGAGCTGGGCCTCGCGGACCGCCGAGTTGTCGACCTTGAGGACCTCGAGCTCGGGCTCGTGTTCGAGGGTGTTGCGGTTGACCCCGACCACGGTCTGGAGCCCGCCGTCGATGCGCGCCTGGGTCCGGGCCGCGGCCTCCTCGATGCGCAGCTTGGGCAGCCCCGCCTCGATCGCCTTGGCCATCCCGCCCATGTCCTCGACCTCGGCGATCAGGGCCCGGGCCTTGTCGGCGAGCTGCTGGGTCAGGCGCTCCACGTAGAAGCTCCCGCCCCAAGGATCGACCACCTCGCAGATCCCCGCCTCTTGCTGAAGCTGGATCTGGGTGTTGCGGGCGATCCGGGCCGAGAACTCGCTGGGCAGGGCCAGAGCCTCGTCGAAGGCGTTGGTGTGCAGCGACTGGGTGTGCCCCAAGGTCGCGGCCAGGGCCTCGACGCAGGTCCGGGCCGCATTGTTGAAGGGGTCGCGGGCGGTCAGCGACCACCCCGAGGTCTGCGAGTGGGCCCGCAGGGCCAGGGACTTCGGGTTCTCCGCCCCGAACTCGGCGACGATCTCGGCCCACAGCAAACGGCCCGCCCGGAGCTTGGCGACCTCCATGAAGAAGTTCATGCCGATCGCCCAAAAAAACGAGATCCGCGGCACGAAGGCGTCGACCGTCAGACCCGCGCGCATGCCCGTGCGGATGTACTCCCGGCCGTCGGCGAGTGTGTAGGCGAGCTCGATGTCGGCCGTCGCCCCCGCCTCTTGCATGTGGTAGCCCGACACCGAGATCGAGTTGAACTTCGGCATGTGCTCCGCCGTATAGGCGAAGATGTCACCGATGATCCGCATCGACGGCGCGGGCGGATAGATATAGGTATTGCGGACCATGAACTCCTTGAGGACATCATTTTGGATGGTCCCCGTGAGCTCGGCCGGCGCGACCCCCTGCTCCTCCGCCGCGACGATATAGAGCGCCATGATCGGCAGCACCGCCCCGTTCATGGTCATCGACACGCTCATGCGATCGAGAGGAATACGGTCGAACAAGATCCGCATGTCCAAGATCGAGTCGATCGCTACCCCGGCCATGCCCACGTCGCCGATCACCCGCGGGTGATCGCTGTCGTAGCCCCGGTGGGTCGCCAGGTCGAAGGCGATCGAGAGCCCCTTTTGGCCGGCCGCCAGGTTGCGGCGATAAAAGGCGTTGCTGGCCTCGGCCGTGGAGAAGCCCGCGTACTGGCGGATCGTCCACGGGCGCACGGCGTACATGGTCGAGTAGGGCCCGCGTAAAAACGGGGCCAGGCCGGGGGCCGTGTCGAGCTGACCCCGAGCTTTGGGCTCGGCCAGGTCGGCCTGTGTATACAGGCGCTCCACGGCGATCCCCTCAGGGGTCAGCCAGGCCGGGCGCGCGCTCCCGGCAGCCGAGTCGAGCCCAGCAGGAGTTCCGGTGGTGGCTCCAGCGGGGGTCCCAGCCTGGGCACCCGCAGTGTCGTAGTCGAGATCGGCCCAATTGGGCAGCTTGCTCGTTCCCATGTCAGGCCTCTGCTCCCAGCGCGCAACCCAGCGCGGCGTTCAATGTCTCGAGGGCGTCGCAGCCCAGAAATACAAATCCGGGCGGGTGATCCGGATCCAGCCCCCAACCCTGGCCTGGCCGACCGGCGATCCAAACCTGGATCCCGGCCGCGCGCAGCCCCGAGACCAGGTTGCCGAGCCCCGGCGGCCCCGACCCGAGCTCCAGTCCGGCGTAGTCCTCGTCCCGTCCACAGATCACAGCGACCTTGGCCCCCGTCGCCTCGATCTCCCCGACCGCCGAACTCGGCCCGCCGGTGTCCAATTCGATATGGAGGAGCTCGAGGCCACCGGCCCGAAACAAGTTCGCGGCGAAATCAGCCCGGGCCTGGCAGTGGACCAGGCGCCCGATCTCGATCGACGCCAAGGTCGGTCGCGCCCCGTGGACCCGAGCCCACTCCTCGCTTCGACTGCGCAGATCTTCGAATCCCGCGGCCAGGCGCAGGGGCGTCAGCGGGCGGATCTCCGCCGGCTCGAGGCTCGGCGTGGCGATGTGGAGATCCGGGCCGTCGCCCGGCGCGACGTTGGGGCTCTGCTCGGGGGTCCCACGCTCGTCGAGCACGGCGAAGGTGCTGACTCCGGTGACCGGCCGCGCGCGTGTGGACGCCTGGGTGCGCAGGGCCTCGGCCTGGCCCTCGATGTGGGTCTGGATCGAGCCCGCGCACAGGCCCGCGGCCAGGCCCCCCTCACCCTCGAGGGTCTGAAACTGGGCCCACGCAGCCCGGGCCAGCGACTCGGTGAGCGACTCCACAAACCAGCTGCCCCCGGCCGGATCGATGACCTGGGCGAGCTGCGACTCCTCGCGCAGCACGACCTGGGTGTCGAGGGCCAGCCGGCGCCCGAGCTCGCTGCCCCGGCCGAAGCCCGCCACCGCGTCGCCCTCGGGTCCGCACAGGCCGTCGAAGGGCCCGGTAGCGACCGAGTCGGCGCCCCCCACCGCCCCGGCGAAGCTCGCCAGGGTCCCACGCAGCAGATTCAGCCACGGCCCGACCCGGGTCCAGGTTCGGCGCGAGGGCTGGACGTGGATCCAAATCTGACGGTGCTCCGGCGCGAGCCCACAGGCCGCGGCGAACCGGGCCCAGACCGCCCGGGCGGCCCGGAGCTTGGCGATCGCCTCGAACGGCCGGCCGCCCACCGGCAGGGTCCAGAGCAGCTGCGGGGTCAGGTCGACCGGGTCCAAACCCAGGCCCTCGGCCCGACGCAGGAGCTCGGCGCAGGTCGAGAGCGCGAGCGCGAGCTCGGTCGCAGGGCTGGCTCCAGCGTCGTGATAGGGGGCCGTCGAGACCCCGACCAGACCCACGCTCGTGCCCAAGACCCGATCGACGAGCTCGCCCAAGGCCGGCTCGAAACCCCGCTCGAGGCTCCCCGTCGCCAGCAGCGTCGACATGGGATCGTAGACCACCCCACCCTGGGCAGGCGGGCGACCCTGGGTCACATCGATACCTGTCCCGGGCTGTCCCTCCCCGTCGCCGTCGTCCTCTCCAGCGTCGTCCTCGTGGTCGTCCAGCCACTGTTCGAGGGCGTCAGCGACCTCTGGACTCACGAGCCCGGCCTCGAAAAACACCGGCGTGCGCCGCGGATCGATGCCCGCCAGCAGCGTCTCCATTTCTGTCCCAGGGTCGAACACCAGCCCATCGGGGCTCGACGCCGGCTCGCGCCCCGACTGGAGCTCCCGATCCAGCACAAAGCGAAACCCGTGGGCCCCCAGCGCGAGGTCGGTGAGCGCGGCCGCGTTCGCGGCGGTGGCGTCGGCGTGTTCATAGGTCTGCACGCTGAGCCACCCCTCGCCCGAGCCGGTCCCGGCCCCCTCGAGGGTCCGACCGCGGACCCCGGGGAACTGTCCGGGGGCGCTGTCCATATTCGCCCGGGCGCCCGGGCCGAGGTCTTCGGCCATGTAGAGCGGGGCCACAGCGATGCCGTCGGCCGTCTCCCGAGTCAGCGAAGCCAGGGGCCGGCCCCGCAGATCCCGCTTGGCCTTGGCCTCCCACTGCGCCCGCGAAATGGACGGAAATCGTGCGTCGCTCATCGTCGCCCGGAGCCTATCCGAGAAACGCCCCTTGGCCCTAGTAGCTGCCGCCTTGGAGCACTTTCGTCTCAGCGTGCCCCCCGCCGCCGCCCACGCCTTGTCCCCAAATATGCCGAATTCCGCGCCGCAATATGACCAGAGGGCCACCAACGCTGAGCCCTCGACGAGCGGGTATGGCGCGTGCGTCAATCACGGCATGAGCATCGCCAAGCGAGCAACCGCAGAATTGATCGGGACCTTCTGGCTCGTATTTGGGGGCTGCGGCGCCGCCGTCCTCGCGGGCGGCCACATCGGCTGGATGGGCGTCGCCTTCGCCTTCGGTCTCACCGTCCTGACCATGGCCTACGCGATCGGCCACATCTCGGGCTGTCACCTCAACCCGGCCGTGTCCATCGGCCTGGTTGTCGCCAAGCGCTTCGACGCCAAGGACCTGCCCGCCTACATCGTCGCCCAGGTCGCCGGTGGCCTGCTCGCCGCCGCTGTGCTCGCCTTCATCGTCAGCGGCCACCCCGACTTCCTGGGTTTCAACGACGGCTTTGCCGACGGATTCGCGGCCAACGGCTACGGCGAGCACAGCCCAGCCAAGTTCTCCATGGTCTCGGCCCTCGTCGGTGAGGTCGTCCTGACCGCCATGTTTTTGTTCATCATCCTCGGGGCCACCGACAGCCGGGCTCCGGCAGGCTTCGCGCCGATCGCCATCGGCCTGGGCCTGACCCTTATCCACCTGATCGGCATCCCCCTCGACAACCTCTCGGTCAACCCAGCGCGCAGTACTGGCCCGGCCGTATTTGTCGGTGGTTGGGCCTTGAGTCAGCTGTGGCTGTTCTGGGTCGCGCCGATCGTCGGTGGCGTCATCGGAGGTCTCCTGTACCCCTTGGTCACCAAAGAAGACTGAGTCGCCATCCCCAAGAAAACCGATGTGCCTTGCCCAGGGCCCTGTCTGGGGGGCCAGCGCAGCGTCTCGCGCAGGGGGAAAACCCCCCTTATCGCAGCTCTGCGTGCGGTTGACGGCCTACAGCGACTCGGCTAGGTAGCCCCATGGCCATCGTCATCCACGGAGAGAGCGAGATCGCCAAGATGCGCGTCGCCGGCAAGATCGCCGCGAATACGTTGGCGTACGTCGGCGGTAAGATCCGGGCAGGGGTGACGACCAAGGACATCGACGATTGGGTCCGCGAGGACACCAAGCGCGTCGGCGCCGAACCCAGCCAGCTCGGCTACAAGGGTTTCCCGGCCGCCGTGTGCACCAGCCGCAACGAGGTTGTCTGCCACGGCATCCCCAACCCTGCGCACGTGCTCAAATCCGGCGACATCGTCAACGTCGACATCACCTCGAACATCGACGGCTACCACGGCGACACCTCGGCGACCTTCCAGATCGGGGAGATCAGCGACGACGCTCGGCACGTCACCGAGACCTGCAAGCGGGCCCTCGACGCGGGCATCGCCGTCGTCCGCCACGGCGCGCGCCTGGGAGACATCGGCGCGGCCATCCTCGAGATCGCCGATGCGGCGGGCTGCGGCGTCGTCGAAGAGTTCGGCGGCCACGGCATCGGTCGCAAGATGCACATGGCTCCGCATGTGCCTCATATGGGCAAGGCCGGCCGGGGCGTGCGGCTGCGGACGGGTATGTTCTTCACGATCGAGCCGATGCTCACGATTGGGCATCCGCATGTGGTGATGCTCGATGACGGGTGGACTGCGGTCACTCACGATGGCTCGCCTACAGCGCAGTTCGAACATACGATCTTGGTGACCAAAGATGGCTGTGAGCTGATGACTCGGCAGGTCGAGCCGCTTGTGCTTGTCCGCCCGGCCTGACCGGCGCGTGGACCCAGGCCCACGGCGACCAGAGCCTCATTCTTGGGTTGTCCACCCTCTGGCCCTGAGTGACAGTGACTCATGCGCCGCGGTCTTCAGCTCTCCCTCATATTTTTCGCCAGCGCCTTTCTGGGCGTCGCCTGCAGCGACGACGGGGAGACCGAGGCCGACCTCCTCGGTGTCGGAGCGCAGTGCGTCGACGCCGAAGACTGCCTGGAAGAGCAGGCCTGCCTCGATCAGTTCAAGGGTGGCTACTGCGGCGTCGAAGGCTGCACCCTCGACGAGGACTGCCCCGAGGCCTCGGCCTGCGTCGCCCACAGCGACGGGGCGAACTACTGCTTTCGTATCTGCACCGACAAGTCCGAGTGCAACGTCAACCGCGACCCCGACAACGAGTCGAACTGCTCGGCGAACATCGAGTTCAGCGATCCGGACAGCGCGGCCAACAAGGCCTGCGTCCCGCCCACGGGCTGAGCACCCCA
>Ga0256845_1002093_pt1 | contig 14874 bp, 11 predicted proteins | sample RiftiametaG_FD_189101 | JGI IMG/M metagenome (GOLD analysis project Ga0256845, IMG submission 189101) | Tube worm associated microbial communities from hydrothermal vent at the East Pacific Rise, Pacific Ocean - Riftia | ecosystem: Host-associated > Annelida > Integument > Unclassified ...
TAATGAAGATAAATCCATCTGGGTTGTACTCAATGGTGAAATTTATAACTTCCAATCCCTTCGCCATGAACTTGAAGCACAGGGGCATCAATTCTCCACCAACACAGACACTGAAGTAATTGTCCATCTCTACGAAAATGAAGGCCCTGAGTGCATCTCAAAACTTCGCGGCATGTTTGCTTTTGCCCTTTGGGATAAAAACAGGCAACAGTTGATGTTAGGACGTGACAGGCTTGGGAAAAAGCCGCTTTTTTATTCAGAACTCAGTAATTCACTCCTTTTTGCATCTGAATCCAAAGCACTTTTTCACGCTCCAAATCTAAAAAAAGAACTCAATCCAGAAGCCGTTCACGATTTTCTCTCTTTTAAATTTATCCCGCGCCAGGAGGATCTTTTTTCCGGTGTATACAAATTGCCCCCTGCCTCCTACATGCTCTTCAAAAATGGACAAATGTCCATAACCAGATACTGGCGTCTTCAGTATGAAACCAACTATAAGATGACCGAAGAGGAAGCGTTAAACAAAAGTGAAGAACTGTTAACCGAATCGGTAAAACTACGGATGATAAGCGATGTTCCCATCGGCGCCTTTCTTAGTTCCGGGATCGACTCTGGAATGATCGTAGCACTGATGTCTCAATTATCTCCGACACACGTAAACTCTTTTTCCATTGGAGATAAAACCCAGGGATTCAACGAACTACCCCATGCCGCAATCATTGCCAAAAAACATAAAACCAATCATCGTGAACTTGTTGTCCATCCAGAGGCAGTTAAAATATTACCGGATCTAATTTATAACCTTGATGGACCCTATGCAGATGTACCGGCCCTGCCCATGTATTATGTCGCCAAAATGGCCAGAGAACATGTTAAAGTTGTTTTAACCGGTGATGGTGGCGATGAATCATTTGCAGGTTATGACCGTTATCTCGCCAATCAGCTTCTTATTCACTATCGAAAACTACCACTACTTCTCAGGCGCAAACTGATACCATTTTTTCTAAATATGTTTCGGGAAAAGACAGCGAGAAAAAGCTGGCGGCAGTCGATGCGCTGGTTTAACACTCTATCAACGTTACCTGAAGCAGAGAGTTACGCCAGAGGAATTTCTTTTTTCTCTTTTGAAAATGAGCAAAAAGAAATGTTGTATAGTCCTGAATTTCAATCCAGAGTTGAAGGTGTTAACTCTCTTGATGGTATTTTAGCTCGTTTTACCGATGGTCATGTTAGCGAGCCGTTAAACAAGATGACATTTTGTGATTTAATGATCCGGGTTCCAGAGTATTCCAACATCAAGATTGACCGAATTACCATGATGCATGGACTGGAGGCGCGAAGTCCATTTCTTGACCATAAACTCGTTGAATTTGCAGCAACCATTCCTCCGCGATTGAAACTCAAAAGAGCAAAGCGAAAATATCTCTTAAAAAAAATGGCTGAAAAATACTTGCCGTCCGAAATTATCGGATTACCCAAACAAGGTTTTGGCTCTCCAATCAACAAGTGGTTACGCGGTGACCTGAAAAACTTTTCTTACCATCTGCTCCAGGATGAATCCATGCTGATTCAACACGGTTTGTTTAATAAAAAATATATCAACACAATGTTAAACGAACACGCTTGTCAAAAGATGAACAATGGTAATCGGATCTGGAGTTTAATCAATCTTGAAATCTGGTACCGCATCAATTTTGGTGACCGTGATCCTGTGTCAACCAGAGAAAATCTTAAAGACATGTTTCATTCCTGGAATTATAACAATTGAGTACCTTTGGATGAAAAAGAAAATGTCAAAAAAATTTCTTGCTGTAAAAATAATAATCAGTGGTGCATTTTTCTGGGTACTAATTTCTTTTGTTCAAACCCATCAACTTATTCAAATTATTTCGAGTATCGATTGGTTGTATTTTTTCTTCTGCTTCGCCCTCACTCCCGTTATGTTGACTGTCAGCTGTTTGAAGTGGAAAATGATCCTCGATCTACACGACATAAAAATCCCGTTTTTCAAACTGATAAAAATCTACCTGATAGGCTATTTCTTTTCAAACCTGTTACCGTCTACTGTTGGAGGGGACGTTGCACGATCATTTTACAGTGGAAAAATTATTAAGAACCAGTCTTTTTCAGCCATCGCCGTCTTTATTGAACGATTCTCTGGCCTTATCCTTCTCTTTTTTCTTGTTATTCTTTCACCATTACTACAAGCCAACCTCTATAAAAATCCTTATATATATATTCCAAGTATCGGATCATTTTTTTTTCTCCTTCTCATCATCTGGATTTGGCGAATACAAAACCCACTCAAACTGCCTCGCCTGATTACACACTGGATATTCTCTTTTATTTCTCATATTCTTCCTTTTCCAGCCTTTAAATCAGTTATTCTGGCATTGAAAAAAAAATGCGCTGCTCTATACGAACGCTTAGAGAGACTCCACCACGAATTGGGAACGGCTGTAAAAACAATAAAAAAGGATCGAACTCTTTTAATAAAAATTGTTTCCTTTACTGTTCTTTTTTATATATTGACCTGGCTCAACGTCTATCTAGCTTTTAAAGCTTTTGGAGTCAAACCTGAATTCTTAGCAATCTGCGCCCTCGTGCCAACAATTCTTTTTGTAGCTCAAATCCCTGTGACCCTGTTGGGAAATATTGGCTTTTTTGAATCAGTTTTTGTCCTTTACTTTATACTTATCGGCATACCTGGGGCAGAAACCTTGGCTATGGGCTTACTATTACGCTTAAAAATGTTTACAATCGGAGGTGTCGGCTATCTGGTCTATCTGTCTTACAGTCACATAAAACACATTGGTGAAGAATTTAAACACATCGAACACTCCAGTAGACAGGACAGTAGACAGGACAGTATAGATACAACTCATTGAATAATTTTCCCCAAAATGGATAAAGAACGAACGAACACACTCCAGGAAAAACTCGGCCAAAACGGTAGTTCTATAAGCAAATATCGTAGACTTACTGTTGGAAACTGTGGATATACCCACCTTATTCTCTTTGAAATCATTAATTTCTGCTGCATTCCACTACGAGGGAAATTTGGTATTTTTGTGAGAAAGTTAGTACTACCGTTTATTATTGGTAAAAGTGGACATGGGTTGTCCGTCGGACCAAACTGCACTATTCGAAACGGCAAGAAATTTTCCATTGGCGATAATACGGTTATAGAAAACGATGTCACTCTTGATGTTAAACCCGGTGACAAGAAACTAATTATAGGTGACCGAGTTCATATCGGCAGAAGAACCATCTTCAATTGCAGTGGCGGGGTTATGGAGATTGGTGAATACACGGTTATCGGCTCCTTTTGTCGACTTGGCTCCCTGCAGGGTTTAACTATAGGTCATCATTGCAGGTTGGGTGATAACAGCTGTATTTCTGGTGCATCACACTCATTTTCCAGGACAGACATACCGGTCATTCAACAAGATCTTACCTGCAAAGGCCCAACTTTTATCGGCAATTATGTAACAATTGGCAAGCAGGTAACAATTCTGGATGGTGTCAATATTGGTAATAACGTGACTATTCTTCCAGATTCACTTGTTAATCGGGACATTGCCGAAGGACTGATAGTAGCAGGTGTTCCGGCGCGTGTTGTGCAACAATAGTGGAGAAAACAATTGTTATTAAAAATATTAAGCTGGTGCCCAGGCGTATTGGGATTTTTGCTTCGACAAAAACTCTACCCCTTTTTTTTGAACCAAAGCGGACAAAATGTCCTGTTTGGCCGCTTTGTCACACTACAAGGAGCACAACACATCTGTATTGGCAATGGCGTCGTTGTCAATGATTATGCCATCCTTGATGCCAGTAACTGCAAACTACCCGGTGCAGGCATTATTATTGAGGACAATGTCTTCATTGGAGGGGGTACAAAACTACTCAGCCTCGGAGAAAAGATAATTATCAGACGAGGTGCTAATCTAGGGAGTGAGTGCAGGGTTCTGGCTGACAAAAAGACAATTATTGGAGGCGAGGCTCTGTTTGCAGCCTATTGTCGTATAGGTGGAACGCACTCCAAACACTCGAAAGTCTCAGATACGTCGAAAAAAAATATCGATCAACAGGAAGACCAAATAACACAGATTGGCTATGGCTGCTGGTTGGGAGTTCGAACGCTTTTCCATTCCGGTGCTCAAATTGAAGAGGGAACAATAATCGGCGCTCATAGTATTGTTAAATCCAGATTTCCAGAGGAAGTTGTTGCCTTTGGCAATCCCGCAAAAATAGTGTATCATAGAAAAAATAACTCAATAAGCTAATTTTCCACATATTTTCACACAATGACTGCGCAAAGAAAAAAAAAGCAAATAGATTTCAGCATACTATTTAACCACGTAATAGACAGGGGGCTTTGCACTCGCTGTGGTATTTGCGCCGGGGTCTGTCCAACTGAGGCTATCAACTTCGACGAAAATGCTTTTCCACAACTCAGTGGAAACTGCACCGGATGCGGTTTCTGTAGTCTTTGTTGTCCTGGTGGAGACGTCAATTTCCCTGAACTTTCACGCCGAATATTTAACACTGATTATGACCCCAACAATCCGCGTGGATTTGTTCAGAATATGTATGTGGGGCACCCGACCCAAGAGAAGATCAGAATGGCCGGTGCAAGTGGTGGCCTGGTAACCGGACTACTTATTTATCTTTTACAAAAAAAAGAGATCGATGGTGCCATTGTTGTAGGCATGAACGCACAAAAAGGGTATTTAACCGAAGGTATTCTGGCCACAACAACCAAAGAAATCCTGGATGCTGCCCAATCCAAATATTGCATTACGCCATCCATGGACGTACTCAAAACTATTCGCAAAAAAAAAGGTCGATTCGCCATTGTTGCACTGCCATGCCAACTTCATGGCCTCAGAAAACTCGAATTGGTAGACCCCTCGCTAACTGATAAAATTTATTGTTACCTCGGGCTCTTTTGTCACTGCAATCTAGATGTAAATTGTCACCTTGATGTGATCAAGGCCTGTCATATTGATCTGGATGACGTTGAAAAATTCTACTTTAGAGGCAATGGCTGGCCTGGCGTTTTTCATGTTCGCAAAAAAGACGGATCAGAAATTTCTTTGCATAAAACTCGATATTCCAATATTTTAAATGTCCTGTTCAGAATCTATGGATCAAAAAGATGTTATCTCTGCAATGACGCTTTATCTGAGTATGCTGACTTAAGTTTTGGTGACTTTTGGGCCTCTGATTACGACGAAGACTGGTTGGATCACAAACAGTGTACTTTGGTATACCAACGAACAACCAGGGGAAAAAATGTGCTCGAAAAGGCCATGGAAGATGATTTTATATGTCTGGATAAACTCCCTATCCAAAGAAAATCTCAACGTATTTTAAAGATGGCAAGGAAGAAAAAAAATAAAGCGATGGCGAGACTCTACGATAGAAAGAAAAAAAATCTTCCCGTACCCGATTACCATTTTCAACTACAAGAACCAAGCCGACATACCAAACAACTTGTTAAGCATTACAATTTTTTCAATTTCTTACGAAATCCTTTTCGTAGAATGATTGTGGTACGAATTCTCTTCTCTCCCTTAGGGGCACTTTTGAGTCAATTGAATACCATCCGGAAAAATAGATTTGATGGTTGCCATCACAATTAATGTCTTACTGCTAACACACAACAAGCACTACAAAAAACCAGAGCATAACTTCTAAAGCTGAAAAACACATGGTTTTTTCCAGAATTATATTGTAGTTTCGGGCGTGAGGGTACTTATGCTCTCACGAGGCATTGGATAAAATCGGATATCAGCCCTTCAGAAATGAGCTTTCTTTCTTCTACATCGAAGCGTGGGGAGGAATTTTCCCATAGCTTTGTAAACGATCTTCAATAATGTATTTCTTCATACGCTGGAGAATTTGGAGAAAGGGGTCATCATCATGCACTTTGCGGTGAAATTGTTTTAACTTCTTATTAACTCACCGACCTCATCATTGTTTTTCAGAACAGTTCACAATCGGACAGGGTTTCGTTGTTCAACATCCAGACGAGATACCAATTCACTGCCCCAACTCTCTGTCAATAATTTTGCAACTTTCCATAGAATAAAATGACCAAAATAAAAAAGGAAGATTTTCACCTTTTATTCAAACAGGTAATTAGCCAAAATCTTTGCGTCCGTTGCGGTATGTGTGCCGGGATCTGCCCGACCAATGCTATTGGTTTTGACGACAATGCTTTCCCGGAATTACGCAGTGACTGTATTGCATGTGGATTTTGTGTTCGTTGTTGCCCCGGCGGAGAAGTCAATTTCCCTGAGCTCTCCAGACAAACATTTAACAGCGACTATGATCCTGATGATCTCCGGGGATATGTTGAAAATATGTTTGTAGGATATTCGACTAATCAAGTGATCAGAAGAGCTGGCGCCAGTGGTGGGCTAACTACAGGATTACTCGTTTATCTTCTTGAGAAAAAGAAAATAGATGGCGCCATCGTTGTAGATATGGATTCAGAGAAAGGATACGAGACAAAAGGCATACTGGCTACCACCACCAAAGAAATCAAGGATGCCGCCCAATCGAAATATTGTATTACTCCCTCCATGGAAGTACTGCAGACGATACGTAAGACAAAAGGTCGATTCGCCGTTGTCGCCCTTCCCTGCCAATTGCATGGACTGAAAAAGCTAGCACAAATTGATCCTGCCCTCTCAAATAAAATTATTTATCATTTCGGCTTAATCTGTAACTGCACCCTCGATAAAAATGGTCATATTGATGCAATGCGAGCCTGTAATATTAATCTTGACGACGTCAAAAGATTCAATTTTAGAGGTAATGGTTGGCCAGGGGGATTTCATGTTCAAAAAAAAGACGGCTCTGAAATTTCTTTGCATAAAATCAATATCAAAAATGTCATGAATGTCATGTTCAGAATTTATGGATCTAAACGTTGCTACCTCTGTTATGACGCTCTGGCCGAATATGCTGATTTGAGTTTTGGTGATTTTTGGGCCTTTGATTATGCAGGTGAGTGGTCAAAACATGAGCGGTGTACTCTGGTTTATCAAAGAACAACCAGAGGGAAAAAACTTCTCGAAGAAGCCATGGCAGACGGAGCTATACATATGAACATTCTACCTGCTGAGCGTGATTCTCAACGCATTCTGCAGATGGCAAGAGGGAAAAAGAACAGAACTATTGCCAGACTATATGAAAGAAAAAACAAGGGTTATCCTAATCCCAATTATTTTTTCTCTCTTCCGGAACCAACCCAACAGGCAAAGAGATCCATCAAACGCTACAACCTGTTTCAACTGTTCAGAGGACCTTTTCGCAGGAAAATAGTGCTATGGGTTCTCTTTTCACCCATCGGTACATTGCTTGATCGAGTAAATATCATAAGAAAAAACACCTTTCACAATTATCATGACAATTGATAATTGATAACTGTATCACACACACACTCTCTTAATAGACAACAAAAAACAGAGGATGCGCTCTGGCCTGAAACAGATTGCCAAAATCCGTAAATCTCATATAATAATATTTGTATATCCTTGGAATAACTTTTCTAAAACCCCACAAGGGGGTATAAGAACATTGGTGATGTACGTAATCATACAATTTCAAATACATGTGTCTGCATATGAAATTTCTTCTGCAATTTAACATAGTCATTTTCCTTATCTCTCTAGTAATCGGCAATGTGTTCTGTGCTCAAAAAAAACCTTCCGAAGAAAGTGTCATTACACTCAAACAAGCGATTGAGATTGCCCTTCAAAATAATCGTTCTCTTAAACAATCTCAGCTCAATATCACATCAAGTGAACTTTCTGTTGAAACCACCCAATATGAGTTTGATATTAAAGTCAGACCTGCAACTGCTATAAATTTTTCATCTGAATCCCAATACTGGGCAGGTGGATTTGAAGTTGCTAAAAAAAGCGAAATCGGCTTTACCACTTCTATTACTCCATTAATAGAGCATAATGGTGACGAATATACATCTGCAATCAAAGTATCACTCAATGTTCCACTTTTAAACGGCTTGGGAACTGATTACAATCTGGATGGATTATACAGTTCAATCTATTCTTTGGAGAACGCGAAGAGATCGTATTATCAACAACAAGTTAGTCTTGTTTTGGATACTATTTCAACTGTTTACGAGATAATCAAAAGCCAGCAACAAATTAACTTGTTAACCACACAAACCAATGCATTAAAAAGAAATCTTTCATTGACAAAAGTTAAGGAAAAAATCGGACTTGCTACTGCAATGGATTTATACAGAGTTGAGATCAGATTAAAAGAAGTACAAAGTGAATTAACTCCTGTTTATGAACAACTAAAAAACCAAACGGATCAATTAACAGATTTATTAGCACGACCAATACATGGAAATATAACGGTAGCAGCCTCTATTGAATATAATCCTTTTGTAACCCTTCCCGAAGAAGCCATTGCCATTGCATTGTCTAATCGCATTGAAATAGAACAAGCCAAAAGAAGAACTGAAGAATCAACACGGAAATTAATTTTAGCTAAAAATAACATCTTGCCCAAAATTGACTTGGAAATGAACTATAGGAAATCGGGAAATAATGAATTATTTGACCTGTCAGAAGAAAATTGGTTTATATCGTTAAACGGTCCTACCGATATTTTCAGATCAGAAGAAAAAGCTGCATTTAATCAGGCCAACATTAGTTTAACCAAGACAAAAATTGATCTTGAAAATTTAAAACAACGCATAATGAGAGAAGTTCGTGCTCAAATTAATCAAATGGAAAAAAACAAACAATTAATTGCAAATCGAATTGAGCAGGCAAGACAGGCTGAGGGAAAACTCAAACTGGCGCTTTCGAAATTTAATCACGGACTAGCCGATAATTTTGATTTAATCGAATCTCAAACTCAAATTCAACAGGTACAGTCCGATCTTTTATTTGATAAAATTAATTATATCGTCGACACCTACAAATTAAGAAAAGTTTTGGGAACACTCATCGACAGATGAGTATTACAAAAGCAATCATAGATACATGTAGTGATTTGAAAATGTTCGACATATAAGGCTACCTTGAAAAAATGCTGATTTTGCAAGGTACCCATAAGGTGAGAAAGTGGTTTGGAACAATAAAAAAACAGGGCTGATTTTTTTTGCTCTCACAGTACTAATAATAGCTGCGTTCTCGACATTATGGTTTATGTCCTCAAACAAAAATCTCAACGACCTGACAACTGTAAAGGTAACACAACATGATTTTAATATAGAATTAAATCTTGTCGGTGTGTTAGATGCTGCTCAATCCCACATGATTGCCTCCAATCTTGAAGGATTAAGTGGAACAATTATTTACCTGATCGATGATGGGAAATGGGTGAAAAAAGGTGAAACTCTTGTGCGTTTTGATCAATCTGCTTTTGCAAAAGAAGTAGCAGAACTTAAGACTCAGGTCGAAAGTTATAAAGCAGCCGTTCAAGCTGCTGAGCAGGTAGTCGCCTTTGAAATTAATCAGTCAGAGAGAGAAATCACCAATGCTGAGTATGGACATAATATCGCCACATTGGATTTAAAACGTTTACAGGAAGGGGACGGTCCTCTTAAGCTTTCCATTCTCGCTGAAGAACAGCAAAAAGTCGCTATTGAATTAAAACGTTATCAATCATTCCTTGCAGATCTGATTAAGCTGCAAAAGGAGGGGTTCGAAAACCCTTCTGAACTCATTTCAACAAAAGAACAGATAACAACATACAAAGCAAAAACTGCTTCAGTCAATAAACGATATGAGTCTTATAAAAAGCATATTTTGCCAGCCTTACTTGAAAGCGCAAAGGCAAAAGTACAAAAAAGTGCCCTGATTTTACGGCAAACCAAACAGGGAACAAAATACAAAATTGCAAAAACCAAGGCCAGTTTATTGCAAGTTAAAGGAATTTTAAAAACCAAAAAAGTTGCTTTGGATAAAGCGATATTCAAACTTGCAAAAACTGAAATAAAAGCCCCTTTTGCTGGTATAGTTATCCACTACAGCACATTTCGGAATGGTGAAAAAAGAAAACCAAGAGAAGGCGATTCAGTTTTTATGAATCAGCCTCTCCTCTATCTGCCAGATATTTCCAAGATGATAATCAAAACCAAAGCACGTGAAGTTGATCTCCATAAAATCAAACTCGGCCAAGAAGGTAATATTGTCGTAGATGCTTATCCTGATACTAAATTAACCGGACTTTTAACTTTTATCGGATCCCTGGCTACCACTGAAGAAACCGGTTCAAAGTTTGAAAAATATTTTCAGGTGATTTTCAAAGTCAACGAAGAAAACTTGAAATTTCGCCCCGGAATGACCTGTCGAATATCAATACAGGCAGCATCTGTCAAAAATGCTCTATCAGTACCTATCCAAGCCGTTTTCACCAGTGAGCAGGAAACCTATTGCTTTGTAAAAGAGAAACAGGGCAGATTTAAGAAAAGAAAAGTATCAATTGGTCGACAAAATGAAGAGTTTGTTGAAATTCTAGAAGGGCTTCAAGCCGGCGAAGAAGTGAGCCTCCTCAGGCAGATTATTTAGTGCCTTACTCCATAATTACTGTCAATAAAACAGATACCTTCAAGGCACTTAATTGCAGCTTGTCTGCGTTAATAAAAGGTCCACTCGCTCCCCGTTAAAGGTACAAAACAGATGTTACTTGAACTCAGACAAATAGAAAAAAGCTTTCTCCTGGGCAATACTCATATTTCCGTCCTGCAAGGAGTCAATCTATCCGTTGCCAAAGGTGAATTTGTTTCAATAATGGGCACCTCTGGTTCAGGAAAATCAACATTGCTCTACATCCTTGGCGGTTTGGATACACCAGATCATGGAGAATATTATTTTGATGAAAAAAATATGCTTACATTATCAGATCGGGACAGATCGTGGATACGAGCACACTGGCTTGGATTTGTTTTTCAAACATTTGATCTTCTTCCAGAGCTTGATGTTGTAGAGAACATTTGCCTTCCTTTTTTATATAATTCAATTGTGCGTGAAACTAAAGACCGTCAAGTATTTGAAGCTATTGAAAAAGTAGGCCTTAACCACCGCAAAAAACATCGACCTGCTGAACTCTCAGGCGGGGAAATACAGCGAGTTGCCATTGCCAGAGCTTTGGCCATAAATCCAAAACTGATCCTGGCTGATGAACCCACTGGCAACCTTGATAAACAAAATAGCCTTGACATCCTTCACCTTTTTAACAAATTACATAAAACAGGCACAACCATTATCATGGTTACTCATGACAAAAATGTTGCAGATTTTTCCCAAAGAACGCTCCATATGATTGATGGGGTTCTGAAATAGCATGGTATTTCAATCATTACTTTTTTTCAGAACTGGTTACCGTTCGCTCCTCATCCACAAATTCCGTTCCGGTTTAAGTGTACTCGGAATTGTTTGTGGCGTAATGGCTGTCATGTCCATGATATCAACGGGGGAAGGAGCCAAACAAGAAGTACTGGGCCGAATAGAAAAAATGGGCCTGAAAAATATCTTTATTAAGCAAATTACACTCACGGATGAGCTGAAAAAAAAGACCAACAATAAAAAATCATATGGTTTATCACTTTTTGATATAAACCGTTTGCAACTCTTAACCCCTGCAATAAATCAGATCGGAGCCGTCAAAAAAGCGCTTCTCACACCTATTGGTACTAACATTGATATTACACCAAAAATTATCAAATGTACTGGTAATTACGGTGAACTTTTAGGATTGAAAATGAAGGAAGGACGATTCCTTAGTGAACAGGACTCGTACCACAATAATTTGGTTTGTGTTCTCGGCGCATCACTCGCAAATAATTTGGCTAGACAGGGGAATATCAACGATTATGTCAGAATAAATGATTCTCTCTATAAAATAGTCGGGATTCTCACCCACTACAATATTGACACTACTCATACAACAAAGATAAGCAATGAAGATGTTAATAATATGATTTTTCTACCATTAACTCTCCAAATAAATTGGAATAGTGCCTCTCCTAACGAAGATAACAGTACTTTATTAGATCAAATCATAATAGAAGTGAACAGCCGTGAAAATGTGACAACTGTTGCAAAACTTATACGCAGAGCTATTGCACTTTCCCATAACAACGTTCTTGATTATAGTTTGGTTGTGCCGTTAGAATTATTATCCCAATCCCTTGCAACACAAAGGATTTTCAATCTGATGCTTGTTATAATCGGCGGAATTTCCTTACTCGTTGGTGGAATTGGTATTATGAATATTATGCTGGCAACGGTAACAGAGCGTAAACGTGAAATTGGTATCCGCAGGGCCGTAGGTGCCACTCAAAAAGACATTGCATATCAATTCCTCGCAGAATCACTTCTACTAACCATATGTGGTGGATTAATCGGAATCGGTGCCGGATTTATTTGTGTTAATTTCGTTGAAAATATGACAGGATGGCCTATAGTAATAACTGGTTGGGCAATGTTTCTTCCTTTTTTTTTGGCCTGCCTAACCGGCATTTTTTTTGGACTCTACCCTGCAATGCAAGCTGCCAAAGTAGACCCAATTCAAGCACTTAGAGCCGTATAATTAAAAAAATCAAGAGGGATACATGAATTCGTTATTGTATAATATTTTTAAAAATGGGGTAATGCTGTTTCTCGTTATAAGTATGAGTATTCTCAATATCCCAATATCATCAGCAGCAGAGGTAGATGAGCAGATAAAGCTTGTTCCTCTTGTTTTAGAGCCCGCAAAATCTAAAAATGTAATTTTAGGTGAGATACCTGATGGTTCTTCGACGCCAGGGAAAACAAAAATTAAGCCTGACCAAAAAGCACAGAAACAGACAAACGACGTTGCTGAAAAAATAAATGAAAAAGTAATACAGAGCCCGAGCTCAAACATCTCTGCCGATAAAGAAAAAATTCTAACACAACATGTCCCTCCCACTATAGAACCCGCAAAATCTAAAGATATAATACTCAGCCCAACGCCCGGAAAAACAAAGATTGAGACAGAACTTCCCGAAGAAATTACCGAAACAACTGACGGCATGACTATGTTGTATATTGGCGGAGCAATAGCAGGAGTTGCTATTTTAGCCGGGGCTATAGCTGCAAGTTCCAGTTCATCAGACTCCTCTTCCGTTCCCGTTGAACCTGCTATCCCCGTTGTCGGACCGGATCTGGGAGGAACTGATTGGCTCGGTTTTCTTGACATAAAGGATAAAAATCACAGAGGATATCAAGCCATTTCTGCTCGAATTGTCCATAGTGGCAATGCTGTGCAAATTACAACTACTTCCACTCTTGACTACGGCAAACAACTCAGTGGCACTATTTCTAAAGGGGGATTCATGCTGATGTATGATTCCGTAACTGGTGAAGACTGGACAACTCACTTTGATAACGCCACCTCTAAAAGAATAGACTTATATGACTACGTGAATCATTTAAATGACTTAGATAGAATGAAATTATCCAGATAGTTTTGCGGAGAACGATGTTTAAAAAAGGGTTGGTGTATTCAACCGAGACAGGCCGTCTCTGCCCCACATGTGGCAATATGATAAAACGGTGCAATTGCAGTCAACAGACAAATCAATTCCCCGTTGATGGCTTGGTGCGGATAAGCAGGCAGACGAGAGGGAGAAAAGGGAGCGGAGTCAGTATACTTTCCGGTCTTCCACTTGATGAAAACGAACTCAAAACACTGGCCAAACAGCTCAAGAAAAGATGTGGCACAGGCGGAACGGTTAAAAATGGAATCATTGAAATCCAGGGCGATCATAGGAACACTTTACTCAAATATCTTGTACAATCGGGATATAAAGCCAAGCTCGCTGGAGGATGAAATGTAAGAAAGTGAAGGGGATTATGCTGCCTGATAGAAAAACTCACACAAACGTAAACTGCCGCCTGGAACATAAAATTATAATATGGTAGAATCTTGATGAGATTTATACCGGCTTCTTTTCATACATTACAAAACCAATCAGTAGACAGAACAATGAAATTGTTTGTCCCCTCGATATATCTCATTTGTCTCCTGCTATTCATTACAACCCCGGCACTCGCCGAAGTGCTCAATATCGCAACCATTGACCTGCTACCTTACGGCTATACAGAAAACGGCCAACCCACAGGTTTAAATTATGAGTTGGCTAATATCATTGCAAAAGAAGCGGGATACACTCCAAACAATAGTATTGTTCCTCTTGCCAGGGCAACGCATTATATCGAGACCGGAAGAATGGACGTGGTTATCATGTTTTCCACACCTTTCATCCTTACCCATGCTGACAATCTGGGCTTGGTTCTTCCCATGGAGACTGTCGTCCTGAGCCGTGCCGACACCATCATCGATACCCTGCAAGATCTTTCCGGCAAAACAGTTGCAACCGTTCGCGGCGCCAAATACGACGACCGTGTCTCAAAAATAAACGACATCGTTCTCTACCCCACAAGAAATTATACCCAAAGTCTGAAAATGCTTCTGTTCGGACGGGTAGATGCAGTAATTGGCCCTATCCTTGGCCTCTCTTACACGGCAAAAGAAAATAACTTTTCCAAACAGGATTTTAGTACCCCGTTTATTCTCTCCACAGCCCAGGGAAACCTGTTTCTCTCCAAAAAATCTTCCTCCACAGACAAAAAACAAAGATTAAGCAACGCTCTGAAGCATTTGAAAAAAAATGGCACCTTGCAGAGCATTTTGAACAAATACTCATTGTAAATACCTCCTTCATTACCAATAAACTAAAATATGCCAAACCCTGAAGAAACACAGTTAGACTACAGAAATGATTGCTGAAAAGGTTTCAAGGACGTGCGGGCACGTCTTGACAGCATGAAGACCGATCTGGAATTT
>Ga0256845_1002094_pt1 | contig 14874 bp, 14 predicted proteins | sample RiftiametaG_FD_189101 | JGI IMG/M metagenome (GOLD analysis project Ga0256845, IMG submission 189101) | Tube worm associated microbial communities from hydrothermal vent at the East Pacific Rise, Pacific Ocean - Riftia | ecosystem: Host-associated > Annelida > Integument > Unclassified ...
AACAGGTGTACCTAACTTCACAATAGACAATGTTGTGTTAACTGAAATAACCTACCAAACTGTTACCGCCACTTTGTCTTGTAATGAAAACGATAACTACCGTTATGGGTTCAATGGTCATGAGAAGGATGACGAGGTAAAGGGAGAGGGTAATAGCTATGATTTTGGAGCGAGAATGCATGATCCAAGAGTAGGAAGGTTTTTAAGTTTAGATCCAAAAATGTCTAATTTCCCATTTATGAGTCCTTATTGTTTTGCTGCTAATAGTCCAATATATTTAATTGACAATAAGGGTGAAGCGCCTAAGCCATATGTAAGATTGTTATTCTACGGAGGTGCTCGTCGTTCTTCTCATAATTCAGCTTTTTATTTTGCCGCTAAAAATGTTAAATCAAATTATGGAACAGATGGGAATCCAGAAACATACTTTGCCAAATCTGCTAAATATGTCATTGATAAGATAAATGCTCAAGATGAAAATTCTGTTCAATCTGTTGATTTCTTTACACATGGTTCTCAATACGCTCTTTATATGGTTGAGAATTCAGAAACAGGGGCTTCAGGTTCTACTGCAGCGGATATTCCTGTAGATAAGGTACAAAGTGTTAACTTATATGCTTCAAATACGGCGCAAGCATTTCAAAGTTGGGGAGGCGGGAGTAATACAAGTTCAATTAATTCCATCGATGTATCCAAATTTACAAATAGTGCAAAAATTGAAATTCATGGATGTAATACAGCAGGAGGAACAGTTGCTATTGATAATATTGTGATAAATTTATCAGAAGACTTATATGCAGGAGGTAAGTTAAGAGCTGTTGTTATAGGGCACACAACGAAAGCTAATCCAAATATTAATGGAGATAAAACAACTAATTCAGAGCAAGATTATAGACATGGAAAAAGAGAAGTTTATCATAACGGAGAATTATTATTTTCAACAAAAATTAAAGGCAGAATAAAAGGAAAGGTTATTAATCATTATTTAGACAAAAAAGAGGAAAACGGAAGTGATTATAAATCTGAAGAATATACTAAAAAAACAAAATTATGATGAGATATATAAAAATGTGTATTATTATCTTACTTATAAATGTAAGTTGTACTAATAGTAAGGGGTTCGTAAATGTTGAGTGCTCATATATGATGTATGCTTGTGGTGAGGATTGTGCTCAGTTTAGAATTGACTCAGTACTTATAGGAGATTCTAAATTAAAAGGTGTAGATATCCATATAGAGGCTAATCAAATTGATTTATTAGTAGATCTTAAGGAATGCTTAATTTGTTATGTTTTTTCTGTCCAAGGTGAATTATTTTACTCTAGAACTAATGATTCTTATTCTTTAGTTCTAGATAGCCATAGTACTAAACTAAAAGATAATTGCTGTGATTAATGAATTATATCAATGTAGAGTAATTTTGAATCAGAATTAAAGTCAATAATTATTTTTAACTTATTTACTTCAATAATATAAATTGGTTCTTCAATTTCATAAGGTATAACACTCCAGTAATAAGTAAGTTCATTTTTATTAGGTTTTCGAATAATGTAGTTATTATTCTTAGGTGTTTTAATGATAAAATTCCAAATAGTATAAAAGTCTATAATTTTTTGGATTGCTCTACCATGCATTATTTTATATCCACCTTTGTCTGGGATGTTAAAATTTATATTAATACCAGAAATTTTATGGTTGACCTTATTTTGAATTAAATGTTCCCATAAATTTGGACCACATATAAATGTTTTATCGTATTCCAAATTTTTCCCAGAATTATTTATGGCATGAACTAATACTTGCTTTACTTTTTCGTTTATTTCAGTAGAAGTTTTATGGTAAATTATCCCTTTGGGTGTTTTCAATTCCTGACCTTTAATAGTATTAGTAATGAATGTAAAAGATATAATTAGAAAAATTATTTTTTTCATGTTTATGAATATAGTTGTCTGTTTTTTTTATTAGCACATTCCGTACCAAACTGGAATAAAAATATACCAATACGGACGTTTTGCTAAAATAGTAAAAAGTATGTATACTTTACACAATTTTGAGACAAAACTGCATCTAGTATTCCGAACCAAAAGGTAATAAAAAGGTGCCAATGTTGGCGTTTTGGAAAAAAAACAGAATAATAACCACCATTATGTAAAATAAGTGTCGTATTCCGAACCAAATAGTCAAAAAAGAGTGCCAATGTTGGCGTTTTAGCAAAATGATTGAAAATCAGGTTTTTTTGATGCTTTTTTTGACAAAATGGCTTGTGTCTTTAAAAAAAATATTAGGGTTTCATTGTGATGGTAATAGATAAAAATGTTTACCTTGTATTCAAAAATATAACAAATATGGGATACTTTAACTTATTCAAGTCAGATAAAAATAATGAATACTACTTTAACTTAAAAGCTGGTAATCATGAAATAATTCTTCAAAGTGAAGGTTATAAAGCAAAATCTTCTGCTGAAAATGGTATAACTTCCGTTAAAGCTAATTCGCAAATCAATGAACGCTTTGAAAGGAAAATTGCTAAAAATGGTCAATTCTATTTTAGCTTAAATGCTTCCAATGGTCAATCAATTGGTAGGAGTGAAATGTACACAACTAAATCGGCAATGGAGAACGGTATTGCATCAGTAGCGAGAAATGCACCAGATGCAGAGATTAAGGAATCATAAGATTAATTGATTAAAAGTAATAGAATTAAGGATCCAAGTGATTGGGGTATTATTTGTTTAAAAAGAGTTGTTTAACCATGTAGATTTGGGAGTAATTGTAGTGATTTGGATGTAATGATTACATTGTAACTTCAATAATTTTTAAAGCAAATTAAGAAATATGGCACAAGAATTAAAACAAGATGAAGTAATTGATTCAAATCTTTCTTATAGAGCGTTGAGACTAATGATTGGAGTGTTAGTATTAAAATAACAGAATAATGGAAAACGAAATGATTTCAGATTTAATTTCAGATTTAGTAAACGTTGATAAAGCTTTAAGTTCTATCTTTCTAAAAACTAAAGTATTTGCTAATAAAATACAGAACAAAGAATTATTAGATTGGATTTCTAAGGAAGCAAATGGGTATGATGAAGGTATTCCTCAATATAGAATTTATAGGGGAGCTATTTCTGGTTCATATTTTACAGGCTCGTTACACTGTAAAAACCAACCAATACCTACGTCAGGATTAGAAAAAATATGGCAAGAAGAGATAAGTTTATTTAAATTTACTCAAAGTATATCAGCACTTGAATCAATGTTATTGACAAGTAAATCAAATGTTTTGGTAAATCCTTTTCCTTCAGAAATTTTAGGCTTAATTCAAGACAGCTTTGATAAAACGAATCAATCACATATTCAGCTATTGAGTGCGAAAAAAAGTATTTCACTTATTGCTGTGTCTGAAATTTTATCTATCGTTAGAAATAAAATGTTAGATTTCATTTTAAAAATAGACTCTGAGTTTGGAGATACTTTTAAATTAAGTGATTTAAAAAATAAAAATAAAGAAATAACTACAATAATGAACCAAACAATAATACATACTTCAGGAGATGGAAATACTGTTAATACAGGAGATAAGTCTAAGCTTAATATAAATGTTAACATTTCAAAAAGCAATAAGGATGAGTTAGTCAACTATCTTAAAGAAGTTGGTGTAAATGAAGTTGATAGTAACGAATTGATTGAAATTATAGATATTGATGAACCAAATATTGAAAATAAAATTTTTGGAAGTAAAGTGAATAATTGGATGAAAAAGATGTTATCCAAATCTGTAGATGGAACATGGCAAGTTTCTATTGGAGCGGCTGGAGCAGTATTAGGAGATGCAATCACTAAGTATTACGGCATGTAAATGAAGTTCCTATTCGAATCATAGTGTTAAAAAAGAGTGCCCCCCAAAACCTTTTGGGGGAGTTTTATAAAAATAGTAAAAAAGTAGCTTTTAGAGTTACTTTTTTTATGCCTACTATTTTTTATTACAGTAAATTACACAAAAAAAGGGGTAAAATAAAGAAACCAAAAAAAAATTAACGTAGTAAAAACGGGTAATCCCAACAATAACGATAGTTAGAGACCTATTTAGTAAAGGTTGTAAAACAATAAAATGCCCGATTCCAACCTTTTTTACCCGTTTTTGCCCTTTTTTCACCGTTAAAAATAGAGGGAAATACTACAAAGCCTTAAAATAGATTAAAACCCACAGTATAACAGGGGTTAAGCAATGTTATAAAACGGGTAAAACTAACTTTCTTCAATAATTTTGTCTTTATCAATAGAATAAATCCAACCTTGGGTTCCGTACCGTCCTTTTAGCATTACAGCAACACGTTGTCCGTCTATTTTTTTAACATCAATAGTCGCAGAACTATCATACATAATACTCGCTCCACCTTTTATAGTTTTAGCCGTTGTTTTTTGAAAAATAATAATGAATAATGTTTTAGGATGAGAATGTCTTAACCAATCAAACTCTTTAGGATCATTGGTTAGTTTTGAATAACTATCAATAATAATAGCATCAAATACATCAGCATCTTTTTCAACGCTATCTAAATTTCCATTGGCAGTCATTTTTAATTCATTACCAATATCATAAAAAGACAATTTTTCTTTAGTCAGATTACCAATTCCCTCTTCCAAAGAATAATATTTAACCGTTTTATTACTTGAAAGTAAAAGTTTAGCAAGAGCATAAGAAAAATAACTTTTTCCTGCACCAGAATCACCCGTTAACACAAAAGCAACCATATTATTATCTAACTCACCTAAAAATCGCCCCAATTCCCCTTTGAACTGATAGGTGTTAAAATTCATATTTTTAATGTCAGCACCGCCGAGTTCTTTTGGTTGTGAGTTATTTAAAATTGAATCTAGACGTGTTTTTCGTTCTTTACGAGATTCATTTACATTTTTTTTAGATCCGATAGATATTGCTTTAGGTAACTGAAGTTTATACTCAGTTTGTTGTAGTTGTAAAATCTGTTGTTTAATGTTTTCAATATTCTTTTCAAACTCATCCGTCTTTTGGTCATCAATTAAAAAATCAAAATTAAGTAATGAGCTATCATGTTTTTTATATTTTTCTTTGACAATTTTTAAAGTAGCTATTTTATCATTTTTAAAATCTGAAATAATACTATTTTTTTCTCTTTGAGAAGTCAGTTGATAAAACTGATTAAGTTTTTCTTTTTCAATGGGGTTGCTAACTTTTTTTACTTCAGCATTCCAAATCATAGTAAAAAGTTTATTGTCAGGTAAACTCATAATTTGATTGTAGGTTTTGATAAAACGTTCACACTTCTTTTTTTCAATAGCGTCTAATTTAACTTGATGTTCTTTTTCTTGGGTGTAGATTTTTAATTGATGTTGAGTTTCAATCAGTTCCTTTTCAAGATTAATTAAGTCAGTTTGTTTAGATATTATTTTATCATTTAACAAATTCATTCTGTATTTGAATTTATGACGGCAAGTAGATTTACAGAATTTTTTATCAGCACGAGAAGCCTGAAAAATAGATTGACAAAATTTACAAGTTATTTGATACATATTGAATTGATTAGAAGTTAGCGAGTATCAGCTATAACGAGTTATCAACGCTTTTGGTACATCAATTAAGTTTTTTTAGCAAATGGATGTCAATGGCACATATAACTAAAAAAAACAAGGTTACTAAAAGAATGATTAGGCACGAAAAAGTAACTAGAAGTTACCCAAAGTAAATACAAGAGTTTAAAAAACATAAACTTTGAATAAAAAATGGAAAAAGTGGCTAATGATGGCAAAAGGTGGTAAAAGGTGTGTGTTTGCAAAAGATACTGAAATTAAAGATTGACCTTTATAAGAGAAAATAACCACTATAAATGTTAAGAAATACATAAAATTCACAAGAAAACAGTTTTTTTCTCAAAAACAACAAACCATAAATGTTATTAACGATTAAACCCTACTGTACTAACCATTAGCAAACTCTTGGCAGGATTGAAAAAGGATATTTTAAAAAGTATAAACAAATATTAATTATGGACAAAATAGTAAAAAGTGGTTCATATCTAAGGAACTTCAAAAAATGAAAAAACGTAGTAGTCAGGCTACATTCGTGGTAAGAGTAGATGGAGAAATGAAACACAAATAAGAATTAGGTGCTAAAAATAAAAAATTATGTCAGTAGAAAATAAAAAAGATATTGAATTACTTACCAAGTTGTTTACAAGCTTTAAGAACGGTTTGCTAATAGGTAAAACAAAAGTAGCACGAGCATTTTTAAAGCAAATTGGTATAGACCATTATAAAGTTGAATTAGGATATAATTCAAGCCAGTTCCATCATGGTAAATCAAAAACATTCAAAACAGACTATATTAATTTAGGCGTTTTAATAGAAAGTAAAGCTCCGTCAAATATTCCACATCAAAAAACATATACAAGTGTTGGTAAAGAAGGTATCATTTTCCCACTCAGAAATGATAAAAATGAAATTGTAAACTATATGGGATTTAGGTTTAAGCGTGACATACCATTAACAGAACATTTGAATACAAAAGGTGTTTATCCTAAATACCCAAAGCCGAGTATAGATACACTTTACATTTGCCAAAACGAAATAGATACTGCCACATTAATACAATCAGAACTCTTAACAAATCAAGAAGCAACCATTTCATTAAGACAAGGAAAACTGACAGAAGCTATAACAAAAGCAATACAATATACAAAGGCAAAACAAATAGTTATCATTGGTAAAACACACACTCAAATTATTGATTCAATCAAAACTATTACAAGAATAACACCCATAGAAATTGATTTACCAGAAGACAACCTCAATGAAGTTTGGACTAAATATGGAGCAGAAGCCATAGCCGAAATTATTCAAATCAAACCAAGTAATCTAACTAATACAAGTAAAGTAAGTCAAACATTTTGTGTAGTCTCTAAAAATGAGTTTAGCTTTGAAGGAAAAGAGCTAAGTTATATAATAACAGGTTTAATCCCTGACAATGCGACCCTACTTGAAATGCAATTTGAAATTGTTAGTAATCAAGAAGAGATTATTTTAAGAACCAGGCTTAATTTATTAGACACCCAATCAGTAGAAGAAACTATTTTTGAGTGGACAGAAAACACAGTTATTAATTACGCAACAGTTATTTTAGAACTTAACTATATCACAAAAGAATTACAAAAATTAAGACAGCTACAACTCAAAGGAGACAAACTACCAGTAAAAGGATTTAGTACCAAACAAGATTTAATAGCAAAAGAGTTGTTAAAAGACAAAGACCTCTTCAAAAAACTAAATCAATACATAGGGCAATCAGGCATTATAGGAGAACAGTCGTCACGACTACTTTTGTATATGATAGCAAGTTCATATAAGTTCAAATATAATTTACACGCCGTTATTCAAACCGACAATAAAGAGTCAGGGGCAGAACTTACACATAATATAGCGAGTTTAATTCCAGAATTAGATAGGTATGAACTTGATTTAACATCAGCAAGAACCTTTAGGTATTACGGACAAACCATAAATAATAAATTATTGGTCATTCCAGAATATAAAGGCATAACAGAAAGTAAAGCCATCAAAGATTTAAAACGGTTACAGTCTAAAGGTATTATCGTAAATGATACGCCAAAAAAAGGGTCAAACGGATTACTATATACAACCAAACAAGAAGTAAGAGGGCATACATCAAGTATAGGAGCGTGTCATAAAAGTAAACGCTACTTTGAAAATGAACCCCGCACCATTTTAGTAGGAATGGATACAACTTTAGAGCAAGAACAAAAATTAATGCAATATGATTGTCAACTAATGGCAGGCCTAGTTAATCAAGGCAAAGAAAATGAAGCAAAAGAATTGTTACAATACGTTATTAATAACATTTTTGCACAAGAAGTAGTTAATCCATTTGCAAGTAAGCTAATGTTACCAATTAACATACCTAACGCAAGAGCATTAACCATGCAATTATTAAACTTTGTAAACATAGTCACCTTGTTTAAACAGCATCAACGTAAATTAGATACACAAGGTAGATTGATAACAGAAAAAGAAGACATTCAAACCGCAATCGATTTATTTTTAGATGCTATAATGGTAAACATAGATGAAATAGATGCAACCACAAGAAACTTTTTTGACAAATTAAAAAGTCTATACAAAAAACAAGGCAAAGAAGAAAAGACAGCAATGAGTTCATTAGAAATTAGAGAACACTTAAAAATGAGCAAAACAACAGTCAATAGATTACTTAGAACTTTGGTTGAATTTGAATATGTACAAAAAGAAGGCTATAAAAATACAGGTTATGAATACCGTATCACCCATTGGAAAGCGTTAGAAGAAGTGAAACAAAATATTTTAGCGACCCTTAGTGATTCAAATACTTAGTATGTCTGAATCTATTACTATAGCAACAATGTAAGGTTTGTGATTCTAGCGACCCATTAACAAAAATCAGTCAAAGGCATTGTTGTGATTGAAGTGTAGGTTCTGGCGACCCAATTCATAAAAAAGCACAAACAAAAACAAACATTAAAAAGAAAAAAATGCTAAAAACAAGATATTATAAACGACTCTTAACAGAATTTGACATTCATATTGAAAGTACAAAATCTATCAGAAGAGGAAATCATTATTCAGGACAACTAAAGAATTTTTTAATGTTCTTAGAAAAAAGAAATATTCTTAAATTATATAGAGTTAATTCAGATGTGATGAAAGACTATTATAAGCATTTAATCACAAGACCCAAAAGTAGAGGAAAAGGAACATTAAGTCCACTAACGGTAAACGATAATTTAAGTACCTTAAAGTTATTTTCACTTAGAATGCAAAAAGGAGATGAAATAGAAAGAGGTTTACCGATTCCTTTGTTTGTAAAAGTAAAAAATGACAGTGATAATCCATTTACACTAACCCGTCAAGTGTTAACAAAAGAAGAGTTAAAAGAGGTGTATAGCTACACTAAAACATACCTTGAAAAATGTATCATAGCATTAGCGTATGGTTGTGGATTAAGACGATTAGAAATAGAAAACTTAAAAGACGTTGATATTGATTACTTAAAAGGCTTGGTGACTATAATCGCATCCAAAAACAATAAAACCAGAACTGTTCCAATAAGTAATTATTTTCTAATGGTTTTAAAAAATTATAACTACGAGCGTTTACAAATCTTATCAGAAATAGGAAAACGCACACAATTGTTTATGATAAATAAAGATGGAAACCCACTAACAGGAAGTGTACTAAATCGCAAATTAAAAGCCATTATCAAAAGAACCAACAATCAAACAATTATTGATAAAAATATCACATTACATTGTTTAAGACATGGTATAGCCACAGACTTAATTGACGCAGGCGAAAATTTTGAATATGTACGTTTATTTTTAGGGCATAGTATGGTAGACACAACAAGTTTATATGCTAAAAGAAGAAAACAAAAAAACAAATATCAGATATGACAAATCCCAAACTACATAACCAATTAGAAGTGTATTTATATGACGATTACTCAGTCCCTACAGCAAAAAGTTACCTTCATTTAATCAAACGATTCTGGAGAATATATCCAAATGCAGAACACCTAACACTTAAAGACATTGAAACCTACTTTTTAAGCTTAAAACAGCAAAGGAAAAGTATAAGTTATAGAGTTGTGATACTTTCAGCAATAAAAGTGTTTTATAGTTTTTTAATGTTTAAGAAAATCATAAAATATCACCCTTGTAATAGTTATTTTATTAGTGAGAAAAAGCCGTCAGGGTTAAACTTTAATCGGTTACTTTCTATGGAAGAAATGGAGTTGCTGTTTAAGCTAAAGCAGAACAGATATAAGAATTTATTAAATAGAGATAAAGTTATAATCGGCTTATTGATTTATCAAGGCATAACAAGTCAAGAACTTGTAAATATTAAGTCACATCATTATGATAACGGAACAATTTTCATCAAAGGAGATAGAAATAGATTATCCCGAACCATAGAACTTAAATCAGTTCAAATGGAGCCTATGTTAAATTACATAGCAGACGAAAGACCAAAACTATTAAAAGTTAAAACAAACAGATTAATTTTATCAATAAGAGGAGTCAAAACTTCAGTAGATTCAATTCACGCTATGATTAATGGTTTGTCAGGTGCATTTGAAAAAGAGGTATCACCAGCCAATATTAGAAAAAGTGTAATCAGTTATTGGATAAATGACAGAGGGTTTAAGTTAGAAGACGTACAAATAATGGCAGGACATAAATATCCATCTTCAACCCAAAAGTACATTAGAATAAACAGCGAAAAACAAAGAGAGGTAATGACTAAGTTGCATGAGGGTATTTTTAATTAACTTAGAAATCAAAATCACTTATTTAACATAAAAAAAGAGAGTGTAACACCGTAATTATTATTAAAAAAGATAATTAAATCCCTTAATTAATATTAATAAGGAGAATAAATGATTATATTTGTATATGTAATTGAGACATTATGAAATATTTAGAAAGAACAATAGAAGAAGATTTTCAGCAATATCTTTTGCCAAATAAGGTGTTGGTATTGATGGGAGCAAGACGAGTTGGGAAAACAGAGTTACTAAAAACACAGTTATCAAAAATAAAAGAACCATATATATTTTTGAATGGAGAAGATAGTAGTACTGTTTCAGTGTTAAGTAATAGAACAGTTTCTAATTATAAAAGATTATTAGGAGATAAAAAACTGCTAGTCATAGATGAAGCCCAAACAATACCAAATATTGGAAAGATATTAAAATTAATAGTTGACGAAATTGAAGATGTTAGAGTAATAGCAACAGGTTCATCCGTATTTGATTTAGAAAATGAATTAGGAGAACCATTAACTGGTCGAGACATAACAGTTAAACTTTTTCCATTATCTCAAATGGAGTTTAATAAAAATGAAAATTTAGTAGAAACAAAAAGTAGGCTTGAAGAAAGATTAATTTTGGGTGGTTATCCAGAATTATTGCAGTATGAAGGGTGGGATAAAAAAAGTAAGTATCTTGATCGTCTAGTTGGGTCTTATTTAATTAGAGATATACTATCATTTGAACACTTGAAAAAGCCTGATAAAATTATCAGTTTATTAAGGTTAATAGCTTTTCAAATAGGACAAGAAGTTTCCCTTTCTGAATTGGGAAAGCAATTAGGAATTGATAAAAAAACAGTTGAAAGATATTTAGATTTATTGACCAAAGTGTTTGTTTTGTATAAAGCTAACGCTTATAGTAAAAACCCAAGAAAAGAAATATCAAAATCATCTAGATGGTACTTTTATGATAACGGAATTAGAAATGCTTTAATTGCGAATGTTAATCAATTGAACTTAAGAAATGATCAAGGTCAATTATGGGAAAACTATGTTGTATCTGAGCGTTTGAAATACCAGTCATATAAAGGAATGTTGGTAAATAATTATTTTTGGAGAACTTATGCTCAACAAGAAGTTGATTGGGTTGAAGAAAGAGGTGGTAAACTATATGGGTATGAATTTAAATGGAATCCAAAAAAGGTGAAAGGTGCTCCATCATCATGGAAAAAACTCTATCCTGATGCTGAATTTATCACGATTCACCCAGATAATTATTTAGATTTTATTTCGGATTAAAATTTGAACTTATACACTAGCTCATACACCATTTAGTGCACTAGCTAGTGTATGAGTTAATTCATAAACTCAATGAAAAATTGAGTTATTTTTTTGTCCATTTTTTTGTGAACCAAAAGTTTGGAAATTACACATGTAATACTTACTTTTGCTGAGTAGTTCAAGAGAGAATTACATGGCAGATTTGCTGTTTTGACATATTGAAGTGCTTTTTTTGAAAAAATGCAAGATTTCACCGTTACGGCTTCAATGGCATGGAGAAGGATGATGAGATAAAAGGAGAGGGGAATAGCTATGACTTTGGTGCAAGAATGCACGACCCGAGAGTTGGGAGATGGCTGAGCGGTGATCCTGCTGCTAATTTATTCCCTGATGAATCCCCATATCTTTATTCAGGTAACAATCCAATCTATTTTGTTGATCCTAATGGAAAATGGAAAGTTAAATGGAAAGATAATAATGATCATACTAATGGCATAGTTTTTGAAGCCGAAAAAGGGGATAATCTTAGTGTATTGGCTGACCAAATGGGAATTCCATATCAACAGCTACTTGATGAAAACTTTGGAGGAAAAGATTTTACATTAGATAATCCTCTGAATGGAGGAGAATGGTTAAGGCAAAAAGACTTACCAGGAGTTGAAGTTCTTAAAAATATAAATACACTTTTAAAAGAGAATAAGAGTGATGAAGGGTATAATTGTGCTGCATTTTGTGTTTTTGCGGTTGATGGAGAAATGGAAGGATGGCTTCAGCCTGATGATATGACTAAAGAGTTATTAGAAAATTATAAAAATGTAAAAAATGAAAGTGATGCTCAAATAGGAGATATCGTTACATTTGAAAACTCTTTTGAAGATTTTTGGACAACTTATGAAGGGGAAGCGGAAGTACAAGGTCTTAGTAAGGAAGATGTAAAAGCAAGTTATAATAAAAGTATTGCGGGAGTACCTTCTCATTTTTCAGTTGTATTATTAAAATCTCCTGATGGATCAGAAGTTCAATCTTTAATACAAAAAGCTGGTATAACACCTGTTGAAGTATTTAATTGTGGTATTGAAGATCAAAAAACAACTGATTCTTTTAGAGATAATATGGTTACTGAGAAACCTGCATCAATAAATAATGAGCATGAAACTCCAATTTATAGAAAAGAGGAAAAAAAATGACCTTAAACAAATAAATGTGAAATATGAAAAAAATTATTAATCTTATATTGTTTTTTTCTTTCTTAGTTAATGTTACAGCCCAAGAAGAAATGGAAAACAAAGTCTATTCCTCTGCTTTAGAAATTTTAGAAAAAGGAGTTCAAGGAGATTTGTATAGAACATCAAAAATATATTTTAAAAGTTTCATTAACTGTGAATTTGATAGTCTGAAATTACAAGAAACAGAAGAAGTCTTGGATTCTTTATATTTTATTTTAACTGAAAGAGATACTTTAAAAATTGAAATTGGAGTTCATATGGCAGCAAGATTTTCAAGTAATAATTCCGATTCATATATATGTATGCCAAAACTTATTCAGGATTATTTAATTATAAAAGGAATAAAAAAGGATCGATTAATAATTATAAATTATAAGAATAGAGAGCCTTTTTTGGTGCTTACTGAAGAAGAAAAAAAATCAATGTTAAATAGGGAAATATTAAGAGAAGAATATAAAAATAAAAGAGTTGAATTTAAAATTCTTTAAGTGTTTGCACATGTACACTCTATACGATTCCGAAACAAAACTAGATAATGTCCCAAATGGGTAATGTCCCTGCACGGTAATGTCCCAAATGGCCCCTTAGACATGAAATTCATCATATTAAATCAGGTGTGGAAGCTTCATATAGTCTTGATTATACATTTCTACATTTAGAAATATTCATGGCGGACATTTTAGATGATAGCTTTGAAGCAACAACTTTAGATAATAAATTAAAAGCAATTGATGATGCAAAGATGACGCTTTTTAGTGTGGATAACTACATGGGTGACTCTAATGATGGTATGATGAGTGAAGCTAAATGGGATAAAATGTCTAAAAAAAGAGAAAAGATGCGTGGACAGTTAGAAAAGGCAGAAAAGAATGTAAATGCACAAGTAAATGAACAAAATGAAGGACAGTAAAACCAAAATAATACAATTATTATTATTAATTCTAGGAGTATTTATCTCTTGTCAAAACAAAGAATTAACAGATAAATATGACTTTGAACTAACTCAAGTTTTTGAATCTAGTACACTTGATGTGCATGAAGGGAATGGGTCGATCATACAGGTAACGTTAAAATCTAAAAATGATGGAAATAGAATTAAGCTTTTAGATTTACAAAATGTTTTTGACATCTACACTAATGACAATAATAAAGTAGACTTTATTGGAAGCTGTGTGAAAGGTGCGAAATTAATTGATTTTTCTTATTATGAAATGGATATCAATTCTGAATTTTTGATGTTTTATCAAATAGGTAGGAAGAGTGTATTGGGAGCAGATCTGATAATAACAGTTGAACATGGAAATACATCAAAACAGTACGGGTATGATTATTTAAAAGAAAGATTAAACTTGAAAACAATATCGTCTGTAAGAAAATTTATGAGCGAAATTCAAACGTTTTGTAAATAGTGCAGGTAATGTTCCAAATGGGGTAATGTCCCAAATGGCACTTTTGACAAAAAATAGAAATTTTTAATTGATATTCAGTGTGTTATGTTTTTCAGGTTTAGGGGTTGAAATAGGGTATTTTACCTAAGTTTTTTAGAAGTGCTTTAAAACTGCTTAGAAATGGTTGTTTTGACCTTGCGTACCAAATGGCACCTAAGTTAAACGTATGAAATGTAAATATTATTTTAAAAATCGCTGTATAAAGAAGGGTGTCAGAAATAAAATCTAACGTTATCAATGTAAAAATTGTAGCAAGTATCAACTCAAAGATTATAAGTATAAATTATTTGAAATTAGTGATGAGAAAAATATTGTTTCATTGAATGCTGAAGGTGTTGGAATAAGTTCTATATCTAGAGTTTTAGGATATTCAAAAGGTACGATAAGTCGTAAAATATTAGAATTATCAAAACGTGTTGTTCGTCCAATTTATGCACATGCACACTCTATACCCCCCGCTACCGCGCGAACCCTTTCGCGTGTGTAATAAACTAAATTCAAAACTATTTTGTTATATTTGAAGTATGAGTAGGAATTATAAATTTCATAATCCTACTGCTGCTTATTTTGTGAGTTTT
>Ga0256845_1002095_pt1 | contig 14874 bp, 14 predicted proteins | sample RiftiametaG_FD_189101 | JGI IMG/M metagenome (GOLD analysis project Ga0256845, IMG submission 189101) | Tube worm associated microbial communities from hydrothermal vent at the East Pacific Rise, Pacific Ocean - Riftia | ecosystem: Host-associated > Annelida > Integument > Unclassified ...
AACGCCGGCAACACCTATCTGTGACTCTCCCCCGGAGCGAACAAGCGGCTGAATAAACGATGCTCCTGTGGCCCTGGAAACAGCGGATGCAACAAGAGCAGCCTGATTGTAACCCCTCTTCCGAAGCCTGGCGGGGGACACCGGAACAGGAACAACAGTATCTTCAGGCAAGGGAATTTGTTTCCATGAACTCAGTGCCAGCTCTGCCAGGGGAACTGCAAGTTTCCGCTCCCCACCAAATTTAAGCCTTAGAACCATCTCCCGAACAACGCCTGAGTGCAAAAACGCCGTAAGAACACGGGTTTCCCCGGCAAATCGCTCTCCGTCAGTATACATCCGGATAAGACACCACCGGCAGAAACTGCCTGCTTCAGGTTCAATTCTGCTTCCGCAGCCCCTGCACCTGTGAACCAGCAGGCTCAGGAGGAGCTTTTTTGATTTCGATAGTAAAGCCATGCTCCAAGAACGAATGAAAACAGAACCATAAACAGACTGATAACCTGGTTATCAGTCATCCCCGGTCTGGATGCAAAAACACTGTACCCGAAGTTTCCAGCCGGCGTGTGGTCGAAATATCTGAATTCCTCCATACCAAATCTTGTGGCACCGTACAGCCCCAGAAACATAGAGAAAATAAACCCCGGAAAGTTTCGTCGTCTGTCTGCGAGAAGAAGAATCAGCAGTATAACAAGCCCTCCCAGAGAACTGTAAAGCTGTGTGGGATGAATAGGAGCATTTCCGAAAATGGCGTACGGAATTGATCCTGAGGGAAAGGTTATACCCAGGGAACAGGCAGTTTCACGGCCGAAACAGCATCCATTGTAAAAACAGCCGATTCTGGTAACGAAAATACCCAGGGCAAATGATGGGATTACGGCATCCGCGAAAGACCACAGGGGCCACTTCTTTTTCAAAATCCACGCAAAACCAACAATCATGGCCAGAACAACACCGCCAAGCATGCTCAAGCCGTACAAACCATTCCAGAAAGCAACAACGGCAAGCGGATCATCTGCGTACTGTTCCATGTGGGTAACCACATAGAAAGCCCTGGAACCAATTATGGCTGCGGCCATAATCCAGATACTCAGGTTGACCGTATCATCAGACGGAATTCCCAGTTTCAGTGCTCTGCGGGAAGCGAGCTTGACCCCCAGCAGAAAAGAAATGGCAAGCATCAGCCCGTAACTATTTATGGGCAGTGAACCTATTTTTAAAAGAATCGGATGCATATTCCCCTTCATTCTATTTAGTTTTTCGAACACAGTATGATAACGAAGAGAATACCTTCTGTCAGTAACTGCGCCAGTTTCTTATTGTGTTGTAAGAAAATCCCAGAAGCAGCATTTCAGTTACTATATGGCTGCCTCCGTATGTGATCAGCGGCAGTGGCAATCCTGTAACAGGCATCATTCCCAGAGCCATTCCAATATTTACCACCACGTGGATAAGAACAAAAGCGGCGGTACCTGCAGCCAGTATGGAATTGAAAGGATTCATGGAGCGCCTGGCACCAGTCAGAATACGCCATGCAAGAACGGCGTACAGAGCAAGAAGAAAGAGACTGCCCGCAAAACCCCATTCCTCTGCCCAGACGGAAAACACGAAATCGGTGTGCCTCGCCGGTAGAAAAGCAAGTTCATTCTGGCTTCCCTTAAGAAATCCCTCGCCTGTAACACATCCCGAACCAATGGCTACTTTCGACTGAATTACATTCCATCCTGCCCCGTAGGGATCTGCTTCGGGATTAAGAAAAGTGGTAAGCCTCGCCTGCTGGTAGGGATGAAGCAATTCCCAGGCTGTAGGTGTTAAAGCAGCCAGTACTGTGGTCATTACAAGAAAGAACACCCACCTGCGGGGTTTTGCTCCGGACCGGTACAAAACCCAGCATAGCACAGCGGTAAAGGCCAGCCACGAAGCAAACTTCACAGACGACACAGCCGCAGACAGAGGGCTTAGAAACAGAAATATCCAGTTAAACCCAAATCCGGCCCAGTAGATCATACTGAACACGATCATCAGTATAGCTGAGGCCGTTCCAAGATCCGGCTGCAGAAGGGTCAGTACCGTCAACATACCTACAGCTGTGAGGTAAAGGGAAACACCACCTGTTACATACTCTCTTCTCAGGGCGGGAAGCCATCTGGCTGTAAGAACAATCACGCACAGTTTGGCAAACTCGGAAGACTGTATGTTAAGCGGCCCTACCTGAAGCCATCTGCCAGCAGGGCCAGAACCCATAAATATTGTCAGTACAAGCAGAACCAGAGATGAGAAATAAACAAACGGTACAGCTTCCTCCAGCAATCTTAGAGGGAAAACAGATGCACCCCAGAAAACCAGAACCCCTGCGAGCACAAAATAAAGCTGGTGGGTAAAAAGAATTTTCTGGGAACCGGAAGCCGAATAAACATTCATCAACCCGATACCCAACAGAAGTACTAGAGAAACAATGAAATACCAGTCTGTTTTCTCACTGTGTCTCATTGGTAATCTCCAGCATCTTTTCGATTATACCAGCAGCCACCGGACCGGCAACCGCTCCTCCATGACCTCCGTGCTCAATTATTACTGCAAACGCAACAGGCATTGGATCCTGCAGATATCCTGTAACCCAGGCATGATCTTCACTCTGTCCGCTCTCGGCAGTTCCGGATTTTCCGAAAACCTCAACCGGCAGATAGTTCATTGAACCGTGAAGGGTTCCCCTGCTAGCGGAAACAGACTGCCTCATACCCTCTCGAACAACTCTGAAGGTCGTATCCGATGTTTCCGTATCCCGGAACACTTCAGTTCCCGGTTCACCTTTAAGAATAGAGAGAGCCGGCAATTCCCCGCCCGACGCAATCAGGGCAGAGGTAACCGCTATCTGCAAAGGCGTGGCAAGAACCTCCCCCTGACCTATAGAAGCAATCATCAGATTCCCAAGACCCCATCCACCCTGACCAAACAACTGGTTCAGCAGCTCTCTGGTGGGAATAGTACCGGAAGCTTCACCGGGAAGAAAGTCTGTTACCGGAGCACCCAGACCGTAACCACGGGAAAACTCCGCCAGGTCATCTATATCACCCAGCATACTGGTTCGGTAAAAATAGGTATCACACGACTGCGTGAGGGCACCAACAATGTTCAACCTGCCGTGCACGCCCCAGCATTTAAAATCACTGCCTGCAAAATGAAATGTACCGTAGCACGGATCAGGCATGGTGTTCTCGTCAACTATGCCCGACTCAAGCAGCCAGGCCGCAGTTACTATTTTGTATGTGGAACCAGGCGGGTACTCTGTAGCCCATGCCCGGTTCAATAGTGGCTTTCCAGGATCTGCAAGAATAGTGTTCCAGTTCTCCGATGAAATACCTCCCACAAACAGATTTGTGTCAAAACCAGGCACCGAAGAAAGAACCAGTATTTCCCCGGTTTTCCAGTTCAGAACCACGGCAGCCCCGGGATGACCGGTGGATGCTATAAGCGAATCCGCTGCAAGCTGCAGTCTGCTGTCAATGGTCAGTACAGTATTCTCACCGGGAGAAGGCTCCACATTATCGCCGTAGAAATCTTCCACAACCCGCCCATGTGCATCCACAACCTCGCGAACAACACCATAATCTCCGGCAAGTCTCTGATTAAGAATTCTTTCCAAACCGGTTCTTCCGGCAAGCTCGCCCTCATAAACCCTTGTGCTGTCTGCAAGCCCCACATACCCAATCAGGTGACAGAAAGATTTACCAAAACTGTATCTTCTTTTGGGAAGAACCTCAACAGAAACTCCTCCGAGACGGTACATGTTGTCTGCTACTCTTCCTGCATCCTCAACTGTTAATCCACCTCTGATCTGTGTAGATCGATAGGGCGTAGCCGCCGCTGCCTGCAACCTCTCATGCAGTACACTGTAATCCATATCGAGAAGCTCGCTTAAAAGCTCTGTATTTGTTGTATCAAACTCTACACTCACCAGAGACACTGTAAAAGCCGGAATGTTGTCTGCCAGAACGATGCCGTTTCTGTCGCGGATTATTCCCCGGGGAGCAGGACGCATAACAGAACGGATGTGATTTCTAGAAGAGAGTTCTCTGTAGTATTCACCGTTCATAACCTGCAGTTCAAACAGCTTTGCTGTAAGAACAAGAAAGGCCAGTGCTGCTATTACCAGAACAGAGCGGTAAGGTCTTTCGTGGGAAGACGAGTAAACACCCATCAGAACTCCCTGTTTTTTCTTCCAAACAGTGTTGGAATACCAGGGTATAGCAGCAGAACTAACAGAATCCTTGGAACAATCAGCACAGTCTGTAAACCAAATCCGCTACCCACTGGCCGTGCGGCCAGAAAGACAAAAATTATATCAGTAAACACCGAAGCCAGAAGTGCGTTAAACACAAAAACCACCTCCAGAACACCGGTAGTTGATCTCAGCAGTCTTCCGGCAAGGGCAATTCCAGTAAGCATCGCTATGGAACTTACACCAGGCGGCTGATGAAGAAGAAGATCTATAACCAGACCACTCCACATGGCACCTTCAATCGACCAGTAATCAGAATAAAGCAGAGACAGGTAAACAAGAACCGGCACAAGAATCGCCGGTGCCACAAATACCCGCCCCAGAGTTACTTCCGCTAGAAACTGTACAACAACCGCCGCTGCAACGATCAGCCATCCGGTAAGATGGTTTCTCATCGGGCTTTATCCTCCGAAAGAATGATCAGAACCTCGTCCACTCTTTCAAAATCAACCGCCGGGATCACAGAAAGCGACAGGTCAAGCCCTCTTGCTCCCTCAGACACAGATTCAACTCTGCCTACAACAATTCCTTCCGGGTACACACCGCCGAATCTGCTGGTAAGAACAGTCTCCCCGGCCTCGGGCTCTGATGAACTGTCTACATACTCCAGCTGTAGCTGCCCACCCGACTGGGAACCAAGAATTCCCAGCGAACCGCTTGTTGCTGTAATGCAGCTCACATGAATAGACGGACTTGTTATTGGCACCACAGTGGAAGTTGTTATTTCCACAGATGTTACAATACCAACGAGCCCCCGGCTGGTGATACACACAGCTCCGGGGTAAACGCCGTGATCAGATCCCCTGTCTACAATAAGATCTCCCCTTATAAGACCTTCCGATCTGTACATTACCCGCCCTACAAGAGCGGTAACATCAGGCATTCTGGTGTAGTTAAGCATCGACCTGTACATACGACTCTTGGCTGCCATTTCTCGAAGCTCAGCATTTTCAAGCATGAGTTTCACAGACAGAGAGAGATACCCGGACTCTGGAGAAGAGTCATCTGCAAAGAAAAGTGATGCAAACCTTGCTCCCAGGATGGAACCACCCACCCCAAGCAGCGGCGACCCCGCAAACAGCAGCACAGCGGCTGCCACTATGTTCCAAATCAGTCTGACATCGCGGTTCCTCATGATCAGGTAATAAGAAGTTTGCGGTACCTGTACATATCGGAAAGAATAATACCGGCACCGAGAACCGTACAGGAAAGAGGATTATCTGCTATCCTGATGGGAAGCCCGGTTTCATTGGCAAGAACAGTATCAAGGCCCCTTAGCAGTGCTCCTCCCCCTGTAAGAACAATTCCTCTGTTTACAATATCACGCCCAAGCTCCGGCGGTGTTCTTTCCAGCCCCTGCTGTACAGCCTGCATAATAGCTTTAACCGGAGGTTGAAGAGCGGTTCTGATCTGACTTGCCTTGACCATTATAGACTTGGGGATTCCGTAGGTTGCGTCCATTCCGCTTACCTCTTCTTCTCTGCTGTCCTCCTCAACCATGGATCCCAGTTTTGTCTTAATGGTTTCAGCCATACGCTCACCAATAAGTAGGTAGGCATTCTGCTTCATATAGGTTACAATCGCTTCATTCATTTCGTCGCCGCCAACTCTTATTGAACCGTCTGCAGCGATGGAGTTAAGACTTATCACGGCAATCTCTGTAGTTCCGCCTCCTATGTCTACAATCATGTTTCCAACAGCGGATTCAACTGGTAGCCCCACACCCACCGCTGCTGCAAGAGGTTCTGGAACAAGCTGCACTTCCCTTGCGCCTGCCCTTTCCAGCGATGTACGAACAGCGTTAACTTCGACTTCAGTGATGCCGCTGGGTACACACACCAGCACTCGCGGGCGCATGGCAAATCGCTTTGTCTGTGCCTTCTCGAAAAACCTTCTCAGCATGGCCATTGTTGCGGTAGCTTCTTTGATTACACCGTCTTTCAGAGGTCTTACAACTGAAATATCCCCGCCGGTTCGGCCCAGCATATCTTTTGCCTCATTGCCCACGGCAAAGATGTTTCCGCTGTCTTTCTCTAAGGCGATAACACTTGGTTCCTCTAAAATAATGCCTCTGCCGGGCTGATAGATTATGGTGTTGGCTGTACCAAGATCTATTGCCATCGCTGAAGAGAACATTCCGGAATTGCCGGTTTTATCTGAACCCCTGAAGATGGAAAAAAGGCTCTTTATACCCATTTCACTCCCCCGCGTGAATGTTTACTCTGCAAACGCAAGCTATATACTACTTGTAAAACCAGATGAAAAGGTCTTTATCCTTCGGAGGCACCTGAAACGGATTCGTGTTAACTGGTGAAAGTTAACGAATTGGAAAATCGAATGAATTGCGCCAGATATTGCCTGACGAAACCACTGTGTCCACAGCAACGGGAATGGTCATTTCCCACGCGGAACTTATGGGTTCACTTTGCGTATCAAAGCTTCTTATTCGCATAAGAACCCCCACTGACGGGAAGTTCAGCTTCCATTCCATGGGCCAGGCATAAAACTCATCATGCCAGGAAGTAGAAGTTACCTCAAGCAGGAAGTCATCAGATCTAAACACGGGAAACAGTCGCGATTCTTCGAGGGAGACCAATGCAGTATCCGACGAAGACGTTACAAATAACCAGGTAAACTGCCCTGCGGAAGAAGTATCACACGAGGCAACCATCTTCCACTGCACAGGCACAGCGGGAAAACCTGTTCTGATAAGTGAAATTACTGCGTAAACATCAAGAAAACCGCTTCCGGCAGGCATTCCACCTGGGAAATAGAACGCTTCAGCCTGTTCCGGCTGGTAAACCAGGCAGCCTGCAGAGTCAAGCAGGAACGAGATCAAGGGGGAACCGTCGGGACCGCAGAAGTCTCCGCGAACCGCAGGAATACTCTTTGAAGCCCACAAAACAAACGGGCCGGAAAAAACCTTGTTTTCTCCCTCCAGCCTTGCCCTTCCCCTTAACAGGAAATGGTCTGCATTCTCCCACTGCCACGAGGCCTTGGCTGCGTAAGACGAAACCAGAGCAGACCGATTCACAAGACCCGGACCACACGCCGCAGTCAGAATCAGAAAAACAATGATCAGGCGCTGTATTTTTTCTCCAGTGCTATTATTCTTTTTTCAATCGCAAGTTCCATTCTGAACAGCTTTCGTCTTTTTAGTAGAGGCTGTGCTTTCGCCTCGGGAACTTTCTTTAACAAACTCTCCAGCATTTTCAGAGCTTTTTCTCTGTCTCCTTCTTTTGCGGTCTTGTCAATCTGCTTCACAAGGTCACTGAGTTTTGCCATTTGTAGTCCCTTCTCTTCTTCTGCATTCACTGATGAAATCTGAAACTTTTTCTGTATCAACGCCAAAAGAACCATCACACCAACCAGGCAGCGGGTGCTTGATTCCATGAAAATCACTTCCACCTGTAAGCAACAGCCTGCGCTTCACCGCAGTTCTTTCCAAAAAGGAAATTAATTCTGCCGACTGCTCAGGATAGTACGCTTCAAGACCTGCAAGGCCAGCATCAACCAGAGAAGCCACAAGAGCCCCCAGCTCACGCAAACCCTCCACATGAATATACTTCGGGTGAGCCAGAACGGGCAGCCCTCCTGCCTGACGAATCAGCTCTATTGCCCTGTAATCTCCCAGCCTCTCCCGTTCAACGTATGCCGGTTTTCCAGACCCCAGATATCTGCCGAAAACCTCTTCAGAAGAGCCCACAAGCCCTTTTCTTACCAGCACCGCTGCTATGTGTGGCCTTCCCACAACAGCGTTGCCCGCTTCGGCTTTCACTTCTTCCATCGTAATGTCAAAACCCAGTTCCTGCAACTTCTGAACAATAGCCGGGTTTCTTGTGTTTCTTCCGTCAATAACGTACTGCAGCGCCTTCGACATCTCCGATGTAGGGTTGCAGAGCACAGACAGATCCGCACCGGGAAAATAGCCCAGTAAATGAGCGGACCCCCCGATGTGAAGATTCACACTTAGCTCCACTGCGGGAATGTAATAAAGACCAAGCTCAGATGCTCTTGCAGAAGCCTCTTCAACACCGGCAAGTGTATCGTGATCGCTGATTGCATAGCCCTGAAGCCCGCATCTGGCTGCTTCATCAACCAGCTCCGTTGGCGTAAGCCTTCCGTCTGACGCAGTGCTGTGTGTGTGAAAATCACATATTCCCACAGTTTCTCCTTTCCGGAGGGTTTGAATATTATCATAGGACAGTCGAGTAACAATACAGGCATTGTCAAGCGCTGAGGTGGGAGGCACAAAATGAGCCACAAGGTTATGTACATAAGAGAGCCGGTTCTGGGAACCATCCGTCTTTCACTTCTTCAGGAAGAGCTTCTTAAAACTGTAGAGGTTCAGAGGTTGAGTTTTATTCACCAGCTGGGAACCACGTTCCAGAGCTATCCTGGAGCGCACTGTATGAGGCTGGCCCATGCCCTGGGTGTTTCACATCTGGCGGGTCGTATTGCAGAACATCTCAGCGATAAAAGCCCCGGCGAATACAATGACACCACAGGAGCGGTCAGAAACCTGGTTGAGGCGGCAGGGCTTCTTCACGATATAGGGCACACACCCTGGTCACACACTTTGGAACCACTGTACCTTGAGCTTACAGGCGGTGACCACATGGATCTAGTTGCAGACATGGTAACAGGCAAAACAAAGATGCCTGTCAGGGGCTCAGGAAAAATACCAGAAATACTAAAAAAGCACGGAGTTGACCCGGATGATGTGGCAGACCTGATAACGGGAAAGTACATAAAAAGAGAATTCGCCCAGCAGATGATCTTCGGTGAGGTCGACGCAGACATGCTTGACTACCTGCAGCGTGATTTTCACTTCACAGGTGTTGCCTTCGGTCACATAGAGGTAGACAGAATTATTTCCATAATGGCCATCAAACAGGGCAAGCTTGTTTTCATGGAGAAAGGCCTTAACGCAATAAGAGACTTCCTTCTTGCAAGGCTTCAGATGTACTCATCGGTCTACCTCCACAAAAAAACAAGGATCGTTGACCAAATGCTTCTCAGCGCAGCCAGAAAGAGCGTAATAGAACTGCACGAAATCAAAGACTTTATGTTCATGACAGATGACGAGATACTGAGTTTCCTGGAAAAGAAATCAAAAGACCCATGGGTACGGGAAATGGCCTGGCGTGTAAAATACAGACAGGGCCTGTTCTCCCAGGTATTCAGAATAGATGCTGTTACCACATCGGAAAGCGATACACACTTCCTCAACAGCCTGAGAAACCGCAACAGCACCCCCAAAGAAATAGCCGAACTGCTCACCAGGGAAATATCAGATAAATCAGGAACTGACCCCGACTACATCATTGTCGACCTGCCCATTGAAGCAGTAAAGGTATCAGAAGAAAGATTTCAGAAACTGGATATAAGATTCCTCGATTCCAGAGAAAGACTGATTCCCCTGGATGAAATTGACCCGCCGTTCTCCGAGTACATGATGAAGGCCAGACCCAACAGAAGCCTTCTTACAGTTGCCTGCGCTCCCGAATACAAACCGCAGGTTAAACAGGCCTGCAAAGAAATCTTCGAGGATGCCGCAGAGCCTCTGTTCAGCCAGGAACTGTAATAATTCTTCATCACCGTGTTCTTTGCTGTTTCCTCATTGCTTGCCGGTGAACTTCCGGATCCCATGCGTGCAATCAGGAATGATTCACAAGGCTTGTGAGGCAATGTGTAATACTCCGTCATCCTTTTCGGAGACAATCAGTCACGTCTTGACGAGTGACGTATTGCGTCATATCTTTCAGTATAATACGTTCTTTTAAATGCAGAGATACTGAGAGGCTGTTTAACGATCTTGATGTTCGAAAATTCAGGAGTATCAGCAGAACAGCCAGAATTAAGCTTGAAGTATTAAATGCAGCGGTATCTTTGCAAAGCTTGCGCATTCCCCCGGGGAACAGACTTGAGCAACTTGAAGGAAACAGGAAGGGTCAACACAGCATAAGAATAAACAGTCAATGGCGTATCTGCTTTGTTTGGAAAGAACAAGGAGCCATTGATGTTGAAATTGTGGATTACCATAAGGGGTGACGACATGACAAATATATTGGCTCCAATTACACCAGGTGAGATCCTTTTAGAAGAATTCCTCAAACCGATGGGGATTTCGCAGAGCCAGCTTGCTAAAGACATCAGCGTACCGGCCAATCGTATCAGTCAGATCGTTCATGGGAAAAGAGAAATCACCGCAGACACAGCATTGCGCTTGGGCAAATACTTCGGAATAGAACCTGAGTTCTGGCTAAATCTACAGGTTAGGTACAACATGAAAATAGCAAGAAGAAGGCTGGAACGAATAATTGAGAAAGAAGTGAAGGTTCATTTCCATGAATTACCCGTTCACAATCATGCAAACACATGAGAAAGCCCATAACTGTTAGTATTCCTGATTAGCAGCGCCACCACATTTATCATCTGTGAGTTCTGTTTACCCGGTTTGCTCCGGGTTTTGTAAACTTCAGCAAAGGCTGGGTATGTAAGACGCATCACTGCTTCAACCGAGCAGATACAGCTCCAGCTCGGTTTTAAGCTGCTTCCAGTTGGGCAGCTTGCTTTCAAGCAGGGTATAGAACGCTGCGTTGTGTTTTTCAACAAACACGTGGCAGAGTTCGTGCACAACCACATAGTCAATAAATCTTGTGGCAACTTTTATCAAATCTCTGTTAAGAGTTACACAATTGCGCTTCTTCGAGTAACTGCCCCACCTTCTGTTCATCCTCCGCTGAACAACTTCAGGCATCTGGTGCAGCCCAAACAGAGCTGCACAGACGCGCACTCTTTCCGGAAACACCCGGGCGGCAGATTCTGTATACCACTTCTCAACAAGATGCTTTGCAGAATCCGGCGATTTATCGCCTTCAATAAACACATTCAGCACACCGTGCTGCAGTGAAACCCTTCCTCTGTCACAGTTACCACGCAGCAACAGCTTGTAAGAACGCCCTCTGTACCGAAAAGTTTCCCCGCTGAGATACTGTTTGCCGGCACTCTGTTTGAAACCGGCAAAGTATCTTTTCTGCCTCAGCACCCAGCGGAGCTTCCCGGCCAGAAAAGCCTCAATGCCTTCTACCGTTGCATCTGCAGGAGCTTTTACAAGCAGTTCACAGCTGGGATACACCGTCGCGGCAATCGTTTTTCGCTCTTCCAGCACCAGATGGTACTCAAGAGATTCACTGCCGTAGCAAAAAATCATAACGGGATTCATCTGTTTTCCACAGCCAGTTCCCAGAATGCGGTAATGATGGATTCTATTTCCTCTATCTTAAGCGGAATACCCATCTGCTCTTTCACAACATCAAACAGGTAGTCTTCCATCTCGAGGTTCACTTTTCTTTGTACTTCTATATTGACAGACCAGTCGACAATCTTGTTTCTCTCAACAACATCGTACAGAGAAGTAACCACCTCGCACACATCCCTGTCGCGCAGCGAATAGTGTGAAAGAATGGAAGCAATGCCTCTGTAGAATGGGTGGTATACCTTTCTGCCCTTCAACTCCCCGGGAATATCGCTGTCTTCGTAGTTCTGTACCTGTGTCTGGAAGTCGTGTGCTGTGTCAAGCAGGGCTTTCAAATCTTCCTGACGGGCGGCTTTCAGCTGTGTAATCAGGTCTTCAATTTTTCTGCTGAATTTGCCGTAGAATTTCGGATCCTTGTGGTACTGCCGGCTTATGGTTCGCTTTGTCTGCGCTGCAATAGCCTCTGCCCTGGATTTGATGGAAAGGCCGTTCTCTGCCCTCTCGATGTATTCGTTAAAAGCATCTGTTTCAGACAGGTACAGAGGCTCTGAGAGTTCTATCACATACTCGGATGAAACATACTTATCAAGAATCCGCTTTATCTGATCCTTGTACTTGGAGAAGTCTACCTCTTCTGCGTTCTTTGTTTTCTGTATCTTCTTCAGCTCTACAAACCTCTTCAGATCCCGCTGATACCGGGCAAGCTTCCTTTCACCGAATTTCCTGGGAAAATCATGAATCATACCGCAGGCGGAAAACTGCCTTATGAACTTGTTTACAAGCTCGTAGAAAGTCTCTCTCTTCAAAGTGTCCTGTTCCAGCAGCCGTATGTACTCTTCGTTGTCTTTCCTGTTTCGCACGGTATTAAAAATGCCGTGCAGATCCTGGTATATCTTCTCGAGCTCTGCTATTTTTTCATCTGTGTTAAGCAGTGCCCTGTCTATGTCTTCAGGGTCATAGTTAGAGAACAGAGCCATTGCATCACGCAGGTTCTTCGCATTTTTGGAATAATCAATAATAAAACCGTTTACCTTGGCCTCGTGCTGTTCGTCTCCGTCGAAAAGCCTGTTCACACGGGCAATGGCCTGCAGCAGATTGTGGTCTTTAAGCTGCTTTGCCAGGTACAGGAAAGTGTTTCTGGGGGCATCAAACCCGGTTAACAGCTTGTCTACAACTATCAGTATCCGCACACCCAACGGGTCTTCCCTGAACTCCCGGATAATCTCCCTCTCCCGTTTCTCAAGCGAGGAACCGTACCTGCGTTTCTCCTCTGCCAGCCAGTCTGCCACTATCTTCTTGTGTTCCGGCAGCCTGTCATCCTCTGTCTTCTCTGTATTGTCTGAAATAACAACCGCAACAGGAATATCGTTCTGCAGCTCAAATGCCTTCAGAAACATTATTGCGGCATACTTTGACGGAGCAACCACCTGCGCCTTCAAACCTGTATCTGCAAAAGTACAGTAATGGTCAAGAATATCCAGTGCTATCGTTTCAATTCTCTGCGATGTTTCCAGAATTATCTGGGAGGAATTGAACTTTCTCTGAAGGTCATTTTTCTGAGCCTCTGTAAGGTTTGATGTAATTCTTTCATAAAAACGGTCGAGCAGTTTCTTCTGCACCTTCTGCTCAACATATCTCGCCTGGTAGATAAGCGGCAGCACAACATTGTCGGCCTCAGCTTCAGATATTGTATAGGCATCAATAATACCGCCGAACTTTGCGGCACTTGATTTCTCTTTCTTCATAAGAGGCGTTCCGGTAAAGGCAATCTGACAGGCGTTGGGCAGCATTCTGTTCAGTGCGGCGTTTGCCTTCCCGCCCTGGGTTCTGTGTGCTTCGTCTATAAGCACAAACACATTGCTGTCTGTGTCTACATAATCAACAAGTGAAGAGAAAGAATCAAACTTGTTGATTATTGCAGTAAGCACTCTCTGGTCTTTCTGCCTTATCAATTCAAGCAACTCGGAAGCACTTGCAACCCTTCTTACATCCTTCTTTATGTTGCAGGCTGCAAAAGTATCGCTTATCTGCTTATCGAGAGTGCGCCTGTCTGTAACTATCAGCACACGGGGCAGCTCTATCTCCCGGTCGTCGATAAGGCTCTTTACCAGCATAACCATTGTAAGGCTCTTCCCCGAGCCCTGTGTGTGCCAGATAAGACCGCCGTTTCGTTTCCCGTACTCATCAAAGGTTTTCAGCCTGGCCATTGTTTTCTTTACTGCAAAGTACTGCGGATACCTGGCAATCTTCTTCACCGATCTGTCGTACAGTATGAAGTTCCTTACCAGGTCAAGCATACGGGGCGGTTGAAGCAAAGAGTAAATACCACTGTCCTGTTCTGTTACAGCTCTGTCAACAGTCTGTACATATCTGCCTCGAACAAGGTCATCTGCAATCTTCTGAACAACAGACCCGGGAACAGCCCTGTTTACAACAGAAGCAACAGTATCCTCTGAAAACCCGGATTCCTTCCAGTGCGAGTAAAACCGTTCCGGTGTAAGCATTGTACCGTACTTCAAAGAATGAACATTGCAGGCAATAAGAATCTGCGGAAACAGAAAGAACTTCGGCACCTGCACTGCCTGCTGATTCCTAACCATCTGTGAAACAGCCTCTGCGACCTTCACCGATTCCTTCTTGTTCTCTATCACGGCAAAGGGAAAACCGTTGACAAACACAACTATATCAGGCCGCCGGTTGTGCCTTTCAAATATCTCAAACTCGGAACACACATGAAACACATTGCGGAATGGTTCCTTAAAATCAATGAACTTCATCTGAGGTGAAACCCGCCTGCCACCGACAATTTCCGAAACAGACCTGCCGGACAGCAGCAGTGAATAAATGGAAAGAGACGCCTCAAACACCCCGCCGCTCATGTCAACCTGCTCAAACTCAAACACTGCGTCGCGAATGCTTTTTAAAGAAACACTCTCTCCGTTGATTGCCCGCAGTGCGGAATAAGCAATGTCACGCAGCACAAACTGCGAGTTACTCTCCCGCATCTCTCTTACCTCGGAACGGGACAGATACTCATACCCCATGTTCACCAGCTCAAGCAGCGCCGGTATCTGCGATGATGAAGCTTCGTCAAAATCAGGCAGCTCGTACTCAACCATTGTGCCTCCCATCCGGCAGCGACAGTTTCTCTTTCACCAGCGGAACAATTGATTCTGCAAGTTTGTAAACCTCGGTAGAGCAGACCACAGGTTCACCGGATTCATCTGTTGAATGAACAGCTCTGGAAGGGGCTTCCCTCTCGTATCTCCTACTCCCGATTATCATGCCAGTTCAAATCCTTCAGATTACCGAGGAACGGTATTGCTCCGTATCTCCC
>Ga0256845_1002096_pt1 | contig 14870 bp, 12 predicted proteins | sample RiftiametaG_FD_189101 | JGI IMG/M metagenome (GOLD analysis project Ga0256845, IMG submission 189101) | Tube worm associated microbial communities from hydrothermal vent at the East Pacific Rise, Pacific Ocean - Riftia | ecosystem: Host-associated > Annelida > Integument > Unclassified ...
CCCCGCGCGGAATCTTGTGGGACTTTTGGAGAATCGCAATACCGTGCAGTTTAGCAAGCTCAGATTACTAGGGTTCAAAAGCTTTGTGGACCCGACAGAACTGGTGATCAGGCCGGGGCTGACCGGTGTGGTCGGGCCAAATGGCTGTGGGAAATCCAACTTGCTGGAGGCCTTGCGCTGGGTGATGGGCGAAAATCGCGCCAGTGCAATGCGCGGTGGCGGCATGGAAGACGTGATTTTCGCGGGGGCCGATAGCCGCCCCGCCCGCAACTATGCCGAGGTGACGCTGACGCTGGACAACCGCGAGCGGCTGGCCCCGGCGGCGTTTAACACCGAGGACAATCTGGAGATTGTGCGACGGATCACGCGGGATGCGGGGTCTGCTTATAAGGTCAACGGCAAAGAGTGCCGCGCGCGCGATGTGCAGATGTTGTTTGCCGATGCGTCTACTGGCGCGCATTCGCCAGCGCTGGTGCGGCAGGGGCAAATCTCGGAGCTGATCAACGCCAAGCCCAAGGCAAGGCGGCGGGTGCTGGAAGAGGCGGCGGGGATCTCGGGGCTTTATAAGCGCCGTCATGAGGCCGAGCTGAAGCTGAACGGCACCGAGAGCAATTTGGTGCGGGTTGAGGATGTGCTGGAGCAGCTGGAAAGCCAGCTCCGCACGTTGGAGCGGCAGGCCAAGCAGGCGGCGCGCTATCGCACGATTGCCGATGAGCTGCGGCGCTCTGAGGGGCTATTGCTGTATCGGCGCTGGCGCGAGGCGGATGTGGAGCGGCTGGCGGCTGAGGGGGCTTTGGGCGAGGCCAGCAAGGCGGCGGCGGGCGCGCAGGGGCGGGCAATGGCTGCGGTAAAAACACGGGAAGCGGCCGAGGGCAAAGTGCCACCGTTGCGCGAGGAAGAGGCGATTGCGGGCGCGGTTTTGCAGCGGCTTCAGGTCGAGCAGGCGGCGCTGGAAGAGCAAGAATCGCGGGCGCGGCAAGCAATTGCCGACCTTGAGGCGCGCATTGCCCAGCTCGAAAAGGACGCCGAGCGCGAGGCGGGGCTGAACAAGGATGCGGGCGAAACCGTGGAGCGGTTGAACTGGGAATCCGAGGCGCTGGAAAAGGCGGGTGCGGGCCATGAGGACAAGCTTATTGAGGCCAAGGACGCGGCGAGCGCGGCGGCGCAGAGCCTGCAAAATGTAGAGGCCGAGGCCGACCAATTGTCGGAGGATGCCGCGCGGCTGGCGGCGCGGCACCAGTCTGCCAAGCGGCGGCTGGAAGATGCCAAGGGGCTGGTGGAAAAGCTGGCGGCAGAGATCGAAAAAGCGCGAGCAGCAGAGATTGAGATAGTGACTTCGTTTGAGGCCGCCAAGGCGCAGGTGGCTGAGGCCGAGGCTTTGCAGGTGGCGGCCGCAGCAGAGGCCGAAGCGGCGGAGGTGACGCTGCTGGCTGTGGAAGAGCGCCGCGCGGTGGCGCAGCGGGTTGAGGGCGACACAAGGGTCGCGCTGAGCGAGGCTGATGGTGAGGCCAAGGCCCATGAGGGCGAGTTGGCCGCGCTGCAACGCCTGATCGCGCGGGATCAGGGCGACGGGGCGCAGATACTCGATAAAGTGCGGGCCGAAAAGGGCTATGAGGCGGCGCTGGGCGCGGCTTTGGCGGATGATCTGAAAGCGCCGGAAATTGGCGAGGACGCGGCCTCTGGCTGGGTGGCGTATGCGGCTTTAGCGGATGTGGCCCCCTTGCCCGCCAGTGCCGCGCGTCTGGCACTGCATGTGGTGGCACCGGAGGCGCTCAAACGGCGGCTGCAAATGGTGGGTGTTGTCGCCCGCGCCGAGGGCGCTTTGCTGCAAGGGCAGCTTTTGCCGGGGCAGCGGCTGGTTTCGGTCGAGGGCGACCTGTGGCGCTGGGATGGGTTCCGCGCGGGGGCCGAGGATGCACCCTCGGAAGCGGCGCTACGGTTGCAGCGGCAGAACCGGCTGGTGGAGTTGGAAGAAGCGGCTCTGAAAGCGCAGGGGCTAGCGGATAAGGCGCGGGCGGCGCATGCATCTGCCAAGGCGCTGATGCAGGCCGCGCAGGCCGAGGACCAAGCGGCGCGGGTGGCGCGGCGGCGGGCCGATGAAGCGGCGACAGACGCGGTGCGGCGGGTTTCTAAGCTGCGGGCCGAGGCCGAGTCTTTTGGCGCGCGGGTGGAGAGCCTCGCGCTGGCAGTGAAGCGGCGGGAAGAGGATGCTGCCGTGGCGCGCGGGAGCCTGAAAGAGGCCGAGGCGGGTGTGGCTGATTTGGGGGATTTGGAGGCGGCGCGAGAGGCGTTGGAGCGCCATAAGCTGAGCGTGGAAGCGGCGCGGCTAACGATGATGACCAAGCGCTCGATCGCCGATGACTTGCGCCGTGAGGCCGAGGCGCGGGTGCGGCGGCTACGGGAAATCGAGAAGGAAAAAGCCAACTGGGCACGGCGGCTAGAGAATGCTGAGCGCCACCTTGAGGAGCTTGCCGAGCGAATTGAAACTGGCCAGTTGGAGCTGAAGCAAGCGAAAGCCGCACCGGAGGAGATATCCACGCGCCGTGAAGAGATGGCTGCGGCACTCGACAAAGCTGAGGCGCGCCGCAAAACGGCGGCGGACCTGCTCGCTAAAGGTGAAGCGGCGCTGCGGGAGGCCGAGGCTGGCGAACGGCTAGCGGAGCGCGCGGCGTCTGAGGCCCGAGAGGCGCGGGCGCGGGCTGAGGCTTTGAACGAGGCGGCAGGTGAGCGCGTGGCGCTGGCGGCAGAGCGCGTGGTTGAGGAAACCGGCGTGGCCCCGCAAGTGCTGCTGGAAACGCTGGAAGCGGACCCCGATCAGATGCCGGATTCCGAGGTGATCGAGGGGGATGTGACGCGGCTCAAGCGGCAGCGGGATGCGCTGGGCGCGGTGAACTTGCGGGCGGAGGAAGATGCCAAATCGGTGCGCGAGGAACTGGAGGCTTTGAGCGCGGAAAAGGTGGACCTTGAGGCGGCGGTGGCCAAGCTGCGGCACGGGATTGCCAACCTGAATTCCGAGGGCCGCGAACGGCTTTTGGCGGCGTTTGAAACCGTAAACAAGAATTTCGAAATGCTGTTTAAGCATCTGTTTGGTGGCGGCGCGGCCGAGCTGGTGCTGGTGGAAAGCGATGACCCGCTGGAGGCGGGGCTGGAGATTATGTGCCAGCCGCCGGGCAAGAAGCTTTCGACACTTTCACTGCTTTCCGGTGGTGAGCAGACCTTGACCGCGATGTCTCTGATTTTTGCGGTGTTTCTTGCTAATCCCAGCCCAATTTGCGTGCTTGACGAGGTCGACGCGCCCTTGGACGATGCCAATGTCACCCGCTTTTGTGACCTGCTTGACGAGATGACGGCGCAGACCAATACGCGCTTCCTGATCATCACCCACCACGCCGTGACCATGAGCCGGATGGAGCGGCTTTTTGGCGTGACAATGGGGGAGAAAGGCGTGTCGCAATTGGTGTCGGTGGACCTGCGGCAGGCGGAAGAAATTATTGAAGGCTAGGCGGACCGCCTTGAAAAACCAATATAAAAACATATATTGATTGCATGCCTGACACCCAACTCCCGCTATGACAATCCGTCGCCTTGGCCGTCTGCTGTCCGTGGTTGCCATCGGGCTGGTTGGCGTTTCCTTTTACATAAAGCCAGACACCACGGTGCTCACATGTATAAGCCACGGTGCGCCTTCCGAAATAATAACGGCCTGCACCACACTGATCGAAAACCCTGATACCAAATCCGATGACCTGACGGTATTTTTGGATAAACGCGCTTGGGCTGCCCGCAGGATAGACGATTATGAATTGGCGATGGCCGATATAACCAGAGCAGTGGGCTTGCGGCCCGATATTCCTCTTTTATGGGTAGCTAAAGCCTTTATAAACAATGCTCAGGGGGCCTTGGATGCCGCAGATGCAGATTTTGAACAGGCGCTGGCATTGGAGCCGGAAAATCTGTTTACGATAATGGATCGTGCGGTGATTCTCACTGGCCGTGGAGCCTATGCAGCTGCCTTGCGCGACTATCAACGCGCCTCGGAAATTGACCCGAATAGCAAGCGGGCGGTGAACGGAATTATTCGGTCTGCCCGAGGCATGAAGTTGTATGACCTCGCTTTGGGATGGCTTATCAAAGCTGTGCAGCAGTGGCCGGATGATGCTGATTTTATGCGCGCATTGGGCGAAATTCAGTATTTGTATGCTGAGGATTATCAGGCTGCGCTTGAGAGCTTTGAGGCCGCGGCGGCGTTGGAACCCGAGCATGAACTAAACCTGATTTTCTTGGGAGCGACCAATTTGAAGCTTGGAAGAATTGACCTTGGAAAATCCTATATTGAAAGGCATGCAAAGCAGATGGCGCAAAAAGGCAAAGACGGGAGCCTATATTGGCGGGCGATTGCCTTGGCCGCCAACCTTACGCGGATCGCCGGCAATAACGAGTTCTATTTTAGGGGGGTCAGCTATGCCTTGGCTGATCAACCCGAGTTCGCGCGGATAGAATTTGACAACTACTTGGAGAGTGGTGGGCGCAATGCGATGCTTATTATGCGTAGCCTTTTGGGCAAGTATTTGACCTGCACCCTGACGGAATGTGAGCGATCGGAGGGGAAGGACTATGAACAGGCTCTTACCCGTTATCTTGAAGCAACGGGCCGCGTGTTTTCGCTTGAAAGCTATTAGGCTGTGCCGACCCAACGGTTTAACCCGTCCAGAATCAGCTCTAATCCGAATTCAAACTGGACAATGCCGTCGTATTTTCCCTCAGCGATTTGCACGGCGGCTTGGTGCATGAAGGGGTAGGTGTCCTGCGGGATCATCGGCAAGTATTGCGCGGCGGCGGCTTGGTAAGTGCTTGGGTCTACCGGGTAATTCACCTCTTGCACGGTAAAGCCGTAGATGTGGTTATCAATGGCGTTGCGGGCCCAATCGGCTTGGGCATAGGTGAAACCGGCGGTGACGAGGCAGCCCACGGTGGCGTCATTATCCCGCAGCACGGCCTCGCCGATGGCGATGCGCGAAATCAGCAAGGTGGAGGCCCAGCGATTGGCGAGCAGGGCGCGGTGCATCGAGTGGGCGCGGCGGCGCATTTCATCCTGCCATTCGCCACCGAATTTCGGGGTTTCATAGCGGGCTACGACCTCGTTGAGCATCAGGTCCAAGAGAGCGTCTTTGTTGGCAACATGGTTGTAAAGCGACATGGCGGTGACGCCCAGCGCGTGGGCGAGTTTGCGCATGGAAAGGGCTTCAAAGCCGCTTTCATTGGCTAGCTCCATGGCTTTGGCCACCAGCTTTTCGGGGGTCAGAGACCTTGGTTTTTGGCGCGGGGTTGACATGCTTACACCATATATATACTCATGGAAAACGTCAAACATACAGTGTATATTTATTTGGAGACTCCTATGCCGACTGCCACCAAAATTTCGACCCTATGGATTGTTGTTCTGATCAACATGGCTTTTGCGGACATCCTGTCCTTCATGTTCCCCTCGTTTTTGCAGCAAATTCTCACCGGAGAGGTGGACGGGGTGGTGATTACACCGATGTTTATGCTGGTGGCGGCGATTTTTATTGAGGTCGGGATTTTGATGATCTACCTGACGCGGGCGCTGAGCCAGCGGGCCAGCCGCATCGCCAACTTGGGCGCGGTGGTGCTGACTACACTGTTTGTTGTTGGCGGCGGTTCATTGACCCCGCACTACATATTTATAGCGTCGGTTGAGGTGCTCACCCTGCTTTACATAGCCTATTTGGCATGGGTATGGCGGGAAGACTAAGCGCCCGCATTGTAGGAAAATGGTACCAGCGCCCTGATTTGAACAGGGGGCCTCTTGATCCACAATCAAGCGCTCTAACCTACTGAGCTACGCCGGCACTGTTGGGTGAATTACATCTGGTTCGGGCTGAATGCAAGCCCAAAGATGCTTGCGCTGGGGCAAAAACGGCGCTAGGCCTTGGCAAAACGGAAAGGGCGCGAGATGGGCATTAACAAACAGAGCGAAATTGCGGCGAATTTGCAGATAGGGCCGACAGACCAAGGCATGGTGCGGCTTTTTATCGAAGCGGAGAACCTTGAGATTCCGCTGGATTTTGAGCCTGAGGAAGCTGAGGAAATCGCGGAAGAGCTGCGGGCAGCGGCGGCGCGGGCGCGGGCGGTTAAGTAGCCTTGGCTACAGGATGCCGAGCGCGGTGAGGCGGTTCATGTAGCGCTGGCGCTGGGCGGCGATTGAGTGTTCTTTGAGCATCAGGGCTTGGCCGTTGGCGGCGCGGGTGTGGGCGGCTTCGGGATTGGTGATCACTTCTTGCATGGCTTTGGCCAAGGCGTCGTGGTCTATCTCGGCCCAGAAAGCATCTTTCAGCGGAAAAATGGACTCACCTTGGCGCACGAGGCGCTTGCGCCATGGGATGGTGAGCGCGGTTTCCGGGGTGCAGAAATCTTGCGTGCCGGCGTAATCTGTGGCGATCACCGGTGTGCCGAGCGCCATGGCATAGGCGGGCACATAGCCGAACCCTTCCGAGCGGTGCGGGGAAACCAGTGCGGTGGCGGCTTTGATCAGGCCGAGATAGTCGGCAAAGGGCAGGTGCTCTTGAAACAGGATGATCCGAGGATCCCGCGCCATCAGCTTTTTGATGATCAGCATTTGCTTTTCAGGGTCGCCCCAGTGGCGCTTGGGCGGCGGGGAGGTTTTGACCACGAGGCGGGCGTCTGGCTGGCCGTCAAAGGCCATTTGGAAGGCGTGCACGGCGGCCAGCGGGTTTTTGCGGGCCACCGAGGAGTGGAGGTCAAAGCTGAGCAGGAAGAAGGGCTGGTCGGGGCGCAGGCCGAGGCGGCTGGGGGCAAACACGGCGGGTTTGGGGAGGTCGAACCCTTTGCCAATGAGCGTTACGGGGATGTCATAGGCGCGCTTATAGATGCGCTCCACAAAGCGGGTGGGGGCCCAGACTTCGTCTAGCACTTGGCCTGCTAGGGTGTGGGCTTCGGGCAGGGCTTCCAGCTCCCAGAGCAGAAAGCCGATATGGGTGGTGCCGGGGGTGTGGTGGCGCAGCATTTGCGCCGGAATGCCGTCGGCATTTACGTGGTGCAGGCAGAGGTGGCGCTTGGGCGTGAGGCCTTTGAGGGCAGCGGCAGACATGCGCTGATTTTGCCCGAGGCCTGTATCGGTGTCGCTGTCTCCGGTGGTGAGCAGCGCGGGGGGGGATGCGGGCGTCGGTAGCTCGGCCAGCGCGGCCAGAAGTGGGTAACTGGCGAAGGCGCGCTCCGTAAACCATGGGGCCAACTCTTTGGACTCCCACGGTTTTTGCAAGGATTCTATGCTGGAAAGGGGCGCGTGGGCAAGCACGGCAAGCAGGAATTGCAGCCGTGTAAGGCCGCTGGGGAGGGCGGTGTTGAGCCAGTCAGCGAGCTTAGGGCTGACGCATTTTTCAGCCCCGAAAAACCGCGCGCTGTCTATGATTTTGTGCAAAGCTGCCGCGAGGCTTTCCGGCGTGCTGTCAGTGCCAATCGGCTCAAAACTATTGTGAAAATGGGCGTGGGGGTAATGCTTTGGCGCTTGCCAGCGTAGCCAGTTTTTGAAGCACTCAACCTCGGTAACGCTATCAAGCGGAAAGCGACCCGACAGGGCGTGCGCGTGATGCAGGTGCATCATGAAGCCAGACATTTCCACCCCCTGCAAGGGGGGCGCGCTCGGGTCCGTGAAGGGCGGCGCGGTGATGAAGCCGGAAGGCGCATTGAGCACGGGCAGGTTCCCCTCCCCGAAGCCGTTAACAATTTCGGTGAGGGTTTTGATTTCGGCGTGAAGAGGGTCTGACTCGGGTAGGCGATGGTAGGCGGCGCGCAGCCATACGGGGGTAAGGCGGACAACCCCTTTGGCCCCGTGTTTGACGGCAAGGCTGAGGCTGGCCAGCTCTGAATCGGCGGCCGTAACTGGGGCTGGAGTGGCCCGCAAAAGGGGGCTTATGACCACCTCTGGCGCGTTTTTCTGCCGCCAGATTCTCACCGCGCGCGGGCGCAAAAATTTGGCGGCAAGGGCGAGGGTGACCATTGCCAAATGGTCTGGTTTTTTGAGCAGGCTGGGGCGGAACATCACCACGCTTTGGCGGGCGCGGCGCAGCATGCGCCACACCAAGCCGAGCCGCCGAATGCGCTCTAGCAGGCGATGCCACCAAATCTCTTGCGTGATCTGCGCAAACTCTAGCCCCTCGGGGTAGAGCACAAAAATATGCAGCTTTTCGAGCAGCCTTTCGCGGTCTTGCTTATAGGCCCTTTTGGGGGCGAAGCGGAGATGGTCTAGGCTATAGGCGGGGCTGATGGTGGTGCTGGGGCGCACATCTTCCCCTGCGGCATCGAGCAAGTGAATGACGCGGCCCGCATGGCGCGCGGCCACATTGCCCTTGGGCGGCAGGGGCGCTATAACACGGATGATCTTTAAACCCATAGGCTGCTCGGCTGTTCACACACCGCTCGCGGCGGATTGATCAATCTTTATGCGATCCCCCCTTCAAAAACCAGCCTAAAGGCGCTATATGTATCCGTGGCGGGTGCTGGTCGTTGCGTGCAAAGGACCCATCCTAGTGGCCTTAATTCTACGAAAGGGAGCTGGCTCTGTGACTGGCCGTGGCCTATCACACCTCGCACCCACCTGGTTCTCCAGGCTCTCGAGGATCAGACCCCTTCACGAATGCTCTGGGCCCGCCACCAGTTTTCTGAGGATACAATGACGATTGCAGCTGAAAAACAGGCCGCGCGCTTAGCGGCGATGGCTGTGCGCAAGGTGGCGCATGCGGGGGCTTCGGGCGAGGCGGCGGCAGGGCATGTGCTGGCGTGGCTGGAAAACGTGCCGGAGGTGCGCACCGTTTCGGGCTACATGCCCATTCATACCGAACTTGATATTTTGCCCCTGATGCAGGCACTGGTTGGGCGCGGCTATGCGCTTTGTGTGCCGGTGATCATGGGCAAAGCGATGCCGCTGAGGTTTCGAGCTTGGACGCCGGAAAGCCAGATGGTGCGCGGGCCTTTTGGCGCGATGGTGCCCGAAAGCGGCGATTGGCTGCGACCAGACCTGCTGCTCTGCCCGATGCTGGCTTTTGACGCCACGGGCCAGCGCATGGGCTATGGTGGCGGGTTTTATGACCGGAGCATTGCCGCGCTGGCACCGGTGCGGGCGCTGGGTTTTGCTTATGCCGCGCAACAGGTGGAAAGCCTGCCGCATGAGGCCACGGATATGCCGCTGGAGGGCGTTGCCACCGAGGCGGGGATTGTGTGGGCTGGGTGAAATCGGCTGGAGATTCTGACTGATTTTATCGCGCTTCACACTTCGTAAGCTTATGGTAATTAACGAAAATAATTTGTTCTTCGGTTCTATTAACCTAGGTTAATAGATATGCGAATATGATTATACGAAGGCGCGAAAGGCGCTGGCAGAGGCTAAATAGAGGGCGCAATAAAATCCGGAGCAATGCCGGATTTTTCGATATAGGGCCGCAGATCGGCACCCCTAAACATGCCGTGATCTGCGATCAGCAGGGTTTTTATGCCCGCAGCGGCCCCGCCGAGAATATCGGTGTGCAGGGTATCTCCCACCATCAGCACCCGCTCGGGCCGCACATTGCCGTAGCGCCGTCTGGCCTCGGCAAACATGCCCGCAAAAGGCTTGCCAAAAAACAGTGGCTCTAGGCCGGTTGCATCGGCTAGCCGGTGGGCATAAAGCCCCGGTTGCAGGTTGAATCCGTGCTCATAAGGGGCCACGAGATCAGGGTTGCCGACGAGCACGGGGCGGGGGCAGCGGCGCAGGGTTTCCACCAGCCTAGCTTGGCGCTCATCGTTCCATATTTGGCTGCCAAGCAGGAGGAAGCCCTCGGCATTCTCGTAAGGATCGGGGGCGTCTTCCAGCAGGTCAAACCGGGTAAGCCCCTCAAAAGACGCGCCTTTCGGGGCCATGGCGGCCCAGCGGCAGGGTGGCAGGGTGGCCAAATGCGCGCCCAAAGCATCGCGGCTAGAGATCACATCATCGGCGGTGAAATTGAACCCATATTGCCGGTATTTTGGCAAACGGTTGGAGGCCGGAAAGCTGGCACCATTGGTCAGCACAAAGCAGCGCTTGCCCATGGCTTGCAGTGCGGCCACGCGCTCGGGTGCGCCCGCAATCGGGGTGTTGCCAACATTGAGCACGCCGTAAGCATCTAGCAAAATCACGTCAAAATTACCCGCCAGCGCGCCGAGGTTTGGCACGCGTTTACAGGCCCCGTGCGCCTGCGACGAAGGCAGGCGTGCGCGCACGTTTTCATACTGCGCAAACGCCCAATTTGTATCGGTCATCAAAGCCCCTAAATAATTGCGCCGCGCACTTTGGCAGACACCCACTCGCCTATCACAACCGCCACCAGAATAACCAGCAGGATCAGGCTCACCTTGGGCCATGCCAGCACGTTGAGCGAGGATTGCAGCGCCAGCCCTATGCCGCCCGCGCCCACCAGCCCAAGCACGGTGCTTTCACGGATGTTGATATCCCAGCGGAACACGGCGATGCCAGCAAAAGCAGGCATAATTTGCGGCACAATGCCATAAACCATCACCTGCATCGGCGAGGCCCCCGTGGCTTTAATGGCCTCCACCTGCACCACGTTTATTTCCTCAATGGCTTCATAAAGCAGCTTGGCGCAAAACCCGATGGAGCGGATGGAAACGGCGATAAGCCCCGCCAGCACCCCCGGCCCGACGATGGAAACCAAGAGCAAAGCCCAGATCAGCGAGTTCACCGAGCGAGTAGAAACGATGATGAGGAGCGCGATGGGCCGGACAAAAACCCGGCTCGGCGTTGTATTGCGGGCGGCCAGAAAGGCCACGGGCACCGCCATAAACAGGGCAAAAATGGTGCCGAGGGTGGCAATCGCCAGCGTATCCCAAATCGGTTTGCCAAGTTCGGTGATATAGCTCCAGCGTGGCGGCGTGGCGCGGCCGGCGATATCGGCGACCACTTCGCCAACATTATCCATCATAAACCACAGCGTATTATCCGAGATTTGCTTCCATGAAAAAATAAACAGGGCCAGCCCAGCAAGCCACCCGCCCCAGCGGATAAGCTGCGCATTGGTTGTGCGCACCTGCCAGAGCTTCTGGCCGTTTTGTTCTGTCATAGGCATTACTGGATCCTCGCACGAATGACGCCGGAGAGATATTCGAGGAACATCACGGTGACGATGATAATGAGCAAAATGGCGGCCACGGTGTCAAACTCGTAACGGTCAAACGCGGTGTTAAGCGTGCCGCCAATACCGCCTGCGCCCACAAGACCAAGCACAGCGGATTCGCGGAAGTTGATATCTAGCCGATACATTGAAAGCCCGATCAGGCGGGGCATAACCTGCGGCTGCACTCCGAAATTGATCCACTGGCTCCAACTGGCACCCGTGGATTTAATCGCCTCCGCCTGCACTTTGTTCATGTTTTCAATGTCTTCCGCCAGTAGCTTGGCCAAAAATCCAATGGTGGCGAAGCTTAGCGTAATGAAGCCAGCCAATGGGCCAAAGCCCAGAATGGCGACCAGAATAATCGCCACGATAATCTCGTTCAGCGCGCGGGAGATGGCCACAATAGCGCGGCAAATCAGGTAAACCGGTAGCGGTGCGATGTTGCGGGCAGCGCCAAGCGCGATAGGGATGGAAATGGCGATGCCAACAACGGTGGAGGCCACGGTCATCACGATGCTCTCATAAATACCCTTGTAAATGGCGTCCCAGCGCGAGGTGAAATCTGGCTCGGCAAAGGCTTTCATAAACTGCCAGCCTCTATCCCAGCCCCGCGCAATGCGCTCCCACTTCACCTCAATACCGGAAAATAACTTGTCAGTTGCGCCGAAGCTAAAGTCCGGCCCTACGATGCCGGTCCAGCGCAAAAATTCGGAAATGCCTGCGGTGCCAATGGTGGCAAGCAGCAGATAAGCCAATGATCCGATGATGAGAACCCATCGGAAGGTTGGGCTTGAAATAAACGGCGGTTTTTTCCAGGCCCGCCCTAATTTGGCCTCTAGGGCGGCGCTCATTCCTCGTCCTCGTCGTCAACCTTTTCGATGGTCGCTTCCCAGTCTTCTTCGCCGTAAATATCGGTGAGCACGGCAGGAGTTAGGGTGGTTGGGCCCCCGTCAAACACCACAACGCCGAGCTTTAGCCCGATCACGCGCTGCACATACATTTGCGCCAGCGCCACATCGTGGATGTTAATAATCGCCGCGAGGCCGCGCTCGGAGCACAGCTCTACGATCAGGCGCATAATTTGGCGGGAGGTTTTGGGGTCCAAGCTTGCCGTGGGTTCATCGACCAGCAAAAGCGTGGGGTTTTGGATGAGGGCGCGGCAAATGCCAACCCGCTGGCGCTGGCCACCGGAAAGCTCGTCGGCGCGCTTATCGGCCATCTCCAGCAAGCCCACACGGTCGAGCAGGCGGTAGGCCTCGTCTACATCCGATTGCGGGAATTTGCGAAACAGGCTGCGCCAGAAGCCGACATAGCCTAGGCGGCCCGAAAGCACGTTTTCCATCACCGTCAGGCGCTCCACCAGCGCGTATTCTTGAAAGATCATGCCCATTTTGCGCCGCGCCCTACGAAGGCCATTTGCGCCAAGCGCGGTGATGTTCTCGCCGTCAATGGTCGCCGAACCAGAAGTGGGCTGCACCAGCCGATTGATGCAGCGGATGAGCGTGGATTTACCCGCCCCCGAAGGGCCAATCAGCGCCACCACTTGGCCATCAGGGATGGTCAGGGTTACATCGCTCAGCGCTTTGTCTCCCGTGTTGTAAACTTTGGTAAGGCCTTGAAGTTCTAGCATAATCCACCCCTGAATCGTTTCGGGTTAATTTCGTATCGGCAAACACTGCCTCTCGCCAACGCTCGAACGCGTTTTCCGATACACGACAATGTGGGTAAACCCTAAACGCTTTAAATATAGCAGTGGCGTCCGCAGACATGCAGACGCCACAAATTTTTTAGCGCTTATTCACAAGCGTAGGAAACGCCGTTTGCCGCGTCGATCTTGCGGATAACGTCCCAGAACTCCTGATAAGTCATCTCAAGGAACTGGCCCTCATTAGACTTTTCAAACTCACGCTGGAGCGAGCTGCCTTCCCAATCAAACGTGAAGAACGCATCGCGGATTTTCGCGGTCAATGCGGGGTCCAGATCATGTGCAACGCCAAAGCCCGTAGTTGGGAAGGTTTGCGATTTGTAGATCGAGATCACTTGATCAGCCTCAATCACGCCACGAGAAACCATGCGCGACAGCACCGAGTTGGCGATAGACGCTGCGGGGTAGTCATGGTTAGCCACACCGAGGATCGAGTTGTCGTGCTTGCCTGAGAACACCGCCTCGAAATCCCGCTCAGGGATCATGTCAAAGTCAGACGCCAGAATGGCGGATGGTGCTTTGAAGCCCGAGTTGGATGTGGGCGAAGTGAACGCCAGCTGACCGCCACGGATATCTTCAACTGATTCAATACCGGAGCCCGGATAGGTGAGAATTTCCATCTCATAACCAAAGTTGCCATCCAGCGAGGCCATAATTGTAAACGGGTTGAAGCCCGCACAGTTCACAGCCAAGGGGTTAGAGCCGGTGTTAAAGCCCGCAATATGCAAGCGACCCGAGCGCATGGCCTCAATCTGGGCAGCGTTGGACTGCACAGGGAAGAACACCACATTCTTGCCGGTTTTCTCTTCCAGATATGTCAGAAAGTCGGACCATGCTTCTTCATAAACCGCTGGGTCTTCCACAGGGGTGTAAGCAAAGATTAGCGTGCTTGGATCTTTCCACTCGGCTGGGTCTGTCGGGGTGTCGGCGAGCAGGTCGCCGTCACGGTCGCAATACATTGGGTCAAGGTCGCCGCGTGGGCAATCTTCTTGTGCAAAAGCGGCCGTGCCCATGCCCAAAAGCATGGCAACGGTGGCTGCACCTAAGAGATTCGTGTTCATATTTTCCTCCACAGTTTATTTTTGTGGAGGAAGTAGAGGACAGATTGCCGCATAAAGCAACGGCCAAAAAGACCGAATCTTTTCAGTTAACTGGTATTATGATTGCAAATGTTACAGAGCAAGGTCCATCAGCGCCTGAATCTGCAGGCTGCGGGTGTCCGCTACGATTCGCCCAAGCTCCTGATCTCCGCGCAAAAGCACCAGCGTAGAACGGCGCGGGATGTTGTGATCTTTGGTGATCGGCTCGCGTGAATACGTGTCCCAATCCACCCGCACAAAGGTGATGGCGGCGCTATAGGCAGGGTTGGCGGCACGGATGCTTTCCATCGCCCGCTCTTGGGCTTTGCAGGTGCTGCACCATGTGGCGGAGTAATCCAGCAGCACAGTATCCCCTTGCGCAAGCAGCGGCTCTAGCGCGCCCCACTCGTAGTTTATCCAGCCCTCATTGGCAAAAGCAGGCAGCGGGGCAAGGGCAACAGCGGCCCCGAGGGCCAAAAATTCACGACGTTTCATATCAAACTCCTTTAGATAGAGACCGCGAGGTCTTGTAGCCAGATTGGCATAACATCGAGCAGCCATGCCTCGATGACGTAATTATACTTGGTGAGGATCATGACGCCGACCAGCACAAAGGTGGCCCCCATAATCGGCTTGGCTTTATTGGCCAGCCCGCGCATGGCCCCCGCCCGCTTGCGAATGGTTTCGCGCGCGCCGTAGCCCAGCAACAGGATGATGCTAGAGATGCCAATGGCAAAGGCTGTCATAATACCAGTTGCGAAAAGCAGGTCTTCGCCTTGGTAGGCCAGCGCAATCGCGCCCCCAAGCGTTGGCCCCACACAGGGTGACCAGACCGCCCCTAGGATCATGCCGCCGATAAACTGCCCACGCAGGCCCGTGGTGTCCACTTCGTCTAGCTTTTTG
>Ga0256845_1002097_pt1 | contig 14865 bp, 12 predicted proteins | sample RiftiametaG_FD_189101 | JGI IMG/M metagenome (GOLD analysis project Ga0256845, IMG submission 189101) | Tube worm associated microbial communities from hydrothermal vent at the East Pacific Rise, Pacific Ocean - Riftia | ecosystem: Host-associated > Annelida > Integument > Unclassified ...
CGACATCGGCGCCCTGATACATACCCCCGAGAGTTCACTGGTGATCCTCGCGATCAACAACGGCGGCGGCCAAATCTTCCGCCAGCTACCGCTGCGCGAGCACCCAGCCTTTGACGAACTCTTCGTGGCCGCGAAGCCGACCGACCTTTGCGCGCTCGCGGCTGCGACCGGCTGGGCATACATCGCGGTCGCAGACGACGACGGCGGCGATGCGCTCGCAGAGGCCCTTCGAGCCGGCTACGAACGCGGTCGATCGATCATCGAGCTTCACTTCGACGCAGCTGCAGCATTCGCCGCCCGTCAATCCTTCTGGAACGCGTGGTGATGTCGCCATTCGCGATCTGGTGGCAGGCGATTAGGCCGCGCACACTCGCGGCCGGAGCGGCGCCTGTTCTCGTCGGCACGGCCCTGGCGCTCGCAGACGGTGCCTTCCACCCGCAAGCCGCGGTCTTCGCCCTCGCAGGGGCCTTAGCTCTCCAAATCGCCACTAATATCCACAACGACTACGAGGACTTTGTGCGCGGCGCCGACGGGCCCGGTCGGCTCGGTCCAAAGCGCGCGACCGCCGAGGGTTGGGTAAAACCCGCGAGCATGCGCCGCGCCGCGATCACTGTATTTGCGGCCGCCCTGCTCATCGGCATCTATTTGGTCGCCCGCGGTGGCTGGCCGATCTTGGCCCTCGGACTCGCCAGCATCGCGGCCGGTTATAGCTATACAGGAGGCCCAAAACCGCTCGCATACGTCGGCCTCGGCGATCTTTTTGTGCTTCTGTTCTTCGGTTTCGCCGCTGTGGTCGGGACCTACTATGTGCAATCTTCAACCACTTCTACCGCCGCCTGGTGGCTCGGACTCGGGGTTGGCGCCCTCTCCACGGCTATCCTCGCGGTCAACAACCTCCGAGATCACATCAGCGACAGGGCGGCAGGCAAACGCACCCTGGCGGTCCGTTTTGGGCCCGGCGCAGCTCGCCTCGAATACACCCTCTGCCTCGGGCTCTCCTATGTCGTACTGCTACCCGCGGCACTCGCCGGCCACCCGGGCGTGCTGCTTGGGCTGCTCTCGCTACCCTCTGCGCGCATCGTGCATTCAACAGTGGCAAACAACGAAGGCGCAGCGCTCGCACCTTCACTCGGCGCGACCGCGAAGCTGCTCGCTCGTTACGGCCTGCTCGTAAGTGCAGGCCTCGCTGTCGAAGCTGCTCTGCGCGCCACCCTGAGCATTCTCTTTGGATAGCTCGAACACGAGACAAGACCTACAATGTCCGCCCGGATCACACTCCGCGATGCCAGCCTCTGCGCGGATTCCGTGCAAGACGGCCTCATCCTCCGGCTCGGCGATGATCACGGCCGCCTGGGCTTAGGCGAGGCCGTCGCAAGGCCCGGCTTTAGCCCGTCGCTGCACGCGATCGGTGTGAGTGCCAGGGCCTCTTCGCTGACAACGCGCATGCTCGGCCGATCCTTCGCCTGCGCCGAGGAGGCCGCTGTCCTGAGCGCCGAACTCTGCGACGCCGACGGCCACAATCCGCTACCGAGCCCCCTGCGCTTCGCGATCGACAGCGCCCTCCTAGACCTGCTCGGCCGTGCCCGGGGTTGCACGGTCGCGGCTTTGCTCGGCAAACCAGCGCCGCAGATCCGCCGCAACGCGCTGGTGCACATCGACACGGATCGCAGCGCCATCCAGGCCTTGCAAGGGCGCGGCTTTACGACCATCAAGGTCAAGGCCCACGGACCATGGCCGCGTTCTCTTCATCAGCTGCAAACGCTGGCACGCATGCTCGCCGAGTGCAGCCCGACGACCCGTCTAAGAATCGACTGCAATCGATCGATGCCCCGAGAGGGCGCCTCAAAGCTCCTACGCGGCCTCGCCAAGCTCATCCCAGAGTACGTCGAAGAGCCGCTCGAGCACCTCGACCCCACGACCTTGCGAGCGCTCCTGCCCGCCGATCTCGCCCTCGCGATCGACGAATCTGCGATCGACAGACACGCCTGGTGCGAGCACCTGGACGCCGGTATCGCAACGGTCGCAGTGATCAAGCCCGCCTTTGTCGGCGGCCTCTTTGCCGCCCGCGATCGCGTCGAGGAGGCCCGCGCCCGCGGCCTCAAAATTGTGATCACCAGCGCCTTAGAGGGCTCGATCGGCGTCGCTGCAGCTGCCCATCTAGCCCTCGCGATAAGGCCGACACTCGCGGTCGGAATCAGCGCCCGAACCGGTACACCCCTGCCGCCGTGGCTCGCTGCCGACTCACCGATCGTACGCCACCCCGCGAGCTTTGGCCTCGGCGTCGACGATCCCGGAGGGCTCGATGACTGATCATAAACGAAGCTCCGAACTCGGCGAGATTCCCCACCCGCTCGCAGCCTTCGCCCGCAGCCGCCCCGACCATATCGCTCTCCGGGTGCGCGGGGCTGAGGGCGTCCTCGGCCGTCCGCTCAGCGCCGCCCAACTCCGATGCCAAGTGGCCGCTCTCGCGACCTATTTCGCCGCGCAGGGGATCACTCCGACAATGCGCATCGCTCTACTCGGACGCCGCTCAGCCACCTGGGTGAAAGCTTTGCACGCGATCTCGTGGCTCGGCGCCAGCGTTGTGCCCCTCGATCCCGCAGCGACCCCGAGCGAGCTCCGCGTACGGGCAGAGCAGGCCGCAGGCGTCGTAATTATCGACAGAGCAGCACTCTTCGCGACCTGCGACGCCCTCCTCGGACTCTCATCTGTCCAGATCCAAATCCAGATCCAGAGCGCAGATATCCCGCAAATGCTCACGGCTCTCGAGCCCGCGCCCGAACGACCCTGGGGACTCGCCGACGAGCGCGCGCTGCTCTTTACCTCGGGATCGAGCGGCGCCCCCAAAGCGGTCGCACTGCGCACTGCCCAACTCCTCTTCGCGACCCTCGGCGGCGCCATTCACCTCGGGCACAACCTAGATGATACCTGGCACGCTTGCCTGCCGCCCTGGCATATCGGCGGTCTCGCCATCCTACTGCGCACCGCCTGGTGCCAGACGACCCTCGATTTGGGCCTCGCCTTTCATGCCTCGGCGATCAACTCGGCGATCGATCGCGGCACTCTGACCCAGCTCTCGCTGGTCCCGGCGATGCTGCGCCGACTCTTGGAGGATCGCGGGCGTCGACGCTTCCCCCCGAGCTTGCGCTGGATCCTGCTCGGAGGTGCGGCCGCGGACGAGGCCGACATCGTCGCCGCCGAGGCCCTCGGCGCAACGCTCTGTCCGACCTGGGGCATGACCGAGAGCGCCGCTCAAGTGGCGACACGCTCACCGGCCTCCCCGCGTCAACAGGGCTCCGTGGGCCCGCCCTTGCCCTTTGTCGACATCCTACAAGATCCCGAAACCGGTACTCTCTGCGTGTCCGGCCCACAGATCGGCGCTGCGGGACCGACGCTGCGCACCCAAGACCTTGGCGAGATCAGTCCGAGGGGACAGGTCATTGTCCGCGGCAGGATCGATCGCGTGGTCATCAGCGGTGGTCGCAACATCGATCCGGCGGCGGTCGAGCGAATCCTGCTCCGCCACCCAGCGGTCGCCCAGGTGCTCGTAGTCGGCCTCCCCGATCCGCGCTTGGGCGAACAGCTAGTCGCAGTCATCGCCCCGCGCAAGCACGCAAGCCGCGACCTCGCCAGCTTCGCCGCTGCAAATCTCCACCGCTACGATCGGCCGCGACTCTGGGCCCTCGTGCGCACGCTACCGACCACCGCCGCCGGTAAGATAAGCGCCGCGACCCGCAGCTCAATCCGCACCCGCCTGCTCCGCGCTCTCGGCCTTGACAGTCATGCCGAGCGCGCGCAGTCGATCGATAAATGCCTCAGGAGCAGCCTGCGAGCGGAAGCTGGCGAGGTCGATGAAGGCGTGCTCATGCTCGACACGGGCGTAGACAACATCATCGGCATCACCCGTGCCTTTGACATCAAAGCAGATCCGCAGGCGAGCGCGCGCTCCCTCGCCGAGCAGACGAGCACCGACGATCGACACCTGCAGACGATCACCAAGACGGAGCGGACGCCGGAAGTCGGCCTCGGCGTGCACCATCGGCAAACCCCAACCCTCGGCTCGCATGGTCGCAAACCAGGGCCCGAGCGCCCCCTGAAGAGCGTCCTCCCAGGCGTGGTGACACCACTCAAAGAAGCGGCTAAAGAACGCGATACCGGCGGCATCGACCTCGGAAAAACGGACGACGTGGGCGTACGTGGGGGGCATCCGGGCGACCTTCGCAAAGGCCGAACGAGTCGGCAAGGCGCTCCCCAAATCGCTCCCCAAAATGCTCCCGAAGCCCACCGCCAGGGCGCACTCCCAGGCCCCGAGACCTCCAAGACCTCCAAGAGTCCCAAGAGTCCCAAATGACCCATCCGAGCACCCCTGAGACCTCTGGCAACCCCGGCACCTCCACCCGTAAGCTGGGCAGCGGAGCGATGTTTGACGGCATCGCCAGCCGCTACGACATGCTCAACCGAGTCATGAGCCTCGGCCTTGACGGTCGCTGGCGACGAGCACTCGTCCGCGCTTTGGGCGAAGGTTTGCCGGCGGCTGGCCGGGTTCTCGACGTCGCCACCGGCACTGCCGACGTCGCCCTGACGATCGCCGCGACCGCGCCCTCGCTGCGGATCGTCGGCGTCGATCCGAGCGAGAAGATGCTCGCACGCGGCCGCGAGAAGATCGCCGCGGCGGGCCTCAATAGCAGTATCAAACTCCAACTCGGCGACGGCCTCGACCTGCCCTTCGATGACAACAGCTTCGACGCGGCCTGTGTCTCCTTTGGCATCCGCAACTTCAGCGACCGCCGGCAGGGCCTCGCCGAACTCACCCGGGTCACCCGCACGGGCGGTCGAGTCGCGATCCTAGAACTCGCAGAGCCCCGGGACAGCGGCCTGCTCGGCAAGGCCGCCCGCCTGCACGTCCGTCACGTCGTGCCCCGACTCGGCGCCATACTCTCGGGCTCCCGCGAGTACCGCTATCTCCAGGACTCGATCGCCGCCTTCCCGCCCGCCGCCGAATTCACAGCGATGATGCGCGAGGTCGGCCTCTTGGAGGTCGAGGCCCGACCGATGACCTTTGGTGCGGTCGTTCTCTTCGTCGGTCGAGCGCCCTAAAAAGCCCTACCTCGTCACGATAGCGCCACTAAAGCAACCGCTTCCATCCGTATTGACATACACCAATCGATGGTTTTGAAAGGCCCAATTTAGCAACGGCTGGGCGGCACTAGGTGCCCCGCAACCGCGAATCCGCCTGGTCTTGGAGGAGCCCGAGATCTTGATATAAATTTCGATCATGCCGCCCTTTGCATCGGTCGTGATCGACTTGATGACACCGGTCTGCGTACCCGCGCCCTTGACCTCATTGTCCTGGGCCGGCTTATTTGGGACCTTGGGGATGTAGGGGGAATTGGGGTTCTTCGCCGGCTTCGGAGCCGCATCGCTCGTATTGGGAGCAGCTAAACCGAAAGCGAAGACAGCAGCAATGACGAGGCGTTTCATGACCCGGCGAGCGTAACAAATCTACGGCCTCTGCAGCGGCGACTTCAAGTATGCACATTCGCGCACAACTTCGATTTCTGTCGCATTTGCGGCCCATTACCGCGCATTTACCTATGTATTGCTCAGCTCCTCAACCGGACTCCACTCATGCCTAGCTCGCACCGCTAGAGCCCGCGATCGCCCAAGGCCCTGCAGCCGCCTACACGCCAGGGCAAACTCGGGTGCCCGCGCACGACCTCCACTAAGCCACCCGACGGGCCCCAAAACGTCCCCACGATGTCGACTCTCAAGCAACCTATGCACACATTCCTCCGCGAATCAACGAACGAACAACCACCAGCAGCTCCTCTAGCTCAGTATGTGTATTGTAATAGTGCACACTGGCTCGAACCACCGAGGTGAGCCCGCGCGCGCGCATATCGAGCAACGTGCCCCAATCAGGTGAGACGCCGAGATGCACCCGCCTCGCGGCCGCAGCCCGTAGCACCGCCGCAGCATCATGACCGTCGACCGTAAAGGTGACGATGCCGCCCCGAGTCACCCCCGGATCCCGAACGACAACCCCAGCGATACCCGCGAGAGCATGGCGCAGGTCCCCGGCCAGGCTGAGCACCCGGGCCTCGATCTGGGGCAGACCCCAGCTGAGGGCGTGATCCACCGCGACCCCCAAGCCGATGCGCGCGGCGTGGTTGAACTCAAATTGCTCGAATCGCCGCGCCCCCTCAAAGAAGCTAAATCCATCGGGCTCGGACCAACGGGCCGCGTAGAGATCGACTGCGGGCGGCCTCAGACGCGGCCCAAGCTCGGGATTGATGTAGAGAAAGCCGGTACCGCGCGGACCCCGGAGGAATTTTCGACCTGTTCCAGAGAGCAGATCGCAGCCGACCTCACGGACATCGATCTCGAGTTGGCCGACGGTCTGGCAGGCGTCCAACAAAAAGGGCACGCCCGCCGCCTGGGCAATCGCCCCAACCTCGCCTACGGGGTTGATGAGGCCGCTGTTGGTGGGCATATGCGCCATCGCGATCAAGCGAGTCTGAGGCCCGATCGCCGCCCTTAACGCGGTGATCGAGAGCTCTCCTGTAGGCTCGCTGTCGACCACCCGAAGCCGGACACCGCGACGTTCAACCAGACGGCGAAGGGTCATAAAATTGCTCGCGTACACGGTGCGAGAGATCAAAATCTCCTGCCCGGAACCCAGGTCGAGTGCCTCGAGCCCTATCCGCCAGGCGCTCGTCGCAGAGTCGCAGAGAACCATGTCGTCGGCAGCCGCATTCAGCAGCCGAGCCAGCGCGTGTCGCGGCCTCGCAACTTTCTCGCTCGCCGCCGCCGCAGCCTCGTACCCACCCAGTTCAGCCTCCAGGCGCAGATGCTCGATCTGCGCCTGGAGCACTGGCTCTGGCATCAGGGCCGCGCCCGCGTTGTTGAGGTGTGCACATTTTGTACAAGCAGGCGTCAACGCCCGCGCCCGCGCAACCATCTCGGGTGTCATCGCCGCACCTCCGCCCCCGCACAGGCCACAGAATCGAGCAGCGAGCCAATACCCCTGCTAGATGGTGCGACCCGCCCCTCGTCCGCCAACACCCGGGCCAGCCGCGGAAGATCCGGGCAGAGCACCCCAGGGAAGAGGTGGTGCTCGCGATGGTAGGGCCGCGGGTACCAGGAGATAAAGACCCGCGCCAGCAGCCCGTAGGCAGTCGACCGACTGTTGCTGGGGATGGCCTGATCCTCGGCCTGCCAGACATGCTCTGTCAGATCCATCAGATGCAAGAGCGCGGGATAGACGGTGTACATCGGCAGGATCCACAGCAGCAAGAAGGGTGTCCAAAGCCCAAACCAAGCGACCGCCGCGAGCATCAACGGCATCGCGACGAGCTTGATCCGGCGCTCCTGCTCCATCACCGGATCACCGACAAAGGGGCGGAAGAGCGTTCGCAGGTGGTGATGGGCACCGGCATAAAACACCGCCTGGCCGGGCCCAACGGCGTCCTGCCGACCGCGAAAAAAGGCGACGCTCGATGTCAACCCAGTGCGCGCGCAGGCCCGCAGGAGGTCGGTGCGGCTGTAGGCGCGGGTCGTATCGCCGCGGCGCGCTCGATTGGCGTAATCGGGATCGCCAAAGGTAAAGAGGTGCTGATGATGACGCACATGTCGACGCCGCCACTGCTCAAAGGACCAGGCCTCCGGGTGGTGGAACATCGGCACCACACAGAGCCCAAAGCCCACCCATCGCGTGATCGATTTTGACTTGAAGTGGCCGAAGTGGCTGGCATCATGGTGCACTACATAGAGGCCGTGCTGGACCACCGCGACCCACCATACACCCAGGACCCAGAGCGCGAGCGAGTCGGCGCGCATGCACAGGTACCAGATCAAGGCGACCGCAGAAAAAAGCCCTAGATAATGCAAAACGACCCACCAGGGCCTGTTTTGATGCATCTCCCGGATCGTTGCCTGGGCCGACGCAGAGAGCGTATGTAGACGCAAGCGTCCTAGTGAAGCCATCGACTCAACCGATCTGGGCGATGCACACCGCGTATTGCCGCTCTAAAAGGGGACGCCACCGGTCGAGTCCCCCGAGTGCCTGCTGTCCTCGACGAACCCGCATCGCCAGGTTTATCGGCGCAAGATCCAAACCCTCCACGGGATGCTCATTGAGCCATTGTACAGCCACGTCGTTCGACGCCATCTCACCGCTCTGCCAAGTGTAGAGCAGCCGCGCCGGATAGAGCACGCAGCGCGAGAGTTCTTTGTCGGCCGGCCGATCACCGCTGAAATCGGCGGTCAGGGACGCCCAATACCCGGTCGCGTGGGCCCGCAGCTGGGACTCGATCGCGGCTCGGTCAGGACGCGGCAAACCATCGATCGCCTCGCCGTCGATCAACACCCCGTGGTCCAGCAAATCGATGCGATCGAGGGCAGGAAAACGACCGCCGACAAAACCTGGCGTTGACCAAAAGATCGACAGCCGCGACTCGAGCGTCAAATCGACTGCGCGCAGGTCAGCTCTTAGCGCGGCCAAGTCCGCCTCGTAGCCCGGGCGAAAAAACAGGGCCACATCGATATCGCTGCAGCCCGCGCTGTAGCCACCGTGGGCGAGGCTGCCGAGCAGATAGACCGCGAGCAGGTTGTCGCCAAAACGAGCGCGCGCGTGGGCTCGCACCTGCTCGACAAAGCTATTTGCCCGCTTCATGATGCCTGCTCGAAATGACGCCTGACCGCCGGCAGGTACGACGCGGCATACCATCTGAGGAACTGGGCGGATCGTGCGAGCCTGTCGTGTAGACCCGACCAAACGGCGCCCTCCAGGGCGGGCTCACGTCGGAGGATCGGCTCGATGAAGTCCCGGAGCACCAATGCGCCGTGCTCGGCGTCGCCTAAGGCGTGAATGCCCAGATAGGTGCCCGCCACCGGGGCCTGCTCGGGGCTCGCTGCGGGCAGGCCAACGCTGTCGAGACCCAAGCGACGAAGCCCTCGCCAGAGCTGCATGCAGCGCTTCGCCGACATGAGCTCAGTGGCGAAGAATGCACCGGCAAAGAAAGCGTGATTCTGCTCCGACGCGCAATCCTGCGAGAATGTGTAATTGAGGGTGCAGAGGGCCGAATCATTGAGCGCAGGAGAAATCGATACCTGGGCCTCGAGGTTCGCGAGCAACACCCGAAAGAGGTCCGAATGGTGCTCGGACTCCTCCTCCTCGATATGCTCCTCTAGCGGCCTGCACAGGTACTCGGGGATCTTTGGCAACCACCGCCGAAGGTAGATGTTGAAGGCAGGCTGACAGGCGTCAAATCTGAGGAACGCGACGATCTCTTCGAGGCTCGCGTGCTCCGCGAGATAGTCGTAGACATCGCTGTTATTGGCATAGGCGTTCTCGACGGCGCTCTCGTGGAGAGAACGGCGGTCGGGGACGAATGCGACCTCACGGGCGATAGGCGCAGGCTCTTGAGACATGACGGCAGACCTCCGGGGAGTGACCGAGCGTGGATCGCACAGTCTATAGTTGGTGACAGGCCGCGCGCGAATCGCTCGCGGACATCGAGTGTCGACTCTGCTCTTCATACGGCGCCTGAGACCGAGATGTTTCTCTCCTCCCCAAAAATAATGCGGATCGGCACTCCACCCTCAGACGCTGACGGGTCGCCAATTACACCCATTCGCGGCCCCTAGCACCCACGCCTGAAGCCGTTTCAAACCCGGTGATTTGCGGTCAATTTGACCCCACAATTCACTCTCTCGAAAATTTGAAAGCGGTCCTATTCAACGATTCTGGGGCTTGATCAAAGAGTACACATGTCTCTTTGACCATTGCGGTATGTCGCACGCGGGCCGCGTAATTTGTGAGCCAAATAGTGAGCGCGAAGGGTTCCCACGTGCGAAGCGCATCAACAAACCAAATACGCCCCTTGATCCTGAGGTATTTGCAAATCGCTCGCTCATCTAAATCGACAAATCTGACCATAGGGAAGAATTCCAACGTTCACATGCCGCGCCTCCATACGCACAATCTGCGGAGGATGCATGCCACAAGCGCGCCCATCGAGACCTGTCGCCTCTGCGGCCTTCGTCAGCTCCGCCAGCTCTCTCCAGCGAGAATCCAGGCGCTGATGATCACACTCCACAGGAGATGGAGCAGCCCCCAGGTGACAGTTATCCACCAGCCACCGGCCCCAGGCGGCGCGAGCAAACCTGCGCCCGCCATCGCCCCCAAGGTCAGCGCGATCGCTATCGTGTTGATCCAAACGAAACGCCGGCTGAAACGAACGCGTGCAAAGATCTTGAGCCCCGGTGCATGCCCGAGAAAGGCGAGCAGCGCGAGACGGACAGATGTGCTCCGCTCACTTCGCGGGCCTGTCATGGCGACTCGGCGTCGCTGCCATCGCCCGCAGCATCTGCGTCGGGTCGAACGCCGAGCTTGCCTATCGCATAGCCCTCGGGCTCGCTCAGAGATCCGTCACGGCTCAGCTGATCGGCGGCCATCACCGCGATCAATAGAGCTGCAGGGTCGGCAGAGTTCACCGTCTTTGCGTCGAAGATGCCGAAGCGGCCGAGGTCGCAGCGCTCAAAAAGAATCCGCGATTTGTCGGCCGCATCGGCGACCGCAACCTCCTGAAAGACGATGACACCCGCCTTGCAGGCCTGCCCCCACGCGGCCTGTCCCTCGGCTCCGCCGATCTCGCGCGAGACAACGTTTGAGCGCTCGCCGGGTGCCACCTCTGCGTAGTCCCTGAGCGCGGTGGTCAAAAAATCTGGTAGCCGCTCGGCCTCGAGTTCGGCGAGACCGGCAGCCGCGGCAGGGGCCGCAGAGCCCTCTTCGACGCTCCTCAGCGCGGTCGCGAGTGCCTCCGCCGCTCGTTCATTGACCGGCGGCAAGCTGTGCTTGGGGGCCGGCTTCGCGGGCTCTGCCGGCTTTGCCTGCACCTGCGCGGGCTCCTCTACATGCCTCTTGACGGGCATTTTGGCGGATATCTTGGCGCCGTTTGCCCCTGACCCAGGCGAGACAGCGAGCTCGGGTTCGACCTTTTTTTGCCGCTCAGCACTGCCCCGCGAGCAGGCCGAGAGCGCGACCAAAAGTGCCGCAAATCCGCCGACAATAAGAGTCCGTGATGGGGCGCAGGTCCGCATGGCGCGACCTTACCCCATCGACTCAGCCGCCGCGAACCCAGCGCACGAGGCGGAGCGACGCCGGCAGAAACGCAACCGAAGCGACAAAACAAAGCGCCATGCCGGTCGCCGCCGTGAAGCCGAGCGAGTAGAGGCCCAGATGATCCGCAAAGACCATGCCGCCGTAGCCGAGCACCGTCGTCACCGTCGTCATCAGCACAGCGCCCCCGGTCTCGCGAAGAACAACAGCGACCGCCGCCCCTTCTCGGTGCCGATGCAGGATGTGAATCGCGTCGTCCTGACCCATGCCGACCAATAACGGGAAGGCGAGCACCGTAAAAAAATTGACCTTCCAGTCCTGCAGCCACACCAAACCGCCGAGCCACACGAGCGCCAGCATCACCGTTCCGAGGATCACCAAGGCGTAGCTCAGCCGGCGAAAGAGCAGGAGCGCGACCAGCAGCAACACGCCGCCGGAGAGGCCGAGCACCAGTGGACCGTCGCCGCGGATCGTATCGACGATCTCGGGGATGACAAAAAACGACGCCGCCACCGGAACCGGACCCGAACCCACCTCGAGGTCGAGAAACGCGTCGTAGATCCGTTTGGAGTTGTGATAGTCGGATTTCCCGCCTTTGGTCCAAAAGACCGCAAAACGGCCTAATTCGCCGGTTTGATCGGTAAATTGCAGGCGCACCCAAGCTGGCAGATCGGCGGCGGCGATCGGCGCATCGACCTTTAAGTAGGGCTCCCAGGTCCGCATGCGTCCCTGATCGGCCTCACTCAGCACACCGATTTTGTCGTGGATCCGCCGGCGAATATCCCTGATCACCACCAGCTTCTCGGCCTGGAGATCGGGCACAAAGGAGTAGACCGAAGCGACGTCGTAAAGACGATCGTGCATCTCGCGGAGGCGCTCGCCCGGGTAGCGACCAAGCAGCTCGCGGACCTCGGGATCGAGAGCCTGGCTCCGCCGCGCCCTCTCGGCGAGAGCTACAAAAACCGGATCCAAACGGTCATCATCCTCCTCGTCGATCACATCATCTTCGTTCTCTTCGTTCTCTTCGTTCTCTTCGTTCTCTTTGCTTTCTTCGCTCTTCGTGTGACCGCAACCGTCGAGCACTGGCGGCAGGGGCAGCTCACCGCCGCTCGCCAGGATCTCAACCTCGTCGGCGTGCAACCGCACCAGTGCCTGGAGCTGGCGGTGCACATCGTAGGTGTCGCGAAGATCGCGGGTCAGCGCCACCGCAGGCGCCAGCGTCGTCTTGCGACCGACCGCCTTGCGGAAGGACTCGTGCCCCTCTTTTTTCGCCTTCTTGGCGGTCTTCGGCGGTCGCACAGGCGCGTCCAGGCGACCCAAATCGTACTCGAATTCGAGATCCCCAAGACGCGACGCTGCGAGCCCCCCAAGCCCGAGTCCAAGGCCGACGATCAACAGCGCAAACCAGGGCGGCGCACCGCGTCCGCGCCGACGATCCTCGACGCTTGGCGACTGTGCATCGCTGCTCTCCACAGGACTCGGCAGCGCTGCGGCGCCGCCACCGGGCCACGGGCGCAGGCGCTCGGCAACGACGATCAGCGCCGGCAAAACGATGATCGAACCAGCCAACGCGAGCAGCACACCGATGCCGGCAACAATGCCAAATTGCGAAAAACCTCGAAAATCAGCGACCACCAAAAGAAAGCAGGTGAGCGCGGTGCTGAGGCCACCCGCCGCGGTCGAGACACTCGTCGTCGACAGGGTCAGCGCGAGGGCCCGGTCGACGCTGAGACCCCGCCTGCGCTCATGGCGATAGCGGCCGAGAACATGGATCCCAAAGTCGATGCCCAGGCCGAGCAGAATCACAAAAATGAACGCCGAGACCAGGTTGAGTTCGCCGAAGATCAAGCGGGCGATGCCCAGGGTCGTGAGCACCGCGATCAGCAGCGGCAGCAGAATCAGGACGATCGCCCGGAGACCGCGGAAGTAGAGCGCGAGCACCAACATCAACAGACCAACGACGATCGCCGAGCCGCGCACGATATCCCCCTGGAGGCCGCCGACACGCCGGCTCTGCTCGGCGTACGAGCCCTCGATGCCGACTTTCATCTCCGGGTGGTAGCTCGCCGGATCGAGGCTCGCGCTCAGCTCCTCAACCGCCGCGAAGAGGCCGCGACCAAAGGCAATGTCGGTATCGGGTTCGGTCGGCCGGGCCTTGATGACAAAGAGCGTGCCGTCATCGGTTTCGGTTTCGTAATACTCGGGCAGCCGAGTATCGAGTTCGTAACGCTCGCGCAGCTCGTCTTCGCTGAGCGCCGCGTCGGCTGCCTTGACCACAGCGTCGACCTCTTCATCCTCGGGAAAGAGCGCCATCTCCCGACGCACCTCGGCGCGCACACGGTCGATCACCCGACAGCGCAGATCGAGCAGGTCCTCGAGATCCGCGTAGAGCAACGCATTGTCCTCGAAGAAACTGCGGTCGAGATGAAAGAGCGCGTAACGCAGCTCAGGACGCTTGCGCAGGCCGGTGGCGAGCACCTCGGCAAAGCGCAGACTGGCCTCCCGCGAGGGCGATCGCACCGTCACGTAGAGCTCTGACTGGTTGCCCAAACGATCGCTGAGCGCATCGATGCGGGCCGTGGAGAGCGCGTCCGCAGGCAGCAGCGCTCGCAGCTGCTGATCGACCCGGAGCTGCAGCGCGAGCCAGAGCCCGAGCGCGCCGACGGCCAACGCTGTCAGCACGATCGTCCACGGACGCCGCGAGATCAGGCCGGCGAGGCGACGGGCAGGCTCGCGGATGAGGCCGCTATCCGGGCCATCCTCCAGAGCGCGGGACTTGGGGCCGGCACGCATTCGGGTCGATAGGCTCTACGTTTTGCCGGGCGGCAGGCGCAAGCCGAAAGCCCGACGACGGCCCTTTGCATGCGCCATCTCACAACACAAGAGCCCAAAATCGCCCTGCACGAGCCAAAAACCTCAGTAACCGAGTCGCGCGAGTACCTTCTCGGTCAGCCGCGGAATGCCGCCCGCGGGGCGCTCGCCCGCGGCGATCCACATCATGCCCGGCGGTGCCTCGAGGTCGCCGACCACCGCCGCAGTGCAGGGCCAGAGCCGCCAGATGCGGTGGGAGAACACGTGTTTTACGGGTGCGGCATCGGCATCGGTCCTGACTCTGCGCACCCGAATGCCGGTCGCCGCCCGGATCTCCGCCGGTCGCAGGCCCGCGCCGCTATCGGCCGCTCGCGGCATCAAGGGCAGGCACCAGAGACCCGCGAGCAAGCCCGTCGCCGGCCGCCGCTCGACCAAGATGCGACCGCGACGGGCGATCGCCACCGCCCAGAGTTCGTGCTCGGAGGGCGCCGATTTTTTCTTGGGCGCTGGGATCTGCAGGGCGAGGCCCGCAGTCTCCGCCTTACAGACATGTCTTACAGGACATGTCCCACAGGTCGGCTTGCGTGGAGTGCAAACCGTCGCTCCCAGCTCCATCAGCGCCTGCGCCAGGACCCGCGGCGAACCTGCCCCCAAGATCTCCTGGACCCACCGCCAATGGCCCGGCGCCCCCGCACCCTGACCCTTCGGATCCGTGATCGCCAGCAGCCGCGAGAGCACCCGAGCAACATTGCCATCGACCAGCGGCTCGGGCCTGTCAAAGGCGATCGAAGCGATCGCACCGGCGGTGTAGGGACCGATTCCGGGGACCTTGCGCAGCGCCACAGCGCTTTCTGGCACCTCACCGCAAAGCTCATCCCGCACATAGCGAGCACCACGATGCAGCAGACGCGCGCGACGGTAATAACCGAGAC
>Ga0256845_1002098_pt1 | contig 14862 bp, 10 predicted proteins | sample RiftiametaG_FD_189101 | JGI IMG/M metagenome (GOLD analysis project Ga0256845, IMG submission 189101) | Tube worm associated microbial communities from hydrothermal vent at the East Pacific Rise, Pacific Ocean - Riftia | ecosystem: Host-associated > Annelida > Integument > Unclassified ...
CGGCTGCGTCGTCGTCGATATCGAGGTCAGCGAGCGGCGCGGGGATCTGCTCGTGGGACGCGGATCGCTGTGGGTCGACGGCAAGCGCATCTACGAGGCCGACGGCTTGAGTGTGCGGGCGCGCTGACCGAGCTCTGCGCCACCGATCTGCTCGCCAAACTCGCAGCTGAACTTCATGCCGATCGAGCAGGATCCCCTGATCCAGGTGGACCTGACGGATCGTCGGTACTCGCTGAGAACGGTGTCCCAAACCGTAGTGGATTCAGTACGATCCGGCTCTCGTGCCCCACCCGACGAAACGATCAAGCCTTGAGACCTTGAGGCGGCCGCGCCTGCTCGAGCTGGCTCGAGCCTTTGACCTCGGCGTCTCGAGTCGAGCGAGGCATGGAGAGCTGGTCGACTTCCTTGTGGCGGCCCGCTCCCTGAAGTTCGAGGACACCCTGGCCTCCCTGAGTCGGGACGAACTCAAAGCGATCTGTGATGCGCATGGCCTGGACAGCTCCGGGAGGGCGAAGGCTCCCATCGTGGCGCGGATCCTCGGCCGAGCTTCAGATCCCACCTCTCCAGTCTCTCCCCCTGCGAGCCGATCACCTCGCCCCCGTCCCCAGACGAGCCGAATGACCACCAATTTCTCTCAAAGTGCTGCCTACATCTGGTCTCTAGCCGAGCTCCTACGTGGCGACTTCAAGCGCTCCCAGTACGGCCGGATCATCCTGCCGTTTACGATCTTGCGTCGCTTGGAGTGCGTCCTCGCGCCGACCAAGCCCAAGGTGCTGAAGGAAGCCGAGAAGCTGAGGGGGATGAAAAAACACGGGGAGGAGGCCCGCGAGAAGTTCCTGCTCAAGGCTTCGGGGCAGTCTTTTTACAACACCTCGCCCATGGACATGTCGAAGCTGGGGAACGCAGACATCACGAGCAACCTGATCACCTACGTGAACAGCTTCTCGAAGGATGCCCGCGAGATCTTTGGGCACTTCAAGTTCAGCGAGTTCATCGCTGGCCTGCGCCGAGCGAACCTGCTGTTCAAGGTCGTCCAGCGCGTCGCCAAGATGGACCTGAGCCCCAAGACTATCAGCAACCACGACATGGGGCTGGTGTTCGAAGAGCTGATCCGGCGCTTTGCCGAGAGCTCCAATGAGACGGCGGGTGAGCACTTCACGCCCCGGGACATCGTGCGCCTCACGACCTCCCTCGTGTTCATGGAGGACGACGAAGCGCTCACCGAAGAGGGCATCATCCGCACGATCTACGACCCCACCGCGGGCACCGGCGGCTTCCTCTCGAGCGGCATGGAGTACGTGCACCAGCTCAACCCCAACACGGTCATGCCTGCCTTTGGCCAGGAGCTCAACCCCGAGAGCTACGCCATCTGCAAGGGCGACATGCTCATCAAGGGGCAGGACGTCAGCCGTATCAAGCTGGGCAACACCCTGAGCGAAGATCAGCTCCCGGACGAGCGCTTTGACTACATGCTCTCGAACCCGCCCTTTGGCGTGGATTGGAAGAAGGTCGAGGGCGCCATCAAGGACGAGCACAAGCTCGAGGGCTTTGACGGCCGCTTTGGGCCCGGCTTGCCCCGGGTGAGCGACGGCTCTCTGCTCTTCTTGATGCACCTCATCAGCAAGATGCGCGACTACGATCCCCTCGACCGCAACAAGAGCGGCGGGCGCATCGGCATCATCCTCAATGGCTCGCCCCTGTTCACGGGCGGGGCCGGGAGCGGGGAGAGCGAGATTCGGCGCTACATTCTCGAGAGTGACTTGCTGGAGGTCATCGTCGCCCTGCCCACAGACCTGTTCTACAACACCGGCATAGCGACCTACGTCTGGGTGCTGTCCAACAAAAAGGCCCCCCAGCGCAAGGGCAAGGTGAAGCTCATCAACGGCGTGCACCTGTATCAAAAGATGCGCAAGAGCCTGGGTTCGAAGCGGCAGGAAGTCGACGACGAGGGCATCAAACTCATCGTCCGCACCTTTGGCGACTTCGAGGTGGTCGAGAGCTACGTCCTTGACGCGCACGCGGAGCAAACGCAGCAAGGGGGCAAGCGCGGCCGCCCAGCGAAGTCCAAGAAGAAGGCCGACAAGAAGACCTTTGGCAGCAAGATCTTCGCAAGCCACGAGTTTGGCTACCGGCGCCTCACGATCGAGCGGCCGCTGCGGCTGTCGGTGCAGTTCACCCAAGAGCGTACCGCCGAGCTACGCTTTGCAGGGGGGCCGCTCTACGCCGTGATGCGAAAGGTCTACGAGCGCCACGGGCAAGGCTGGTCTGACACGGACTACGGCAAGCTCGCGGCCGTGCGCTCGTCAAGGCAGACTTCAAGGACCTGAAAGAAAAACAGGTCAAAAAATTGCTGGCCGCCGAGACCTGGACGACCCAAAAGACGCTGCTCGACAAGGCCACGGCCCTGCTCGAGGCCATAGGCAGCGCGCAGTTCGACGACTTCAACGCCTTCGAAAAGACCCTGCGCAGGGCTCGCAAGGACAGCGGCACCAAGTTGGACGCCAAGGAAGAAAAACAGGTCATCGCTGCCGTGAGTTGGACCAACCCCGAGGCCGAACCCGTCATTAAGAAGGTGCTGAAGGCCAAGGCCAATCCCATGTACGGGGTCTTCGAGTACAGGGGGCAGGTCGTCTCTTTTCAGCCCGATAGCAAGCTGCGAGACAACGAAGACGTGCCGCTGACCAAAGACACCGCCCGAGGGGCCAAGGTCGACGCCGCCAACGAGGCCTATTTCAACAAGGAGGTCGCGCCGCATGTCGCGGACGCATGGATCGAGGCGAGCAAGAAGGACGTGCGGGACGAGCAGATTGGTGTGGTTGGCTACGAGATTCCCTTCAACCGGCACTTCTATGTGTATGAGCCGCCGCGAGATCTCGAGGCGATCGATGCGGACCTGGATGCCCTGAGCGCGGAGATCATGGAGATGCTTCGGGAGATCCACTCGTGAAAATGCAACGCTACAAGGCTCATCAGTCCTACGAGGAGTCTGGTGTCCTTTCTTGTCTGATGCGTCCGGTGCACTGGAGTTCCACACGCCTCAAGTTCTTCTCGGAGCTCAATCCCTCAAAATTACAGGTTCAACACCTCGACCCACGGACCTCGGTGACCTTCTTGCCGATGGAGGCAATCGGCGAGAGCGGCGAACTCGATGTCTCGCGTGAACGTGCTCTCGGTGATGTGCGGGGCGGCTACACGTTCCTTGCAGAGGGGGATGTTTGCATCGCAAAAATCACTCCCTGCTTCGAGAACGGCAAGGGTGCAGTGATCTCCGGAACTCTTGGTGGAGTCGCATTTGCAACAACCGAGGTCATACCGTTCCGCTGTATTCGATCGGGGGATGCTCGATTTTTGTTCTACGTTCTCACCTCTGCCCCTTTTCACACCGATGCCGAGGCATCCATGTACGGAGCCGGGGGCCAGAAACGGGTCGCCGATAGTTTTGCTGGCAACTACGCCGTCCTCTTACCTCCTTCTACGGAGCGTACCCAAATCACGAAATTCCTCGACTACGAGACGGCGAAGATTGACGCACTGATTGACAAGCAGCAGCAACTCATCGCCTTGCTCAAAGAGAAACGCCAGGCCGTCATCAGCCATGCTGTCACCAAAGGCCTGAACCCCGACGCCGCCATGCGCGACTCGGGGGTCGAGTGGCTGGGCGAAGTGCCGGCGCATTGGACTGTACACTGTCTTCGATTTTGTGCGACAGGCGGGCGGAAGACGTTCACAGATGGAGACTGGATTGAGAGCCCGTCTATCACAAAGTCCGGAATTAGGCTCCTCCAGACAGGCAACGTCGGGATTGGCAAATTTCGTGAGAAGGGCTTTAGGTACATCTCCGAGGAGTCGTTTCGATTTCTCAAATGCACCGAGATTCACCCGAACGATGTGCTGGTTTGTAGGCTGGATGGCCCGGTTGGTAGGGCGTGCTTGGTCCCAGATCTTGGGGTCAGGATGATTACCTCCGTGGACAACACGATCCTGAAGGTGCGTGAGGGCTTCGACCCACGATACTTGGTCTACCTGATGAGTTCATCACAATGGATTTCGTGGATCGAGAATATCTGTCGGGCAGGAGGTGGATTCAGGTTTCGGGTGAGCAGAACGATGCTTGGGAGCCAGCGAGTCCCGGTTCCCTCTGCTGAAGAACAGACACGAATCGCGGATCTTCTCGATGAAGGCAAAGGACGGTTCCGTCAGCTTCTCGCGGCTGCTGAGGAGGGCATCGGTCTCCTCCAAGAGCGCCGAACCGCCCTAATCTCCGCCGCCGTTACCGGCAAGATCGACGTCCGCACCTGGACCCCATCCAAACCAACCCCCTCCGCGGAGGTCGCATGAGTGCAGATGCCAAAGAAGCCGCCCTCCAACAGGATATCATCAACCAGATGATATCCGCCGGATGGACACTCGGCGAGCCGTCCAAGTACGATCGCGAGCGGGCGCTCTACACCTCCGACTGCCTCGCCTACGTCCAGACGACCCAGCCCAAGACCTGGGAGAAGTACAAAAAACTCTACCCCAGCAACCCCGAGCAGGCCTTCCTCGACAAGCTCACCTCACAGCTGAGCAAGGTCGACCCCCACGCCTCCCACAAGAACCTGCGCACCTTCGGGACGCTGGGGGTGCTGCGCCACGAGCTGCGCGACAAGTCCGCTTCGTTCAAGCTATGCCAGTTCAAGCCCGAGCACGGCCTCAACCCGGACACCCAGGCCATGTACGCGGGCAACATCCTGCGCGTGGTGCCCGAGCTGGTCTACAGCCCCTACGCCACGGCGGCTCACCTGGCCCAGACGGGGACCCGGGCCAAGACGTGGCGCATTGACTTGGTGCTGTTCTTGAATGGCATCCCCATCGTCACGATGGAGCTCAAGAGCGAGTTCAAGCAGACTGTCCAACGAGCCATCAAGCAGTATCAAAAGACCCGTCTGCCCAAAGACCCCGAGACCAACCAGCCCGAGCCCCTGCTCACCTTCAAGCGCGGGGCGCTGGTCCACTTCGCGGTCAGCCAGTTCGAGGCCTACATGACGACCAAGCTGGAGGGGAGCGAGACCCGATTTTTGCCCTTCAACCGGGGGACGGCCGAGGGCGGCGCAGGTAACGACCTGCCCAAAGACATCAACACCTACGCCACGGCCTACTTGTGGCAAGAGGTGCTCGCGCCCGAGAACCTCCTCGAGATCCTCGGTCGCTTCATCCACCTCGAGATCAAAAAAGAGGAAGACTGGGACGGGCTCAAGAGGCCGAGAGAGACCCTGATCTTCCCTCGCTACCATCAGTGGGACCTGGTCAGGCGACTGGTCAACGCCAGCCGGCAGGAGGGCCCCGGCCACAAGTATCTCGCGCAGCACAGCGCCGGCTCTGGCAAATCGAACTCCATCGCCTGGACCGCCCACCAGCTCGCTTCGCTCTACGACGCCGACGACGAAAAGGTCTTCCACTCGGTCATCGTGGTCACGGACCGGACCGTCCTCGATAGCCAGCTGCAAGCCACGATCTCCCAGTTCGAGCACCAAGACGGCGTCGTCGGTCGGATCAACCGCGACGAGGGCCAAGGCTCCAAGTCCGAGAAACTGGCGACGGCGCTCGAGCAGAGCCAGCCCATCGTTATCGTGACGCTCCAGACCTTTCCCCATGTGCTCGCGGCCATCGAGAACAGCGAGCGCCTCAAAGAGCGGAACTACGCGATCATTGCGGACGAGGCACACTCCTCCCAGTCGGGTTCGACGGCGCGCAAGCTCAAGGCGGTGCTGTCCTCAGGGGGGCAAGACAGCGTGGCCCGGGCCACGGAGGACAACGGCGAGGACGACGCTGGCCCAATGTCGGGGGAAGACATGATCGCGCAGACCGTCTCTCTGCGCCGGGCCGCGCCGAACCTCAGCTACTACGCATTCACAGCCACTCCCAAGAGCCGCACGCTCGAGATTTTTGGACGCCCCCCAAAGCCCAAGGAGCCCCTCTCCAAGGCCAACCGGCCCGAGGCCTTCCACGTCTACAGCATGCGTCAGGCCATCGAGGAGGGTTACATCCTCGACGTCCTGAGAAACTACACCAACTACAAGGTTGCCTACAACCTGGCCCAGCGCGTGGCGGAGGCCGACGCCGAGGTCGACAGCAAGAAGGCCAAGGTCAAGCTCAGCCAGTGGGTGCGCCTCCACGAGCACAACATCGCCCAAAAAGTGATGGTCATCGTCGAGCACTTTCGAAGCACGGTCATGGGCCTGCTCAACGGCCAGGCGAAGGCGATGGTGGTGACCGGGTCTCGCAAAGCGGCGGTGCGCTACAAGCTGCAGTTCGACAAGTACATCCACAAAAAAGGGTACAGCCCGCTCCAGGCCATGGTCGCGTTCTCGGGTGAAGTGAGCTTTCGTCCCCAGGACCCCCAGGCCGCGGGCCTCGTGGGCGAGAAGTTCACCGAGTCGAGCATGAACCCCGGGCTCGGCGGTCGGGACATGCGCAAGGCCTTCGACGCCGACGAGTACCACGTGATGATCGTTGCCCAGAAGTTCCAGACGGGCTTTGACCAGCCCAAATTGTGCGCGATGTACGTCGATAAGAAGCTTGGTGGCCTCGACTGCGTGCAGACCCTGTCGCGCCTCAATCGCACATACCGAGGGAAGAGCGAGACCTACGTCCTGGACTTCTTCAACGAGCCGCAGGACGTGCTGGAGGCTTTCCAGGAGTACTACCAGACCGCGGAGCTCCTGGATGTCTCGGACCCCAACCTGATCTGGGACTTGTACGAGAAGCTCCGGGCGGCGGAGATCTTCATGTGGGCGGAGGTGATTCTGTTCAGCGAGGTCTTCTTCGTGAAGAGCAAGAGCAACGCCGCGATCAGCAACATCTGCAAGCCCGCGGTCGATCGTTGGCAAAAGCGACACGCGCAGGCGCGCGCCGAGTTCTCCAAGCGCAAGAAGCTCTACAAGCACGCCAAGGGCCTGGGAGACGCCGTGATGTTCGCCAACGCTGAGGGCGACATGAAGGAAGCCAAGAGCGAGCTGGATGCGCTCGAGCTCTTCAAGGCGGACCTGACCTCGTTCACCCGCTACTACGAGTTCATGTCACAGATCGTGGACTACGACAGCCACGACCTCGAGAAGCTCAGCCTCTACGCGCGCCACCTCGCCCCGCTGCTGCGCGCTCAGGTCGATGATGAGGACTTCATCGATCTGAGTTCCGTCGAGCTCACCCACTACCGCTTGTCCAAGATCAAGCAGCAAGACCTGCTCATGGCCAAGGAGGGGGATGGCGTGGGGCTCTACTCCGCCACAGCAGTCGGCACCGGCAAGGCCAGGGACAAGCAACAAGAGTGGCTCTCGCAGATCATCGCGCGCCTCAACGAGTTGTTCGTGACCGACGGACTGACGAAGGGCGACATGGTCAGCTTCGCCCGCAGCATCCGCGACAAGCTCAGCGAAAACGAGAGCGTGATGACCCAGGTCATCAACAACTCACCGGAGCAGGCGCTGCTGGGCAACTTCCCCGAGGCCATGGACGATGCCGTGATGGAGAGCGGAGAGGCGCACCAGAACCAGATGATGCAGTACCTGAACAGCAAGGCGGTTCAGGTCGGGTTCCATCGGATCGTGTTGGACATGTTGCTGGCGCAGCGGGTCACGGGGGCGGCTCAGCCGTAGCAGGGTTGTCGCCTGCAAGGAACATCCAGGCGAGTTCACCCGTTACCGGGCAAACTCGCCTGAGGCGAGAGTGCTCGGACACCTCAAGATCTTGATTTAGCTCATCTTTTTTATCCGAGGCTTGCAGGCACGACCTTCGCTTTAGCTACAGCCGATGGCACTCCTCCACTACAAAAACCTCGGCGTCAGCCGTCCAGACCTGCTTATGAAGCAGGCCTTCTTTGGGCTCAAGACCTTCTACGACTTCCTGCGTAGGACCCGCGACTACATGGAGAGCGAGGCGGCGGTCAGGCGTCTCGCTTGGCAGCCCGGCCACCCGCCTGATGACAACAGGGCCGAGCACCCTGATGGTGTTTGGATCCAGCTGGTTGAGCCCGACGATCGACCCAACGAGCCCGAGGCCACGTTCCGCGAATTCCTCAACGAGAACGTCAAGAAGCTCCACGTCGTCCCCGACCCCGACCCCGACCCCGACCCCGACTCCGCCCCACCCCCGGCTCGGGTGCAGAGGCTCAAGTTCGGCGATTATGAGACCATCGAGGTTCTCGATCGTGATCCCGAAAACTACCAGCTCCTCGTCGACAGCACGCCCGCGGGGCCCGAATTGCTGCTGCGGCCCAACACCTGGTCGCTGGCCTGCCAACTCCGCGCTCTGCAGGCCCTACAGAACGGTCCCGGCGCGACTCAGCGTCCAGTGCTGCGTTTGTTCGAGCCCCTTCACCACGCTCGCTGGCCGGAGGTCCGCCGCCAACGCTTGCCTCTCGCGGACTGGATGGTCCTCACCGATAGCGAACGCCCAGGCACCTCAGAACAGCGACGCTTCGTCGAGATCGCGCTGGCGACCCCTGACTTTGCCTTCCTCGAGGGGCCCCCAGGCTCCGGCAAGACCACCGCGATCTGTGAACTCGTGCTGCAGCTGGCCCAACGTGGCAAGCGTGTACTGCTGTGTGCCTCGACCCATGTCGCTGTCGACAATGTCCTGGAGCGCATCATGGACGAGCGCAACGCTCACCGCGATCTCGTGATCCCGGTGAGGATCGGAGACCGCCGCAACGTCTCGGCTGGGGCCCGCCCGTGGCAACTAGAGCGCTTCGTCCGCACAGAGCGAGAACGGTTGCTGCGGGCACTTCGCCGTCAACGACGCATGTCGGAGTCGCAACACTCTTTCCTGAAGATCATCTCGCACGAAGAGTCGGCGATCGAGCGCCTCGTCCTTGACGCCGCCAACCTCGTGTGCGGCACGATGATCGGGATTCTCCAGCACCCCGACATCAAAAAGGGCGGCGGTATGGCCGTGGACTTCGATGTGCTCATCGTGGACGAGGCGTCGAAGACTACCTTCCAGGAGTTCTTGGTGCCGGCGCTACTGGCCAAGCGCTGGATCGTCGTTGGTGACCCCAAGCAGTTGTCGCCCTACGTCGACGATACGGCGATGGCGGTCAATGTCGAGACCTGCCTGCCGGATGCCAACATCCGCAATGCCTGTGTCGACGCCTTTCTCGCCAGCCAACATAGCGCGCGGAAACGGCGGACTGCCGTGGTCGCTTGCGACGTCGCGGGCGTTCACGCCTATGAGGCTCAGTGCGCCGCGCGTGACATCGACGTCTGCACGGCCAGCGCCGACTCCTTCACGCTAGCGACCGCGAGCATCGTCGTCGACCAACTCGAGCAGATCGAGAGAGCCCGCGACCAGCTTCCCCTCGACGTTGGTACGATCCGAGCTCCCGAGTATACGCTCTCGAGTGTTCGTCGTCGGGCCGAGGCCTGGCGCTGTTCGACCAAGCAGCGTCAGGAAGAGCTTCCCCAGTGGGCGAACAACATCAGCTGGCGCTTGGCCCGACTCTACGAGCAGCGCTTCGCCGAGCCACCTGAGGAGGACGACCGCCGGACGACGACGGCGCGGCTTCGCCGGGACATCGATCTGCTCTTACCCGTCTCGGACACGGGTGTCGACCCCGAGAAGGTCCGGCAGGAGATCGACCGTGTCCGACGCGTGGCTCTCCCCTCGGTGCTGGAGTCCTTGCGCTACGGGTTCGAGCGCGACCCACGTCAGCGAAATGGCACGGCGATTTCGGATGGACTGCCCAACACAACGATCGAGCAACGGCATGTCCTACTGAGGACACAACACCGTATGCATCCCGAGATCGCCGCTTTCTCGCACGAGCATATCTACGATGGAGAGGCGCTCTGGACCCCTGAATCGATGCAGTCCGAGCGTGAGTGGAGCTACACACGCTATGCCCGACGCGCGGTCTGGCTCGACGTCCGTGGTGGCTTCAACAGCCAACACAACGCCAACCCACAAGAGGCTCGAATGGCCGTTGGCGAGCTTCGACATTTTGATGACTGGGCCCGACAAAACCCCCGTGATGATGGGCGCCCGTGGGAGGTCGCCATGCTGACCTTCTATCGTGGGCAAGCGCGAGAGCTCCGTGGCCTCCTTCGCCAGTGGACGAAGAACGACCACGCCATGCGCCACTTCAGCCGTGGGCCGAAGCAGCGACCGTACCTATCGATCGACCTGTGCACGATCGATGGCTTTCAGGGCTACGAAGCGGACCTCGTCGTAATCAGCTTCGCCAGTCCTCACCCAACGAGCTTCCTCGAGAGCCCCAACCGTTTGAACGTCGCGCTCACTCGTGCCCGCTACCAGCGGGTCGTCGTCGGCAACCGCCACGGTATGCGCCGCGCTCATGGCGGCCCGTTGGGGATCTTCGCAGACCAAGAACCGTGGGAGCAAATCATCGAGGAGGTGCAGCGATGAACGCCGAAATCATTCTCCAACGCCCGGTCCAAATTCGATGCTGGCAGGTCATCGGCCAGGTCGCCAAGGCAACCAAGCGCGTGGAGCTGATCCCGCTGCTAGTCCGTGCGCGTGAACGCGGTGAAACTGACGCCATAGACATCGCTGGGCACTTGTTCTTCGAATCTCGGTCGCGTCGCATCGTGGCCCAGCGGATGCTACAGATCGCGGCGGGCTTTCGGCTGCTCGAAGAACACGATGGCTCGTTCATCCTGACGGCCGAGGGTGAGCAAGCCCTGTCCACCGAGCAAGTGTTCGTTCCTGAGCACGGCACTTGGACGATATGGGCGAGCGAGGACGCGTTGCTGCCCGCGGTGACTTTGCGGGTGATGCCGTGGACAGAACCGACGGCCTACGATGAGATCTGGGGACAAGAGCGCGAGCGCTCAAAGAACCGGGAGTTCGAGAAACTGCCCGACTGGCTCCGCGACACCATTGGCGATCCATTCGTCCCCGCGGCTGACACCGGGCGCAATCTTCGCCTCGACTCCCTCGAACAGGCAGGCTCACCGGCGCCGAGTCGCGCGACGCTAACGCTCGAGTGGAATGTTACCCGGCAGACGCTTCGACTGAAGGGGCAGCTCGACGGGAATGCCGTCAGCACCGACCTCGACCCGCCAGCGCTCGCGCTCGACCACGTCTGGCGAGCGCTCCTCGACGGCCAAGGCCTGCTCCGTGACTGGGACCCGCACCAGGGAGCCCTGCGAGTTGCCTTTATTGATACCGAGGACGTTGAGCGAGAATCCATGGTGCGTGCCCTGAGCTTCAACCGTCCGCGCGTTCCTGACCTCGGCCAGTTCGCTCCGCTCACGGTCAGCGGTATCCCGATCGCTGTTCGCTCCCTCACTGACGCGCAACGGTGGGCTGAGTGGCGCCTCGTTGCTCGTGCGCGAGAGTACGCGACCGAGCCACGATATGACGCCTGGTCTCAAGACGCCCGCGCTCCATTCACTGAGCACCAAGTGCAGCTCCCTGCCCGCTCAGAACTCGCTGAACGCGCCTGGCGCGACCGTAGTGGACGCCCCTCTGTACAGGCATGGCACCTCATCGCTGCTGAAGATTGGAGTCTGTGATGGCGAACGAGAAGTACACCTCTTGGACGAAGACATGCAGCCGAACCGTGGACCAGCGTGACCTCCGGCTGCCCCCAACCTGGTCGCAGCGAGAGTCTAAGCCCCCACGAACACCCCAGCTCGGTCGCTACATCCACCGAACAGGTCGCAGCCGCGCGGTTGCTCAGCGACTTGTCGAGCTGATGGGTACAGCACGATGGACAATCGTCGTCTCGAGCTTCTTGCTCGCTGACGAAGAAATCGAAACTGCGATGCTCCAGGCCGCGAAACGGGGCGTACGGGTTTACGTGTTGCTCGCGTCCGAGACCCGACTCGGCCGCGAGGAGAATGACGGTGAATTCGAACAACGCGTCCTCGCCACCCACAAGGCCACACTGAATCGGCTTGGCGGCTACGTCTTGTTCCGCTCCGCGCGGCACTTCCACGCCAAGTTCGTCCTCGTCGACCCGCACCAGCACCCCGCGGGGATCCTGCTCACCGCGAACCTCACGAGCGCAGCGCTCGAGCGCAATGAAGAGCTCGCGGTTCGGCTCAGCGCCGATGAAGTGCGCGAGGCTGCTCGCTTGGCCGGATGGGCCATGTGGGAAACGGCCGAGCACGAGATGACTGAAGCGGGTCGGTTTCGCGCCGTCAAGCCGCTCGAGCGGCTCTCGCCGCCGCCCGCCGGCACATCGATCCGAGCGACGACCTCCGAGCGCAACGAGCTGAGCGACGAGGCATTGGCGGTCATCAACAGCGCAAGGTGCGAGCTCGCTATCGCCTGCTACGGCTGGGACCGCGATCACATCGTCGTCAAACGGCTTTGCGCCCGCGTCCGTGAGGGACTCCGCGTGACCGTGCTGGCTCGCGTGCGTGGCAAGCCGATGCCCGCGTTGGTCGAGCTCTCCAAGGCCGGAGCGACCGTCCTCGGGTTTCGCTGGCTACACGCCAAGGCGCTGTGGGCGGACTCCGGCCGCGGACTCGTCATGTCAGCCAACCTCGAGGCCGATGGCCTCGACCGTGGATTCGAACTCGGCGTCACGTTGGAAGGACCACGCGCGGAGGAGCTCCACGAGCGCCTCTCCACCTGGGCGAGCGCCGCGGCCTGGCGTCTCGACAACGCTCCCGCTCTCGGTGACCTCGCGGGCGACGTCAAGATCTGGCACCGCGGCCAGCTACTCGACGAGAAGATCGAAGCCGTCGAGGAGGTCGCACTCGGCTCCTTTGAGGCGGCCTCCACCGATTCGCTCGAGATCCCTCCACCCGAAGTTCCGAGTGCTGGCCCTCTCCCCCGCCTGGCCCACGAGCTCATCTGTAAGTGGGAGGTTCGAGCGCCCAGGCTCGACACGAAAGCGAAGGAAATCAAGCGGCCCAAGGTCGGGGAAGGTCCGCAAACATCCTACTCCCCGCCGCTGTTCAAGGAGCGAGGCGGTCGCAAGGTCGTCGGGGTGTCATCCAAGAAAGAGCTCATTGCCGCGACCGCTCTCCAGAGCGAGGTGGGCGCGGCTGCTATCGTCGTCATGGGTATCAAGTGACTACGAAGAAGCTCGGACCACACACGCTCCTGTGCTGGCACGCCGAGCGTGCCGGGCTCGTCGTGCTCGAGCGGGCGATCAAGGCGCTACGCAACCGCAAGGTCGAGATCGGCCGGGTGCTGTATCTGGTGCAGCAAGGCGGGAAACTGGAGCTGCCCATGAGCGTGGAGGCAGCCCAGGTCTCGCCTCTCCCACTCGTGCTCGCCGACCCCACCCAGCACGCGAACATCTACGCGCTGATCCGCGACCAAGTTGTTCCGCGGCTGGCGGACATTGGAGGTCCGCTGCACATCAACGTCTCGCCAGGTACGCCCGCCATGCATGCGGTCTGGCTAATCCTCCACGCGAGTGGAGTGCTCCCGGAGGGTACGAGGCTATGGTCGTCGCAGTACAACCGCGAGACGAAGCGTTCGCGGATCGACCGGGTCGAGTTCTCGGTCAACACCTACCTGGCGGAGATTCACCAACTCGAGCGAGCTGATCCAGACCGAGCCATCTACGAACCCGACGCCAAGTCGCCCGCACGCAAGCGTGCCTTCGAGCATCTCGTTCGCTACGCGAAGGTTCCGGGGGCGCCCCTGCTTATCCTCGGTCAGCGGGGCACGGGCAAGACCCGGCTCGTCGAGACTCACGTGGCGACGCTCAAGCAACGGCCAAACGTAGTGACTGTCGCCTGCGGTGGCCTGGACTCGTCGCTGGCCGAGAGCTTGCTCTTTGGCCACCGCAAGGGTGCCATTCACCGGGGCTGCGAACGATCGCAAGGGGCTTCTGGCCGAGGCCGATGGTGGGATCTTGTTCCTCGACGAGATCCAGGACCTACCCAAGCACGTACAACGCAAGCTCGTGCGTGTGTTCCAGGATCGCTGGCGTCGGTACCGAGCTGTCGGCAGCGATCAAGAGCAGTCTATCGACGTCGAGCTGGTGTGCGCGTCGAACTTGCCCATCACTGAGTTGCGTGCCCAACTCGACGCCGACTTGTTCGATCGCCTGAGTCACCTGGTGGTCCGCGTCCCGGCGCTGTCCGACTGCCGAGACGACCTGCGCGATGACTGGTCGAAGGTGTGGCGTGAGGTCCGCCAGCGACAGGATCTCCCCGAGACTGCGCCGTGGTCGACCGAACTCGAATGCACACTGGGAGATCATCCACTGCCCGGAAATCTCCGGGATCTACAGCGGCTGGCCGTCCTCGTCATGGCCTGGTGGGCCGATGGGAACGTTGGTGAGGCGATCGAACGAGCAAGACATGAATGGTCACGTTGGACTTTTGACGCCATCACCGACGAATCGGGGTTCGGGATCGGAAGCCGTAAGGACCGGACCCAATGGTTCCAGACCCAGCTCGCCAAACAGGCAAAGGAGCAGCACGGGACCTGGTCGGCGGCAGCGAAGGCGCTCGGCTGTGACGAAGGGACCCTCCGCAAAGACGTGGCGCGGGAGGCCAACCCGACGAAGTAGATGGGTCGCTGGTGTAGCCCGTCTATCTCCAGCCCCCTATCGGATTTCGAACGGTCATCTGGCGTTGTCGAACCGCGTTTCCTAAAGCTAGCAACTCCAGCTGATCGCTGCTCTGCGCCGCTCTGGGGCAGAGAGAGGACCCCGGGTCAGTGATGCGGCCGGGGGTCCCGGGTCGATGCTGATACCGGGTCAGTGATGCGGCCGGGCTCGGGGCCGGTGGTGCCTGGCGGGGGGCGCATCTTTGACCGCCATGAGCTCGACCGTGAAGGTCAGCCGCGAGTTCGCAGGGATCCTCCCCTTGACCCGGTCGCCATAGGCCAGCTTCGCGGGGATAATGAGCCGTCGAAGCCCGCCGACCTTCATGCCTGGGATGCCCTGCT
>Ga0256845_1002099_pt1 | contig 14861 bp, 12 predicted proteins | sample RiftiametaG_FD_189101 | JGI IMG/M metagenome (GOLD analysis project Ga0256845, IMG submission 189101) | Tube worm associated microbial communities from hydrothermal vent at the East Pacific Rise, Pacific Ocean - Riftia | ecosystem: Host-associated > Annelida > Integument > Unclassified ...
TATGATTCGGTTTTACTTGGAACTGCTGTTGATCATCTTAAGGAGTTGAATTATCAGGATAGAAAAGCAATTCATAATTTAAAATATTTTACATGGGTGGAGCAACAGAAGAAAGATGTCGAAGATTTGAGATCTTTATGGCAGGATAGAAATTTGTGGGATCGGGTATTTGCTCAACCGGAAATATGGGATGAGTTGATAAATGATTTTAATGACAGAACAGGATTGTTAAAGGAGATCGGTTAATATTGAGCAGAGATATTCTTGTCAAAAATGGGAATATTATTACTCATAACAGAATGTTTTTATCCGACATTCTTATTTCGGATGGAAAGATAAAATCCGTCGGTAAAAAGATAGCGGGAACAAAATTTAAAGGAAAGATCATAGATGCTGCCGGGCTTTTTGTTTTGCCCGGAGGGGTTGATCCGCATGTGCATATGCAACTTCCTGTCGGAGATACTGTTTCTTCCGATGATTTTGAGTCCGGATCAATTGCCGCAATTGCCGGCGGAACGACTACGATAATTGATTTTGTAACTCCTTCAAGAGATGAGGATATTCTGCTTGCACTAAAATCAAGAAAAGAGGAAGCAAAAAGTTCATATTGTGATTACGGGCTGCATATGAGTATTGTTTCTCTTAATAAAGGAGTTGATGATCGGATAAAAACATCGGTTACCGATGAAGGAATAATTTCATTCAAGTTATATATGGCATATAAAAATTCAGTCGGTATGGATGATAAAGATATTCTGAATGCAATGGAGATGGTGGAAAATGCCGGCGGGATTGCGATGATACATTGCGAAGTCGGAGATGCCGCTGAATTTCTTCGGAACAAGTATCTTTCCAAGGGAAAGAGCAGTATAAAATATTATCCTGAAGTCAGGAATGATAAGGTTGAATCCGATGCGGTCGGGAGAGCGATATTTTTTTCCGAAGTGACCGGATGTCCTCTCTATATAGTCCATTTGTCGTCTGAAAGCAGCCTTGAAAAAGTATATTCTGCAAGAGAGAAGGGTGCAAAAATCATTTCGGAAACTTGTCCGCACTATCTGCTGCTTGATGATTCGCTATATAAAGATCCGGAGAAAGGGAAAAAATTCCTTATGTGTCCGCCTTTAAGGGGAAAGAGTGACAATACTTCGCTTTGGAATGCCGTAACGGAAGGTTTGATAGATGTTGTTTCGACCGATCATTGTCCATTTAAAGGAAAGGGGGAGACCGGGAGTTATTCGGATGATTTTTCCGTAATCCCAAAGGGGATCGGTGGTGTGGAATACAGATTGAAACTGCTCTATACATACGGAGTCTCAATGGGAAAAATAGGGCTGAACAGATTTGTAGATCTAATTTCGACAAGACCTGCAAAGATATTCGGGCTATATCCGCGTAAAGGTACTATTATGCCGGGTTCGGATGCGGATATTGTTTTATGGAACCCGGAGAAGAGTGAAAAAATTTCAGTTAAAGATCAATATCAGAATTGCGACACTAATGTCTATGAGGATTTTAAGATTAAAGGTGCTCCTTCTCTCGTAATGATCGGCGGAAGAATCATATTTGAAAATGATCTTTTCGATCTTTCTGAAAAAAGGGGAAATTACCTCTTTAGGAAAAGGTGACACTTCTTCACAGACTAACATTCCTTTTTATTAAAATCCGAAATAGATAAATTCCTGGGACTGATCCATAAATAAAATTATTATTAAACAGATAAATATGGCATATGAAATAACCTTTAGTGATGAAGGAATTTTGATCCGTTTTATTATTGATTGCCTGTTTTTTAATACAAATTCCGCAACTATCAGGAATAGGATTAAAATCAGATTTATGGAAATATAACCGGCTCCGGTCCCGTTTATTCTGAAATTAATATTTTTAATATATATCCATGCTTCTCCGATCCCGGAAGCTCTGAAAAATATCCATGCAAAAGTAACGAGATTAAATGTAATGAAGATCTTTATAAATTTATGTAGACGGGGTGCTTTATTAAGTTTTACTCTTTTTATTAATCTTTTCCTTAATCTTTTTGATAAATGGCTAAAGCTCAGATAGACACCGTGAAGAACTCCCCAAACTACAAAGGTCCATCCCGCTCCGTGCCATAACCCGCCGAGGAACATTGTTATAAACATTCCTCCCACATATGCAAGTGATTCGGTTTTCATTCCCAGAGTTTTCTCTTTTCTATATTTACCTAATATAAAGTATGCAATAGGTAGGAACAGGTAGTCTCTTAACCATGTGGAAAGGCTTATATGCCATCGTGTCCAGAATTCAGAAATGGTTTTACTGAAGTACGGGAAATTAAAATTCTCCATAGATTTATAACCGAGGATTCTTGATATTCCGATTGCAATATCCGAATATCCGGAAAAGTCACAATAGATTTGAAAAGCAAAAAAATATGCACCGAAAATAAGGTTGATCCCCTGCCCTTCGGGGTTTTGAAAAACATTATTTACAAAAACAGCCAGTCTGTCTGCAATCACTGCTTTTTTAAATATCCCCCATACTACCTGTTTAAATCCTGATAATATTCTATTGGCATCTAAGTGTGTTCTCTTTTTCAGTTCGGGGATGAATGTTATAGCTCTATCGATCGGACCGGCAAGTATCTGTGGAAAAAATGATATGTAGAGTAATAAATATCCGAGATTTCTTTCCGCCTTTATCCTTCCGTGATATAGATCCGCCAGATAGCTGATGGTTTTAAATGTATAGAAAGAGATACCGATAGGAAAGATTATATTTACGGGAGTGTATGATCCTTTATGTCCGAACAGATGAAATATCGAATGGATAGAGTTTCCGAAAAAATTAAAATATTTAAAGATTAGTAATAGTCCTGTTGAGATCGCAAGACCGGAAAAGAATATTGTTCTCTTTTTTCCTTTGGTCTCCGTATGATCAAAATTATATGTAAGAAAAAAGATAATTATCGGAGGAATGAACAGGATGGGAATGAATATTATATTTAATGATGCATAAAATAAAAAGCTGGCAGTAAGAAGGAGTATCCATCTGAATCTGGCAGGTATTGCAAAATGAAGCAAAAAAACTGTTGTGAAAAACCCTAAAAATTCAACTGAAATGAAGTTCATCTGGTTTTCCCTCTCAGGATCTTTAAAATATCTCTTATGAGCATACGGTTGAATTTTTTTGCACCTTTAATTGAGAGATGTGAATTAGTGCTTCCATAGTCACCGTCAAGGAAGAAATTTTTATTGGAAAGCGGGAATTTTGACGGATCGTTATAATCGAGAATATGAATATTATTAAATAATTTTGAAAGTTTTCCAATATCTTTTCTCAACAATTTTTTCTGGAAATTTGTTTTATAAGTTCCGATATAATCAGGGATGTAAACAAGAATAACTGTTACTCTGTCCTTATATAATTCTTCAAGCAGTTTTTTAAAATAATATCCCTCTAATCCGGGGAATCCTTTATATTTAATTTTTTTAAATGGGGTTAATCCGGATCTGTTTGATCTGATCTTCCCTTTAAAACCGATGAAATCATCAATAGCCGGCGGGTCTTTCTTATTGGGTTTAAATTTGTTAAAGATTTTTTCATTAAACCTTTTAATAAGATTGTTCATAAATACATCTATCTGTTCTTTATTTGTAATCAAGGTCAGTATCCCTTCTGCTTTAATAGTTGAAAATTGCTCTTTTCCTTTGAAATATTGCATCCACTTCGGATTTGTATTTAACTTGAATATAAAGTAATCAATACCGTAGATAACAATTTTAGGTGACTTTACATATTGTCTGTATTTGCGATAAAAATAGTAGTTGAATTTTGCACTTCGGACATTGCCTGCAATACTCTTGGCTTTAAGTTTTGCATGATTGTAAAAGTAGTATGGGAAAATCCCTCTCTTTGCTCTTGACGATCCCATTATCAGCGTATCATAATTGTAACCTGAAGCTCCGAGATAGTCCTCCCTGAAACTTTTGTTTCTGTAGAAGTGCTTCTCCCAGTTTTGAAAAAAGAATAAAAAAATCCTGTCAAAAATAAATATAGATATAATAAATAAAACCGGAATTATTATTATTTTTTTCATTCTCAGGATAAATTAATTAAAAATGATTCTATCACGGAGGTCTTATGTTTTCAATTTTCAGTTTTTCTAAAAGAGTTGATTTTAAAATTTGAAATATATAAATTCCTGGGATTTATCAATAAACAAAATTATTATCAGGCAGATAAACAATGCATAGGAGATTGATTGAATTATCATCGGGATTTTTATTTTTTCTTTTATCAAGTTCTTATTCTTTAAAATATATTCGATCAGAATAAAAAAAACTACAAGAAGAGTATTAAAAAGGATATGTCCGGCTCCTTCTCCATTATATTTGAAATTGATGCTCTTTATATATAAAATGCCGTTACTAATGCTTGTTGATCTGAAAAATATCCATGCAAATGTTACCATATTGAAAGTAATAAAAATCCTTATTCCGGTAAGAAAATGGGGAAATGAAAAAAGTTTTAACTTTCTCAATATTTTTCTTTTTTTCTTTTTTGTTACATGACCAATTATCAGAAAAAAGCCATGAAGAAGTCCCCAAAATATAAATGTCCATCCGGCACCATGCCATAACCCTGCTAAAAACATAGTTATAAACATACCTGAGATATAACTCCATGTTTCTGTTTTAATGCCAAGTGTCTTTTCACTGCTATTTTTTCTGAGCGTATAATATGCTATAGGTAAAAAAAGATAGTCTCTGAGCCATGTTGAGAGACTTATGTGCCATCTTGTCCAGAAATCGGATATACTTTTACTGAAATAGGGAAAATTAAAATTAATCATTGATTTGTATCCGAGAATTTTTGAAAGTCCGATTGCAATATCGGAATAAGCAGAAAAATCACAGTAGATCTGAAATGAATAAAAATATGCAGTTATTATAAGAGTAACTCCTTGATGCCCTGACGGGTTCTGATATATATTATTAATGAAAATCGCTAAACGGTCTGCAATAACTGCTTTTTTAAAAATCCCCCATATAATTTGTCTTAGACCGCTTATAATTCTGTTTATATCTATATTCGATTTTTTTCTCAACTCGGGAATGAATTTTGAGGCTCTGTCAATAGGTCCGGCCAACATTTGAGGAAAGAAGGAGATGTATAGTAGAAAATATCCGAAATGTTTCTCCGTTTCTATATCTTTTCTATATATATCCACAATATAGCTGATAGTCTTAAATATAAAAAATGAAATCCCAATAGGGAAAAATATGTTCACAGGGGAGTATGTCCCGGGTTTTTTAATAAGAAAAATAATGTTGTATACAATATTTCCGAAAAAATTAAAGTATTTAAAGATCGCTAAAATTCCGATTGATAATATCAGATTTATATATAGTAACTTTTTCCTACTTTTGAGATTTTCTGTATCTGACATCTTTTTTGTCAAAAAGAAAATGACAAATGTGAATGGAATTATAAGGGTCAGAAAAAATTTTAAATTGATAGATCCATAAAATATCATACTTCCGAAAAGTAATAAAACCCATCTGAACTGTTGAGGAATTGAGAAATGAATGATGAACAATAGTGTGAAAAATAGAAAAAATTCAACAGATATGAAATTCAAATGTGTCTCCTTTGCAATATTTTCCTGATGCGTTTTGTTAGCATTCGGTTGAACACTCTTGCTCCATTTCTTGAAAGGTGAGAATTCATATTACCGAAGTCTCCATCAAGGAAGAAATTTTTGTTTCTTAAAGGAAAGATTTCAGGGTTATTGAAATCCAATATATATACATTGTTAAACTTTTTTGTGATCTTTCTGATATCTTCCCTCAACTTATTTTTCTGATAATTTGTTTTGTAAGTTCCGATATAGTCCGGAATATACACCAGAAATACAGTAACATTATCTTTATTTAATACTTCCATGAGTTTTCTGAAATATTTCCCCTCTTTCCCAGGATATTCAGTATAATCAATTTTTCGAAAATGTCTTTTTTCAGTTTTCTTTGATATGATCTTTCCGGGAAATCCGGTAAAATCATCAATATACCCGCGATGTTTCTTTTTTAATCTAAAATTGTTTGATATTTTATTGTTTATTCTATTTATCACATTGTTCAGAAACGAATCTATCTGTTTCTTGTTTTTTATCAATGAAAATATCCCTTCTTTATTTATTGTTGAATGGGATTTGCTTTGTTCAAAATATTGAAGCCATCTTGGATTTGAATTCAATGAAAATATAAAATAGTCAACTCCATAGATGACAACATCTGGTATTTTGGCAAATTTTTTATATTTCTTATAAAAAAGATAGTTGAACTGTGCACTGCATGCACTGTGAGCAAAATTTTTAGCTCTTAGGTTTAGGTATTTAAAAAGATAATATGCATGAATTCCTTTGTGAGATCTGGAAGATCCCATGATTAGAGTATCATAAGTATTTCCGGGAAATTTGATAAATCTATTTTGAAAATTTTTATTTTGATAAAATTTTTTTTCCCATGTTTGTAAAAGATGGAATAGTATTTTATCAAAAAAGAATATAAATATAATAATAGAAAAAAATAATACAAACTTTTTTTTCATAATTGCCCGGATTTTAACTGCAATTTTAAATTAAATCAAGAACATGTAATTGTTATTAATTGGCCGGGAATCAACGGGTTGTTAAAACGTATGAATGTTGATATAAAACTATTATGTCAAAAAAATTATCCTATGAAAGATATTTGTGGTTTCACGGGAAGTTGAAAAGGGGAAGATATCCCACTCTTTCGGAGATGTCGGAATATTTTGAAATATCAAAGAGACAGTCCGCAAGAGAGATAGAGTTCATGAGAGATTTTTTCAGAGCTCCGATTGAATATTCGGCTTATGAAAAGGGATATTACTATTCCGATGATAAATTTGAACTTCCCGGATTGTGGGTGGCAGACGGGGAAATCATTACTCTGATGATTGCTCGTAAGTTATCCGGAATGATTCCCGGTCAAGCGAGAAAGAGAAGATTTGAATTTCTTGTGAATGGAATATTGAGAGACACGGGAATGGATCTGAAAAAGATCGAGAAACATTTTTCGGTTAAAAATGTCAGATATTCAAGGGTCGTTCCGTCTGTCTTTGAATCTGTTCTTGTATCTTTTATAAATGAGAAAAAGTTGAGAATCAGTTATAGTTCACCATATTCAGGTTCAAATAGTGAAAGAACAATCAGCCCTGTTCACTTGATCCTCTATATGGGAAACTGGCATCTTATTGCCTATTGTGATCTAAAAAAAAGTATAAGAGATTTTTTACTTTCCAGGATATCAAAAGTTGAAATGCTGAATGATATGATCCCTCAGGATACCAAGGATAGCATTGATAAAAAAGATATATATAAGAATTACGGAATATTTTTTGAAGGAAAAGGTGAAGAGATCGTTCTGAAATTCAGTGAGAGGGGACGTGAGATGGTTAAAGAGCAGATATGGTTCCCCAATCAGAAAATATCCGAAGATAAAAACGGAAATATGATACTATCTTTTCCGGTTGCCGACTACAGGGAAGTAATAGGGGATATTCTCCGTCTCGGACCTGAGGTTGAAGTTATCTCTCCAATATCATTGAGGGAAAAATTAAAAAAAAAGATAGATGAGATGAAAAAAATTTACGGTAAAGAATAATCGGAATTTTTAAATACCGGGACACTATTTGTCATACCTCCTAAATATAATCTATTCAGGAGGAAATATGAGATTAAATAATGAACTTATTTCTGTTGCAGAGGATTATATCTTTGAAAAAGGCGGAGATATCTGTTTAAATAACCCTGATACTCCGAGTTTTATTAGAAGACAATCGGATTTTATTCTTTCGGAAACTATTTCGAAATCCACTAAAAAAACCGAGGAGGCTCCCGGTCAGATAACTTCTCTTCTTAACATACTTTTCGGAGAGGATGATATTAAATTTGCATATTGATTTGTAATTTTACCCGAATGTTTTAACTAAAAAAATATGATATTATTATTTTATGAAACTTTCCGATATTGATATGTCCCGATCTGATATGCACATTCATTCGGTTGCTTCCGACGGGGAGATGAAAGCCGATGAGATAATTGATATTGCATCAAAATTAGAACTTAAAAATATTTCCATTACAGACCATGATGGTGTCGGAGCCTATAAATCGAGAGATGGAAAACTTAATGATCTATTGGTAAAAACAGGAGTTCATCTGATAACGGGAATTGAATTCGACTCTGAATACGAAGGGACGGAAATTCACATTCTCGGATATGGTTTTGATTACAGGGATCCGGTTATCACACAATATCTGAAGGAAAATCATCGCCAGAGAAATGAGAGAATAATTGAACTTATCCGGGGGATAAATAAGTTTTACGGCAAGGATATTTTAAAAGAGAGTGAAATATTCTTGCCGGGAAGAGAGACTTTGATGAAACCTCATCTTATTAAAACTCTTTTAGAAAACGGGCTTTTTAAAAGCTATCCCGATGCAAAGATGTGGCTTCAAAAAAATATAGATGTTAAAACAAAGATTATAAAACCTTCACCGGATTATATTGTCAATCTGATCAAAAATTCCGGAGGTGAAGCTGTAATTGCCCATCCCGGATATTATTTAAAAAGTTTAGGAGAAAAAGCTCTTAACGATCTTATAAAAAAACTCGTTTCAAACGGTCTTTCCGGAATTGAAGTTTTTTATGATTATTCAAGATTATCTTCCGGAGAATTTTCACAAAAAGATGGAAAAAAATTACAGGATATATTTTTAGATATTTCCGTGAAGTTCGGTTTGATCGGAACAAGAGGAAGTGATTCACACTCTAAAAATGATTTTATGAAAAGAAATAATCGGGAGAACTTTTGAAAAAACTTTTGCTTCATATATGCTGTGCACCGTGTGCCGTATATGTTTTTGAAAAATTAAAAGAGGAATATGATGTTACGGGTTATTTTTACAACCCGAATATTCATCCTGAAAAAGAGTATATGTTCCGGTTGGAAGAAACCAAGATAGTATCGAAAAAACTCGGTTGGAAAATGGTATATGGAGAATATGATATAGAGAGATGGTTCGAGTTAACAAAAGGGCACGGGGATGATCCGGAGAGAGGAGAGCGTTGTTCCATATGTTTTAATATGAGATTTGAAAAAACTTTCGAATATGCAAAGAGTAATAATTTTGATTATGTTGCGTCCACTCTTTCGATAAGCCCGTATAAAGTTACGGACCGGATTAACAGGGAAGGATTTCTGTTTGAGAAGATGTATGATGTCAAATTTCTTCCTGAGAATTTCAAGAAAAAGAATGGCTATAACATCGGGCGGAAAATGGGAGCGGAACTCGGGATAAAACATCAAAATTATTGCGGTTGTGTTTATTCAAGACGTGATAGAATGAGAAAAGTTAACAAACGGTAGTTTTTTTATTAAATCTTAAAATGGTTTTATTCGGTTAAAGTTATTTTTCAGCCGTTCGTTTTCTGATGACATTATAAACACCTTTTGTTTTTGAAAAATCATTTACTATCTTTTTTAATTGATCAATATGGGAAACTTCAAATACAATTATGAGTCTGCTTGAGCTTTGAGTAACACTGACATTCCATACTTTTTTTATATTCGATTTGTATTTTGCAGTAATATTTGAAATTGTACCGAGAATTCCCGGTCTGTCATCGACAACAAGCTCATATCTGACCCGTTGAATAAACTCCTCTTCAGGATTCCATTCAACATTTTTCAATCTTTCTCTATACACCTTTTTAAGACTCGGGCAATTCGCTCTGTGAACTACAAGCCCTCGGTTCAGAGTAATATAACCCTTTATATTTTCACCTTTTATCGGATTACAGCATTTTGCAAATGTAAAATCTACATTTTTATGCCCTTCAAGAGTTATCAGCTTAAAGTCAGTGCTCTTTTTTTTCCTGGAATTGGTAATAGCTTCTTTAACTTCAATAGCTTTTCCTTCGGGAAATAGTGTCTCAAGTGCTTTTCTGTCAAGGTGTTTTTTATATGAACCCAAATCTTTGTAAAAAATATCAGGATCTTGATAATTAAGATTTTTTATCCTCTCATTTGCCTCTTTGTTTGATGTGTTGATCGAATATTTCTTCTTATATTCACGGAGGACCTTTCCCCATATTCTTTTCCCTTTTTCAATGCTGTTCCTGTTCTCTTTTAACTGAATAAATGCAAGAATGTTTTTTCTGGCTTTGGATGTTGTCGCATGCTTTAGCCAGTCAATATTTGGGGAGGTCTTATTTGAAGTAACAATTTCTATGACATCCCCGGAGTTAAGTATCTTTTTAATTGAGGCATTCTGTTCGTTTACAATGGCTCTACTGCAATGGTTTCCCACTTCGGTGTGAATAGCATAAGCAAAATCAATAGGAGTTGATCCCGACTTCAGATTGATGACTTTCCCTTTCGGTGTAAAAACGTAAATTTCTTTATGAGTAAGATCTCCTTTTACGAGATTTAAAAAATCTGTCGGGTCGGGATTATTTTTGTGAGCCTCTATCATCTCCCTAAACCATTCGAGACGCTGGTCATTCTCGATAAAGGAAATTCCTTCCTTATATCTCCAGTGAGCTGCAATTCCCTCCTCCGCTATCTTATGCATCTCTTTAGTCCTTATCTGGATCTCATACATAATACCGCCTGCAATTACCGTTGTATGGATCGACTGATAGCCGTTGTTCTTTGGGTTGGCAATAAAATCTCTCCATCGTCCGGGAATAGGTCTGTACCGTTGGTGTATCTCTCCCATTATTGCATAGCAGTTTTCTATACTGTTTGTGATTATTCTCAATCCGAGGAGATCGAATATTTTATTGATATTAATATCTTTTTTTCTTAACTTTCTGTAAATGGATATCTCTCTTTTAATTCTGTAATCTATTTCTCCTCTTATTTTAAGATCTCTTAACAGTTTCTGAAGTTCTCTTTTAAATTTTTGAAGTCTTTCGTCCGCCCATTCACGTTTGCTTCCCACTTTTCTGTTTATGTCTGCATAATCTTCGGGGGAAGAATATTTAAAAGATGCGTCTTCGAGAATATCCCTTATTTTTCCCATCCCGAGTCTTTCTGCGATCGGTGCATATATTTCAAGCGTTTCCGTTGCTATTCTTTTCCTTTTCATTTCTCCGAGTGCGTCAAGCGTCCTGATATTATGAAGTCTGTCGGCCAGTTTTATCAGAATAACTCTGACATCATTGGTCATTGCGAGGATCATCTTTTTTAAAGTTTCAGCCTTTGCATTCTCCGGGTCAATGTTTGATATTTTTGAGATTTTTGTCACACCCCATACAAGATCTCTTATCTCCGTCCCGAACATTTTTTCAATATCTTCAATAGTATATTGGGAATCCTCAACAACATCGTGAAGTAATCCTGCAGAAATGGATATTTCATCAAGTCTCATATCCGCAAGAATTCCGGCAACACTTAAAGGGTGAATAATATACGATTCATTGGTGGCTCTTAATTGATTCGTATGGGCATCTGCGGCAACCGAATAGGCCTTTTTCAGAAGTTCGGTGTTGGCTTTTTTATGATAAGCCAGAACTTTCTCCTGCAGTTCAAAAAATCTCTTTATCATTTGTATGTATATAATACAAATTTGATTTAATATCAACATTACTTTATTTAATGATTAATTTACCGGAGTGAATTTATCTGTTAGAATAAAAATATGAAAAGAATCTTTCTCCTGATTTTTATTGCGATATCTTTTGTTATAACTATCGACGGATCCGATTATTTGTCGCTTCGAAAAAAAATGGTAAAGGAACAGATCTTTGCACGGGGAATAACCGACCGGAGAATATTGGATGCATTTTTAAAAGTGAAAAGGCATCTATTTGTAAAACCGGAGTATAGAATTCGTTCTTATGGAGATTATTCATTGGAGATTGGCGAAGGACAGTTGATAGACAGACCCTATATTGTGGCATTGATGACTTCGGTTATCGCTCCCGATTATAATAAAAGAGTTCTTGAAATAGGGACCGGTTCCGGATATCATGCTGCCATTCTTGCAGAACTTGTAAAAAAAGTTTATACGATTGAAAACAGGTCGGTGTTGTCAAAGAGAGCGGAAAAACTACTTCTTTCCCTCGGATATAAGAATATTGAATTTAAGATCGGAGACGGTTCGTTCGGTTGGAAAGAGAATGCACCTTTTGACGGTATTATTTGTACTTTTTCTCCGGATCATATTCCTCCCGCACTGTTAGACCAACTTGCAATCGGGGGGAGAATGATAATACCCGTCAGTTATTCCTCAAAAGTCCAGGAATTTATTCTTATTGAAAAAGAACAGTCGGGAAAACTTAAAAGAACGAATCTTATTCCTTTACCATATGTTCCCAATATAAGGAGAAAAAATGGAGAATGATATTTTCGAGGGATTAAACAGTGAACAGACAGATGCAGTTAAACTTATAGATTCTCCGTTGTTAATCATTGCCGGAGCAGGTTCCGGAAAAACCAAAGTACTTACAAGAAAAATTGCTTATCTTATAAAACAGAAAGATTATTCTCCTCTAAATATCCTCGGAGTTACCTTTACAAATAAAGCTGCGGGAGAAATGAAATCAAGAGTTGAGAAGATTACCGGGATTGATGGAAATCTTTTTAATATTTCAACATTTCACTCTCTCGGGCTTAAAATATTAAGAAGCTCCGGGAAAGATTTCGGATTTGAAGGTATATGGCAGATATGTGATGACCGTGACCAGAAAAAGATTATTTCAAAAATCATTAAAGATAAATTCTCCTGGTTTACAAATGATATGACCGATTCGATCGTAAGGAGAATCAATCGTGCGAAAATGAATCTGTTGTATCCGAACAACAAAGCTCCATTGATTAGAAAAGGTTTTACCGAAGAGGAATTTGAGATTTTTTCCGAATATTATAAATATCAAAAAGAGAATAAACTCTGGGATTTTGAAGATCTTGTTTCTCTTCCGGTAATATTATTGGGGAGCAATAATGAATTTAGAAAAAAATATGAGAAAAAATTCAAATATATTCTTGTTGACGAATTTCAAGATACTAATCCCAACCAGTATGAAATGATCAGATTGATCGGCTCTGTCCATAAAAGAATAACGGTTGTGGGTGATGATGATCAGGCAATTTATTCCTGGCGTGGAGCTGACATACGGTCAATGTCCGATTTCGAGAGAGATTTTTCAGGTGCAAAAATAGTGAAACTGGAAAGGAATTACCGTTCCACTATCGGAATACTTGATTTTGCGAACGGTTTAATAAAAAAAAACCGTTTCAGAAAATTAAAAAAGATGTGGACGGACAGGGAGACGGTTGATCCGGTTATTGTTCTATTGTCCGGTTCAAAAGAGAGTGAGGCGGACTATGTTGCAAGGCTGATAGAAGCTTTCCCCGAAGATCCCGATTTTTTCCCGGTTGCAATATTATACAGAGTGAATTCACAATCTCTTCCTTTTGAAACGGTTTTTCAAAATAGAAATATAGAATATAGAGTTGTAAAGGGATTGAGATTCTTTGACAGAAAAGAGGTAAAGGATACCGTTTCACTTTTAAGACTGGCTTTTGATCCGGATGATAATCTTGCCTTTCTGCGAATAATAGATTTCTTATCTCTTGGAATAGGAAAAAAATCGTTGTCTGAGATCGAAGAACGTTCCAAGGAAAACGGTTTATCTCTTTTCCGTTCACTCGAGAAGGATTTTCCGGAAAAATTCAAATCAAAACCTCTCTTTAAAAAAATTTCAGAGTTAAACGGAGAAAGTGGAGATCTTCTACCTTCGGAAATAACCGAAAGCCTGCTGAATATTTCGGGATATCTTGATTATCTCGAAGGTAGAAAAGAAGAGGACAGGATACTCAACATAAAAGAGCTGCTAAACTATATCGAGAGCTGGGAATCTGAAAATGAAGATTTAAAAGATTATTCGGAACTCCTGGACAGTCTCGCTCTGAATTCAGCCAAAGTGGGAAAGAGTGACGAGGATTCTGCGAAAGCACTTCTGTTAACAATGCATAATTCAAAAGGTCTTGAATTCCCGACGGTTGTTGTTGCCGGTGCTAATGCCACATATCTTCCTTTTTTCATGAGAAAGGGAACGCTTGAAATAGAGGAGGAGCGGCGGCTTTTTTATGTTGCTTCGACAAGAGCTGTGAACAGATTGATCATTTCCACGGGCGGTTCAAGGGAGTCGAAATTTATTTCCGAGGCTAATTTGAATGGTGTAAGGATCGGATATTCGGACAGGGATGTTCTCGAATTCCTGGGTAAAGGGAATTCGGGATCAAAAATGAGCTCAATTCCGGAGGTTCAGAGAGAGATTGTTGTGCATCCTGTGTTTGGTGAAGGGGCAATTATTAAAAAACTTGATGAACAAAAATTCCTTATAGATTTTAACGAAAAAGGGGAAAAGATCATAGATACTTCAATAGTTTCACTTGAAATGGAGAAGTAGATTTCAGTTGAGCTCCAGTTCTAAGTGGATAGTGGTAAGTGGTTAGTGGAGAGTTCACAAGATAAAAGGGATAAAATTCGAAGCACGAAATCCGACAAGGTGAATTCGCCGAGGCGAATAGAGGGTAACCTGGGCTTAATCCGAAGCACTCCTTTCTGTTTCTTCGGAATTTGCTGATATTTTATCTCTTAGTAATGTGAACTCCGGCTGATAGCTGAAGGCTTTAAACTGTAAGTTGTCAAGTCCTGAAAAATTGTTGTTAGTTTTTCAGTTCTTAGTCCCATATATTTTTTATCAAATAGATAGATCTTGTTTTCGTCAAAAAACATCTGAAACTCCATCATGAACCATTTGAGGGGTTTT
>Ga0256845_1002100_pt1 | contig 14855 bp, 7 predicted proteins | sample RiftiametaG_FD_189101 | JGI IMG/M metagenome (GOLD analysis project Ga0256845, IMG submission 189101) | Tube worm associated microbial communities from hydrothermal vent at the East Pacific Rise, Pacific Ocean - Riftia | ecosystem: Host-associated > Annelida > Integument > Unclassified ...
GAGCACGTGTTGGCGGTCTTGGCCGCCGCGGGCGACAACAAAGCCGAGGCCGCCCGGCGCCTGCGGATCGGTGCCGCGACCTTGTTTCGAAAGCTCAAGCGCTACGACGAAGACGATCGGACGCGGGACGAGGGCTAGCGGCCCATGGTGAAACCCGGCGCGAGGCGTCGTGAGGGGTTTTGCCGAGGGCTGCCAGCAGCCCGCGGAGCCCGGGCCGGCCGCTGAGCTGGACTCGACTGCGGTCGACGAATAAGATACGCCGGCCTCATGCTCGGCAATGCCGCACGCAAGATGACCCGGGGGGAGATTGAGCGGGAGCTCAAAATTCTCATCATCGATGCGCTCAAGCTCGACGAGACCACGCCCGACGACATCGAGAACGATGCCCCCCTGGTGGACGCCGGCATCGGCCTCGACTCGATCGACGTGCTCGAGCTGGCGATGGCCGTGCACCGCCGCTTCGGCGTGACCAGCCAGGGCGACGACGCCACCAACCAGCGGATCTACGCCAGCGTCGGCAGCCTCGCCGACTTTCTCGAGCGGGAACAAGCCGGGGGCGCCACCTTGGCGCCCAATGAGAGCTGAGCTGAACCGAGCTGAGCGCAGCCCTACCCAAGCCCGAAACGCGCGACCATGACCCAGACCCCAACCATCATCTACACCCAGACCGACGAGGCCCCGGCGCTCGCGACCTACTCGCTGCTGCCGATCATCCAGGCCTTCGTGGGGCCCAGCGGGATCGCGGTCGAGACTCGGGACATCTCCCTCGCCGGGCGGATCTTGGCCGTGTTTCCCGAGCACCTCAGCGAGGGGCAAAAGTGGGCCGACAGCCTCGCCGAGCTCGGCGCGCTGACCCAGTCGCCGGACGCGAACATCATCAAGCTCCCGAACATCAGCGCCTCCGTGCCCCAACTCAAGGTGGCCATCGAGGAGCTCCAGGCCCACGGCTACGCGATCCCCGACTTCCCGGAGGATCCCGAGACCGACGCCGAGCGCGAGGTCCTGGCTCGCTACAACAAGATCAAGGGCAGCGCCGTGAACCCGGTCTTGCGCGAGGGCAACTCCGATCGCCGGGCCCCGGCAGCGGTCAAGGCCTACGCCCGCAGCCACCCCCACTCCATGGGCAGCTGGAGCGCCGACTCGAAGTCCCACGTGGCGACCATGTCGAGCGGTGATTTTTGCAGCAACGAGCGCTCGGTGACCATCGCCGACGCGACCACGGTGCGCATCGAACACGTCGCCGCCGACGGCACCACCAGCGTGCTCAAGGCCGAGTTTCCGCTCTTGGCCGGCGAGATCATCGACGCCACGCTCATGTCCAAGCGCGCGCTCTTGGCGTTTTTGCGTGAGCAGGTCGAGGACGCCCGGCGCTCGGGGGTGCTGTTCTCCCTGCACATGAAGGCGACCATGATGAAGGTCTCGGACCCGATCATCTTCGGGCACGCCGTGAGGGTCTACTTCGCGGATCTGTTCGCCAAACACGGGCAGACCTTCGAGGCGCTCGGTGTCGACGTGAACAACGGCTTTGGCGATCTCTTGGACAAGCTCGAAGAGCTTCCCGAGGCCGAGCGGGCGCAGATCCTGTCCGACATCGAGGCCGCGCTCGCGGCCGGTCCGGCCCTGGCCATGGTCGACTCCGACCGGGGCATCACCAACTTGCACGTGCCCAGCGACGTGATCGTCGACGCCTCCATGCCGGCGATGATCCGCAGCTCGGGCTGCATGTGGAACGCGGCCGGGAAGACTCAAGACACCAAGGCCGTGATCCCCGACAGCTGCTACGCGGGCGTCTATCAGGCCGTGCTCGAGTTTTGTAAGGCCCACGGCGCCTTCGACCCGACCACCATGGGCAGCGTGCCCAACGTCGGGCTCATGGCCCAGAAGGCCGAGGAGTACGGCTCCCACGACAAGACCTTCGAGATCGCCGGCGACGGCGAGGTCCGGATCGTCGATGGCTCGGGCACCGTGCTCATCACCCACGAGGTCGAGGCCGGCGACATCTGGCGTATGTGCCAGGTCAAGGACGCGCCCGTGCGCGACTGGGTGGAGCTCGCCGTGCGCCGGGCCCGTGCGACCCGGTCCCCGACCGTGTTCTGGCTCGACGCCCAGCGCCCCCACGACGCGCAGCTCATCCTCAAGGTCGAGGCCTACCTCGCGGCCTGCGAGACCGAGGGCCTCGAGATCCGGATCATGTCGCCCGTCGACGCGACCCGGTTCTCGCTCGCGCGTATCAAAGACGGGAAGGACACGGTCTCGGTCACCGGCAACGTGCTGCGGGACTACCTGACCGACCTGTTCCCGATCCTCGAGCTCGGGACCAGCGCCAAGATGCTTTCGATCGTCCCGCTCATGAAGGGCGGGGGCCTGTTCGAGACCGGCGCTGGTGGCTCGGCGCCCAAGCACGTCCAACAGTTCAACAGCGAGGGCCACCTGCGCTGGGATTCGCTGGGTGAGTTCCTCGCCCTGGCTGTGTCCCTCGATCACTTGGGTGAGCACTTTGGACACGCCGGCGCACGGGTGATGTCGAAGACCCTCGACGCCGCGACGACCCAGTACCTGCTGGAGAACCGCTCGCCCTCGCGCAAGGTCAACGAGCTCGACAACCGGGGTAGCCACTTCTATCTGGCCCTGTACTGGGCCGAGGCCCTGGCCAGCCAGAGCGACGACAGCGAGCTCGCTGCACGCTTCAAAACCCTGGCTGAGGCGCTGCGCAGCAACGAGGCGACGATCGTCGCCGAGCTCAACGCCGCCCAGGGTCCGGCCATGGACATCGGTGGGTACTACGACCCGGATCCAGCCCGGATCGCCGAGTTCATGCGGCCGAGCGCAACCTTCAACGGCATCATCGCCGGCTAGCGAGAATCATCCGGGGCACGGTCCTGGATGCTTCCCCTCAGCAGCTTTGAAGACGCGAGCATCGCAACCGCGATGCTCGCGGTCGATCATGGGCGAGACCGCGCCTGGGCGAGACCTCGCGCAGGCGAGTGCTTGCTCATGCTGCCGGATTCGAAGCCACGAGCCTGCAGGTCCTCGACCTGCAGGCGTGCGAGCCGGGTGCTGCTCGTGGCATGATCGTCGAGCTGGGTCGCGCCGCGGCGACCTCGTCACCCCGTTAGCAGTGAGCCCATGACGACCACGAGACTGCCCCAGGCCCAGCCCCAGCCTCTGCCCAAGGTCAGCGAGGTCTACACTCGCTTTCCTCTCTCCCTGATCAAGCACCTGCGCCAGGTCGCCGATGCGGTCACGCCTTCGGATGTATTTGCGTGTTACTGCCACCTGCTCGAGTGGCTGGGCACCTATATCAACAACCTCGCCAACAGCGTCTACGTCGCCCAGCCGACGGACGCGATCGACAAGCGCCTCGAGCGGAGCCTGTCGAAGACCAAGTCGAAGAACATGACCTTCGGTGTGGTCGTCAACGGACTTCAGTCGTTCAGCGAGAGCAAGGTCGAGTTTGCCGATGTACTCCCAGAGCTGAAAGAGGTGCTCGGCTCGCCCCAGCTCCCGATCGTCTGCGATAGACTGCTCCACGCCTTCGGGTTGATCCGCAAGGCGCGGGACGAGTACGGGATGCCCCCGAGCCGTCTGCGGCGCTATGTTGCAGACAACCTCTCGGCCGATGCCGAACTCCCCGGCTGCACGTTGGGGGCGTTCCTGCGGGCGGTCATCCCCTTTCGCAACATGGGCATGGGTCACCAGGCGGAGGAGAGTTGGTTCCCCCGCGACAGGCAGATGTACGGGTTGACTCGCGAATACCTCGATCCAGCGGTCGACGGGCTCCTGACTTGGTCACCTCTGTGTGGACTGCTCGGTCGTTACGAGATCGTCGAGCTCGCGGGCCCTGTGTCGAGCGACGGTCGGGCCCCGGTTTTTCGGCCCAGGGTCGCCGATGGGGTCGCCCCTCTGGGTGGCTCTCGAGTTCTGGTTCCAGACCACTCTCGTCTGGTCGAGGACATTTCGTTCATCGTCCGCCGCACCGAGCAGCCCGGCGAGCTCGAGGGCCTCGTCGGCTTCGTCCGCTTCCCCAGGCCCCTCCAGCCTCCCGAACTCCTCAAATACCGCTACGCCGAGGTCTACCTCCGGGCGTACCTCGACCACGGCCTGATCACGCCGACCCAACGCGAGACCACGCTCGCTCAACCTGGCCTGGGCGAGAAAGACAGGGGCCACATCGAGAACGAGATCCAATACGCGATCAACCTCCACTCGAGCGACAACCCCACGGCGCGCGAGCGGGCCTACGCGCGGCTGCGCGACGTCCTCGGCCCAGACTGGTCGATAAACATGGACGAGGTCGCAACCTCACTCCAGGAGCTGCCCGAGCGACGCAAGGACTACATCTACGAGCAGATCGAGAACAACACGATCATGAGCTTCGCCGAGCTGAACAGCGAGAGTGGGCTGTCCGATCCGGACCTCGACACGGTGCTCGCCGAACTCGAGGAAGAAGAGCGCGTCCGTCAGATCGACCTCGGTGTTCACGGCGATCGGCTCAACGGCTACTTCAAGGTTCAAGACCCCGGTCGACCGGCGCAGCTGCGGACGATCTTGGAGGAGCTGCGCGCAAAGAGGGGCCGCCGCAGGGGCTACCCCGCACCCATGCGCAGGTTGGTGGAGCTGTGCGCGGAGCTCCTCGCCGACGACGGACTCGCCCTCGCCGAAGGGGAGCTCGAAGGGTACGACGACCTGTTCTCGGACGAGGACAGGTCCCTCGTCGAGGACGAGGAGGTCGTCGGCGACGACGACGACATGATTTTGCATATCGGGGATGACGAGCTGCGCGCGAACAGTGTCCGCGATCTGTTGACCCAGGTCTGGGAGCTGATCACGACCCGCGATCTCGATACCGAGGCTGTGGTCCCGCTGTTGCTCGGCAAGACCCGCTACTTGCTCGCGCGTCGGCCTGAGCATGCCAACGGGACGCCCTTTGCCATTCCCATCGCGGTTGGAGACGTCGTCTTCGAGGGCAGCATGACCCGAGACCGGGCGCTCGCAGAGGCGATCCGTCTGCTGCATCGTCTCGACATCGAGGCCAGCTCTCCCACGGTCGAGCCGCCGCGCGAGGACAGCGTCGATGAGCTCGAGGAGGAGGAGGAAGGGCACCAAACTGGCGTCAGCGACGACGAGGAGGAGGCCAGCGAGGACACCTGTGCCGAGCTGATGATCGAGTTGACCCCGCCCGGTTCGGACGAGGCCACGCGGATCGAAGGTACGACCGTCCGCCGTTTCTTCGCCGCGCTCGTGGAGTTCCTGGTGCGCCACGACGCGCCGCTGAGCGAGATCGTCCCTGTCGCCACCGGACGCGTGCGCTATTTTCTAGCCGAGGAGCCCTACCACCGCAACGATCGGCCCTTCGACTCGATGATCGAGTGCGAGGGCTACTTCGTCAACATCGCCTACTCCTACGCTCAGGCGTTGAGCGCAGCCGAGATCCTCGCAGCCAAGCTCGGTTGGCCCGCCAAGGTCCGGGGAATGTCGAGTGACGATGATGACGATGGTGCGATCCCGCTGAAGATCACGATTGGTGACCGGGAGATCAAAGCCAGAAAGGTGTCCGACTTCCTGGCCCAGGTCATCACCACGTTGTTCACGCTCGGGATCTTCGACGCCAGCGACATACCCTACAAGTCCGGGCGAGTTCGCTATTTGATCGCCCAGACGCCTACCCACGAACACGGGAGGGACTTCATCTGGCCGAGGGAGCTCGAGGTCGATGGGCAGCGCTACTTCATCGAGACCAACGTCAGCCGACGGGGAGCCCTGGAGCTCGCCGAGCGCCTGGTCGCCAGCAAGGAGCGGGAGCTCGAGGCCGAGATCGGCTGAACTCTGAACGACCAAGCTCGGGCTTCGAGTGGCCCCTCAGTTCCGGAGCACGCGGTGGTTTTGGTAGTCGGCCAGCGAGTCGGCGCTGTCGAGCAGGCGCTGGAACATGGGGTCGTCCCCTTCGCCGGTCTGTGGCGGCTTGCCGCCCTCGGGGGCCTTGAACTCGAGCGGGTAGCGGACCTGGTAGACCTGCGCGTCGAGCCTGCCGGCGGGCACGTCCATGGCCCACGCGGCGGTCTCCAGGCAGCGCAGCAGCTTGTCGTCGCCGTGGCTCAAGGAGGCGCCGGCGATGCTCGCCATCATGACCTCACCCTTGCCGAACTCCATGGCCAGCTCGACGCGCCCCGACAAGATTTGGTTGCGGGTCAGGGCGCGGTTGTAGCAAGCCCGGGCGCGCGGCAAGACCCGCGCTCGGAGCTGGCGCTGGACGATGTCGGCGTCGATCTGCCCGGTGGCCACCCATCCGACCTTGCCGGTCTGGCTGACGTTGAGTCGGGTCTGACGGCGCATCTGGGGGGTGAACCAGCTGGGCAGGACGAGGCCCTCGTCCCGGGCCTGCTCGCGGTCGGCCTCGCGCAGGGCCGCGACCAGGGCGCTGGGCACGGTCCGTCGGCTCTGTGCCCTGAAGGTTCGGGTGATCCGGCGGGGGCCCAGGCGACCGCGGACCACCAGCTTGGCGGGCGGGCTTCGACGGCCGAAGTAGGTGCCCTCGAGGATCACGAAGTCGCCGGCCACGAGCCCCGCAGGCGTGGCGTCATCCATGACCACCGTGTCGGGGAGCGAGAGGGTGAGCCCGCCCAGGACCCGGGGAGCGGCGAGCAGCTGGGCGATGTCGGTGGGGTCGAGGTGGGCGAGGGTCTCGAGGGAGAGGCGCGCGCCCAGGCCGGCGGCCAAGCTGGCGACAGGGTGGTCGGCCGGCAGACCGCGGGCGTTGAGCAGCGGATCGTCGACGACGAACAAGAGCTCGGGTTTGGGGCCGCGGCCCAGGGTTTTGGTGAGCGCGGCCTGGACCTGGTTCGCACCGACGCTCGCCGGGAGCATGCCGTCGGTGACCACGACGATCAGCGGGTGCTGGGCGCTGCGCTGGGCCAGGCGCTCTCCGGCGAGGGCCATGGCCGCGCGCAGATCGGTGCCCTGGCCCGGGGTCGTCGCCGCCAGGGCCTCACCCAGGGCGCGCCTGGCCGCCGGATCGCCGGCCTTGGGTTGCTCGACCCCGAGATCGATGACCTGGGCCCGACGGTCGAAGCTCAGCGCATCGAAGGTGACGTCTGCGGGCAGGGTATCGAGGAGTCCGGCGAACATGCGCGCGCTCGCCCTGGGCAGGGACGAGGCCCCCGAGCGGGAGCGATCGACCACCAGCAGGACGTGGTCGGGCTTGGCGGCCTGGCTGGGCCCGAGCCGCAGCACCAGGCGGACCCGCCCACCCTCGCCGCTGGGGTCGGGATTGATCTCGTAGCTGCCGTCGAGCTGGGCGCCCGCGGTGGCGCCCGCGGGCCAGGACAGGGCCACCGCGTCCTCGGAGCGCGTGACCATGTAGGGGCTGTCACCGTTGGAGACCCCGTCGATCCAAAACTGCTGGGACTTGGCTTGGGCCGGCCCGCGGACGATCACGCGGCGCTGGTCGACGAGGTTGGGGAGGTCCGCGTTGCGCCGGGGCAGGTCGAGCTGCCAACGGCCCCCGCGCAAGCTCGGGGTCACGCGCAGGTGCAGCTCGACCTGGACGGTGGCCCGGGCCGGCATCCCATAGGCGATGAGCTCGACCGCAGGCAGGTCCCCCGCTTGGTCGCGCTCGAGGGTGTGGACCCAAAAACTGCCGGGGTCGCGGTGCCCGGCCTCGACGTCGCTATCGACGTCGCGCGGAGTGGGGCCCGAGACGATGTGGCCCGAGACGATGTGGCCCGAGACGATGTGGCCCGAGACGATGTGGCTCGGGTCGGCCTCGATCCAGTCTCCACCCTCGGCGATCGCCATACCCACGAGCTGGGCGCCCCGGGGCAAGACCAGGGTCTCGACAGCGTCTTGGGGGTCGACGCTCGCGTTGTGCAGGGCGACGCGCAGGTCCAGCTCCGCCTCGAAGCCCCGACCCGGGCGGACGATGAGCTCGTAGCTCAGTTCCTCCACCGGCAGATAGCCCAGGTCCGGATCCCCGTGGAGGGTGTCGGCCGAGGCCCGGCGCGCTGCGGCGCTCGACATCAGGGTCGCCAGGCAACAGAGGGCGAGGAGCGAGGCCAGACCACGGGCGCGCATGTCTACATGCTAGCGCAGCTGGGAGCCGGCGGCTCGTCGAGGCGGTGAATCCCACACGCTCGCGCGAGTTCGTGCCAAAACCAATTCGACTCGGACAACGAGGGCGAAGAGAGGTTTCAGGTCGAGCGTGAATCGTTTCAGTCGGTGGCGGGCTTGCGGGCGACGACCACCTGAATCTCGATCTCCCGGGTCAGGGCGAGGTCCAGAAAGTCTCCGGTGTGGCTCTCGAGCTCGAAGCCGGCCCAGCTCAGCAACATGCGGGCCTCCTCGGGGAAGATCTGCCGGTGGGCGAGGTGGACCGTGTGCTCGGGGGCGGTCCGCGGTCGCAGGCGTCCGCCGACGGCGTTGTCGTAGTAGATGCGGATGTGACAGACCTGGGTCTGATCATCGTACTCGTGGTTGGTCGAGTAGATCATCTTTCGCCCGGTGCGCGGGTGCTGAAAACTGGTGATCGCGTGGCGCTCGTCTGGATCCCAGCGCAGCCACTCGAGGTCGGGCAGGAGCACGTCGAAGGCGAACAGACCCCCGGGCTCGAGCACGCGGTAGGCCTCGCGGAAGCAGGCCAGCAGCTCCCGCCAGGTGTAGAGATGCATGAGGCAGTTGAAAGGCGCGATCACCATCCCGACCTGCGCGTCGGGCAGGGGGATGTCCGTCATGTCCGCGACGAGGGTCTCGATGTCCCCGTCGATCTGCTCGCCGGCCTGCCTGAGCAGGGCGAGCTTGGCCTCGAGGTGATCGAGCATGGCGGGCATGCGATCGAGGGCCAGGACCTTGTGACCGGCGCTGGCGATCGGGATACAGATCCGGCCGCTGCCGGCCCCGAGCTCCAAAATGGAGCGGCCTTGGGCATGGTCGTCGGCCAGGGCGCGGTACCAGTCCACGTCGTCCTGCTGCTCGATGTACTCGAAGTCGTAGAGGACCGGATCGAGATAGTGGTCGTCGGTCCCCCGCTCGAGCAGCTCCGCGAGCTGGCGCTCGGCCGGGTTTTTCCGGCTCACGCTCAGCCTCCGCCGCCGGCCGACCTACCGCCACCACCACCACCACCACCACCGCTACCGCCCCTGGAGCGGCCCTTGCTGCGCCGTCGTCCGCTGCGCCGCCGTTTCTTCCTGTCGCTGGGGGGGCCGCTACCTTCGTAGTGACCTCCGTCGCTGTGCACGGGGGTGCTGGCTTGGATCGCCGCGAGCTTGCGCCAGTGCTCCAAGGCGTTGCTGCCCTTGTGATCGCGGGCCTCTACCGAGAAGCCCAGGAACAACAGGGCATCGTGGAAGTACTGGCGCTGGACCAGCGAGGACCGACGCCGACGGCCGCCCTGAGGCTGGGTCATGCGGCGCTGAGCGATGTAGATCTGGCGCGCGAGCTCCCGGTCCCGGCGGGCCACACCGAGGGCCACACAAGGCGGCGTCATGGTGTCGTCGATGGCCGTATCGAGCTGGCCGCTGTTGGCGTCGCGCAGGCGCTCGTCGAGCAGGGGCGCAAACAAGATCGCCTGGATCACACCGTTGCTCGGGGTCTGCCCAGTCTCGGTGACGTAGTCGTCGAGGGCCCGGAGGTAGCGCCACAACAGCGCGCTGGGCTGGGTCTGATCCTCGCCGCGGATCGGCCGGTGGAGTCCCTCTTCCTCGGGCCCAGTGCCGTCGTAGAGGCTCATGTAGGCCGGCCAGATGTGCTGGAAGAGATCGGCCTGAAGCATGAGCTCGAAAGCTCGGCGCGAGCTCCCCCCGCGCAGGAGTTTGTAGATCTCCTCGACCAGGCGCGCCCGGCTGCAGCGCGCGATGTCGGGGGCGCAGGTCAAGAGTGCGGTCCAGCAAGCGGGCTCGATCGTGAAGTCGAGGCGGGCGGCAAACTTGATCGCCCGGATCATGCGGACCGGGTCCTCCCGAAAGCGGGTCTCCGGATCGCCGATCGTACGGATGACGCCGCGATCGAGGTCGGCGACCCCGTCGACGAAGTCGACGATGTCCTGGCGCTCGATGTCGTAGAACAGCCCGTTGATCGTGAAGTCGCGGCGCCGGGCGTCCTCTTCGATGTCACCCCAGACGTTGTCGTGGGTGATCAGCAGATCTTCGCCCTCGGCCGGCTTCTCGTCCTCCTTGGGGTTGGTGCGGAAGGTCGCGGTCTCGATGATCTTCGGGCCGAAGAACACGTGCGCGAGCTTGAAGCGGCGGCCGATGATCCGGCTGTTCCGAAACACCCGGCGGATCTGCTCGGGCCGGGCGCTGGTCGCGATGTCGAAGTCCTTGGGCTTGCGGTTGAGATAGAGGTCTCGGACGCAGCCACCGACGAGGTAGGCCTCGTGTTTGGCGGACAGCAGCTTGCGCACGACCTTCATGGCGTCCGCATCGATGAAGCGGTTGTCGAGCGAGATTTTGGGCTTGTCCCTGTTCTTGCTCTTGTTCTTCTTGGGCCTGGCCGAGCGTGTGTTCGCCGGTTTGGCCGGGCGTGTGTTCGCCGGTTTGGCGCTGGCTGGCCTGGCCGGGCGTGTGTTCGCCGGTTTGGTGCTGGCTGGCCTGGCTGGGCGTGTGTTCGCCGGTTCGGCGCTGGCGGGCTCGGAGCTCGGAGTTTCGGCGACGGGCCCGGCGGGCTCGTTGGTGCCGGTCTCGGTCTCGACGGGAGCCTTGGTGCCGGTCTCGACGGGAGGCGTCTTGGTGACCTCGACGGGAGGCGTCTTGGTGACCTCGACGGGAGCTGTCTCGGTGACCTCGACGGGAGGCGTCTCGGTGCTGGATTTCTTTTCTGCGGTCTTTTTGACGCCGGTCTTTTTGACGCCGGTTTTCTTCGCGGCGGTGGCCGTCTTCTTTTTGGCGACGGTTTTCTTCGCAGCGGTTGCCGTCTTCTTTTTGGCGACGGTTTTCTTCGCAGCGGTTGCCGTCTTCTTTTTGGCGACGGTTTTCTTCGCAGCGGTTGCCGTCTTCTTTTTGGCGGCGGTTTTCTTCGCGGCGGTTGCCGTCTTCTTTTTGGCGGCGGTTTTCTTCGCGGCGGTTGCCGTCTTCTTTTTGGCGGCGGTTTTCTTCGCAGCGGTTGCCGTCTTCTTTTTGGCGGCGGTCTTCTTCGCAGCGGTTGCCGTCTTCTTTTTGGCGGCGGTCTTCTTCGCGGCGACCTTTTTGGTGCCGGTCTTTTTCTTCGCGGCGACCTTTTTGGTGCCGGTCTTTTTCTTCGCGGCGACCTTTTTGGTGCCGGTCTTTTTCTTCGCGGCGGCTTTCTTAGTGCCGGTCGTCGCGGTCTTCTTGGCGCCGGTCTTTTTCTTCGCGGCGGTTTTCTTTGTGGCGGCCTTTTTGGAGCTGCCGGTTTTAGAGGTACCCGTGGTCGAGGCGCCCGCGGAGGGGGCCCTCGCTGTGGAGCCAGCGCTGCGGGGCTCAGCCGCCGCTTGTGTCTCGCTGGCCGGGTTGTTTGACCTTGGCTTGCCCGTACTGGTCACGATTTGGCCCGTCCTCTAACACAGGACTCGCCCAAACCCGAACTCAGGACGCGAAGGTGGGCGTTTGCTAGTCGGAAGCGCTTAAGGCGCCGCCCTCTGCGCAAGGTCCGCACGGGTTGTTTCAGCGTAATTTGCGCCAACTTCGAGGAACGATCGACGTCCGGCCGGCGCGGGCCATGTCGATGCCCGACCCTCAGAACGGCCGTCTTCCCGCCTCTACACCTTATCTGAGCCAGATCAGGTGCGGCTCGGAGGGTGGCGATCCGGGGCGGGGCACTATACAACTTATCAGCACTGGTGATGGGTTCCGCACGACACACAACGACGCTCGAGAAGGCCTGTGATGGTGAGCATCTCGCGATCTGGGGTCTTGGAGACCACGGGCAGCTGGATTCGGCGTTGAGTACTCTGTTGGCGGAGCGTGAATCACGCGGAGCACGTGTCCCGGTGGTCACGCTTCTCATGCGCCACCGTGAAGATGCGCTTTGGATCGAGCAGGCGGTCCGGTGGCTGAGTCTGCGTGGTCGCCGTGTGGTCGTCCGTACCCGCGTGGTCATGTCTCGGGCGCTCGTCGACGCTCTCGTGCGAGCGCGGGATCAAGCCGGGGCGATCGTCGAGCTCGAGCTCGCCCACCACAAAGCGGCGATCCAGCGGGCGCTGCTGGGCGAGCACGCGGACCCCTGCGCCGCCTTGTTGCTGCAGGCCCAACACCTCGAGACCCTCGAGATCCCCGTGGTCGGCCGGCTCGCGCCGATGCTCCCCGGTATCCACGATCAGCCCAACGGTTTCGGCTCCCTACTCCGCAACCTGAGCGCTGCCGATCTACACCAGGTCGTGGTCCAGGCGGGTCGGCTGCACGGCCCGCAGATCGCCGACCTGATCGCCGCGACTAGCGAGCTCAGTGTCGCGGGCAGGTTGGAGCTCGCGCGGGCCTATGGGGTCGACCCGATGATCTTCCTCGGCAGCATCGCGCTCCCGCCCGAGCAGAGCGACGCCGTGTTCAAGCTCAAGCCTCGGCGCGCCCAGGTCCTTCGGCATGGGCTCGAGGCGATGGCTCGGGAGGCCGGTATGGAGGTGCTCGGGAGCTCGGGGAGCTGCTGTGAGGGCTACTGCGACCTGCTCGGGGCACGGGTGAGCACACGCCCGTCGACCGAGCGCGCCGGGAACAGTCCGGTGCGTGCAGGCTACGAGTCGGTCATGGGCCGAGACCTGTTCGCTGGTCTCGAGCTGTAGGTCGTCACAGGTTGTCGGCGAAGAACTCGGGGCCTCGCTGGCGGACCTGCGCGGGGTCGCTCATCGGCATGGAGCAGGCCGTGTCTGTACAGGCGAACACCGCGGCCTCTCCGAGATCGGGGTAGCGTTCACCCGGGAGTCCGCGCTCGATGTTGGCGCGCGGTTCGTAGAGACTCAGGGCCGCCCGCCACAGCGCGAGGGTCTCGGGGTCGTCGGGGTCGCCGACTACGGTGACATCGATTTTGTTGGCCGCGAGCAGGTCCAGGGCGACGAGGTAGCGGCCGAGGACTTTGCCCTGCCGCGCGATCTGCTCGGGGCGGCCGACGGCGACCAGGGCCTCACGGGCGAGCGCCAGCCAGGGACTGTCGACGCTGCCGTCCCCGTCTTCGATCTGGTGCAGCGCGATCAGAAATGTCGCGGCCAGGGCGTTCTCGGCCAGGGGTTTGCGACGCTGGGCGAACACACCGACGGCGGCCGGGTCGAGGGTGTGGGCGTAGAAGCCTCCACCCTCGGGGTCGGCGAGCTCGCGGCGCATGAACTGGGCGAGCTCGCGGGCGGCGTCGAGCCAGCGCGGGTCGGCGCTGACCCGGTGTAGACCGATGAACGCCTGGCCGAGGGCGGCCTGGTCGGCCAGGTGGAGCAGGGGCTCGGGCTCGCTGCTGCTCTCCCGGGTCGTGCCCGTCTGGGCGCCGTGTGTGAACCCGCCCGAGGGACGACGGTGGGTGGCGAGCATACGCTCGCCGGCCCGCACGGCGGCCTCGAGCAGCACAGGGTTGCCCTCGACGCGGTAGAGCTCCGTGAGCGCGTGGATGGTGAGGCCGTTGAGGTCGGCGTAGACCGCAGCGTCGATACGCGGCTCGCCCAGGGCTCGGCGGGCTGCGTCGCCGAGGGCATAGAAGTCGAGCCCGTCGACGGTCGGGAGGTCGGCCCGGCGCAGGTCCGCGTCTTGGCTGGTGTAGAACCCGCCGGTTGGATCCTGCATCCGCTCGAGGAGGTAACGGGTGATGTCGTCGGCGTCCGTGCGCCAGCGGGGCTCGTCGGGCTCGAGCATGGCCGCGTGGGCGTAGTTCTCGATCGCGCCGGCTTGGATCATGGCGATCTTTTCATAGTGAGGTCGGTCCCACACCCCGTGCAGAGAGTACTGATACATGCCGCCCCACACCGGATCGATGAGCGCACGCTCGGCCTTCAAGGTTGCCAGAGCCCGGGCTCGCCAGGCCTGTTCTTGGGCATCACCGGGGTGAATCCGAGCGCGCAGCAGGGCAGCGTCGAGGGGCCCGGACCAGGGGTATTTCTGGCGCTGACCCCAGCCCAGGTCGTCCGGGTCGAAGTAGGGGTCGAGCTGCGCGACGGTGAGCTCGCGGATGGCGGCGATGTCGAGGTCGCCCGAACTGCCCTCTCCAGGGTTCAGCTCCCGGGGGCTGCGGACGGCCTGGCGCAGCTCGCCCCGGGCCTGTTCGTCGACCAGCTCCCGGAGCAGGCTGAGGAACACCTCTGGCTCGCGGTAGCCCCGGAGGTTGAGGGCGGGCGTGGCCTGGGCGGACAAGATCGCGGTCGCGGGCCAACCCCAGGCCCGGTAGCGCTCCGAGAGGTCGGGGCGGGCGTCCGAGTCGACACGGATGACGACGAAGTGCTCGCGCAGGAACGCGGCGACCTCTGGGTCCGCGTAGGTCGTGTCGTCCATGACGTGGCACCAGTGGCACCAGGTTGCGACCACGTTGATGAGGATCAGTTTGTCCTCGGCGGCGGCGCGCTCGAAGCTCGTCGGCCCCCAGTCGGCCCACTCGATCGCGGGACCGTGGGCGCCCGCAGGCGCAGGCGCAGAGGCGCCCTGGGTTCCTGCGCAGGCGCTGAGCGCGGGAGTACACAGGGACAGCGACAGGACCAGAGAGGCGGAGAGCGGGCGCCAGCGTGGCATACCCGGTTGTACGCGAGGACGGGCGGAAACCAGAACGCGGTCCGGACCCCCGCGGTCCGGACCCCAACCCAAGGCAACACGCAGTCCGGACCCCAGGTCGTTGTTCAGACGACCACGCAGTCCGGACCCCAGGTCGTTGTTCAAGGGAAAATAGCGACTACGAACAGTCCCCTTCTGGGGCTGTGGTGGCCAGGGAAGACGACCGCGGTCCGGACC
>Ga0256845_1002101_pt1 | contig 14851 bp, 9 predicted proteins | sample RiftiametaG_FD_189101 | JGI IMG/M metagenome (GOLD analysis project Ga0256845, IMG submission 189101) | Tube worm associated microbial communities from hydrothermal vent at the East Pacific Rise, Pacific Ocean - Riftia | ecosystem: Host-associated > Annelida > Integument > Unclassified ...
CCTTACAAGCGCCAGTGCCCGTGATACATCTTCTACAGAGTGAATTTCCATTCTTTTGAGGAGGCCGCGCATTGCTGGGCTTTCTATGTGAGGAACGCCTATTGTACTGCCGCTGTTTATGAGCTCAAGCGTTCTGCTGCTGAGAACACTGCTGTTTACAAGCTTCACAGGGTCTGTTTCGCCTGATGCGATGGAAAGAGATGTTAGCCCCCTCTGCCCCAGAAGATCCATCTTGATAAGACCGGTGTATTCAACACCATGCATATCCAGCTGTGTAACGGGAAGTCCGCCTGCACACATCTCAACAGGTGTGGTTGAATCTATAAGACCTTCCCCCACAACCACGCCGCACGGGTGTGGCATCAGGTGGGAAGGCAGCCCTTTAAGCAGCTCTGCCTTTCGCATAACCTCTGCTGGAAGGGGCTGTTTCCAGACGGGATTCCACGGGCTACGCGACAGTTTTGCAAGCACATCTGTTTCGTCCCGTGACACTCCGAATGCTGCTGCAGCTGCCCTTACAGCCGACTTTGTTCTGAAAGTAACTGTGGCGGAAACAGCTGCTGTTCTGTTTCCCCATTCCTTCAGAAACCATTTGTAAACCTCATCACGCCTGACTCCGTCTATGTCGAGATCTATGTCTGGAGGATCATCGCGAAGACGATTAAAAAACCGAGAAAAGGAAAGGCCATACCGTATGGGGCAGATGGCAGAAAGGCCCAGAAGCCTGGAAACAAGGCTTCCTGCAGCAGATCCCCTGGCTACTGCCATTATTCCACGAGTGCGGCAGTAGGTGATTATTCGGTAAAAAACAAGGAAATAGCCGCACAGCCCGGCGTTGTTCAATTCACGAAGTTCATCGGTAAGCCTCTTCTCGGCAGCCCCACTTCTGCCATATGCTTTTTTCAGCTCAGGCCACAGTATTTTTCTGAGTTGTGTGCAGTCATCTTCAGACAACACCGGTGGCCTGTAAAAACTCTTTACAGGAAGGGTACACAAAAGTTCACCCAGACGAAGATTGTTTTTCAGAGCAAGAGGAGCGGATTTCCACAATTCAGGTGTGTAGACTGGAAGCTGCTTCCGGCAGGAGAACACAGGCTTCGTCTGAACATGGGGTTCCGGAAGCAGTTCGTCAGACTTCCTCAAAATTGAATGTACCACAGAGGCACTTTGTTTAACATACATAGACGGGTAACAGGCAAGGGGAAGAACTCCTGAAGGACAGATCGGATCAGCCTCACCCGGCAGAACGGGAATGTAAACTTGCCCTCTCCATCCCTCTGCTTTAACCTGTATCCCCTGAAGGGAAGTTTTTGCTATACAGAAAAGCTGGTTTGAATCTGCAAATGCCTCTGTGTGGCTAACCCTTTCTTCCAGATGAATCGAGGTAACAAGCCTGCTTAGCTGCCCCCATCCTGACGCAAAAGCCCCTACCACCATAACACCTGCAGCAGTCTGTAATTCTGCCCCGGCAATACCTTTTATACCAATATCTGTTGCTGCTACAGCAAAACGGTGCTGACCGTACACTCCCCCTGTATCAGCCAACATAGCACCGCCAAAGCCGCATATGGCTGCTTCCTTAGACAGAAACTCCGGGAGGTCTGTACCCCACGCGAAGCTGTATGCACTTTTTACCCAGAAAAGTATAGGTTTTCTCATACATCTATACTAAACAAATGTTCACCTCAACGCCATACACATTGTGATTGCTTTGCATTCCTGTTATTGTAACTTTCATGCTCCGGGGGTGCAGAATCGAAGGCGATAAATACAGAAAATCTGCGCCATACAGTGCCAGAATTGCTGGAAATTGCTTTTTCCGTTCTCATAAGAAAGTGGTTGAATTAGGTTGGTACAAAACAGGACATGTTCTATCTGCATTCATGCACAGGAGGTCGGTGTGAAACGAAATTTCATGGTATCTGCAGGTTTTCTTGCGGCAGCTTCAGTGGCTTTTCTGGTACTGCCTGAAGCAGAAGCATCCAACGGCAATCTTGAGTCTACACTTGAATGGCAGTCACCTCCTGAAGAGCTTCTGGATGTACTTTACGCACCTCAACTTCCATGGGTCTGGACGGCACCCACAGGTGAGTACCTGTTGCTGGCTGACCCGGTACTTTACCCCTCTCTTTCTGAGATTGCCGCACCAATGCACAAGCTGGCCGGTATCAGGGTCAATCCTGCACTCAACAGTATACACGGTCGTCATGGAGGTACCTCTCCACGGCTGGTTCAGGTAGAGAGTGGTGAGGTTACTTCCCTGAATTTGCCTGATGGTGCCGAGATCCACAATGTTGTATTTACCGCCAACGGAAAGCATTTTGCCCTTGCTGTGGGCCTGTCAGACCATGTTGCTCTGTGGATTGGCTCACAGGAAGGCGACCTGTTTGAAGTTGAGGGTATCGCCCTCAATCCCCTTCTCGGAACTGCTATCCGCTGGCTTCCCGATCAGCAGCGCTTGGTGGTACTGCAGATTCCAGAGCGGGGGCAGGTTCCCGAACCTCCGGTTATTCCAGCAGGGCCTATGGTAACACAGGGAATTGGTGCTTCTGCACGATCCACATACGAAGCACGGGATCTGCTTCAAACCGCCTATGACGATGACCTGTTCGATTACTACTGCGAAAGCGAACCGGTAATTGTCGACCCTGCGGAAAACAGTGTAACTATTATTGGCAACAGGGCACACTACTACAATGTAGAGTTCTCGCCAGATGGAGAATACATTCTCGCGGAGCGTCTTGTCGGCCCCTGGTCACATCAGGTAGGCTGGTGGAGATTTCCCAGAGAGATAGAGGTGTGGGATGACAGGGGAAAACTGGTTGCAGGCGTTGCATCTCTTCCCCTGGCAGATGAAGTTCCAGCCCATGGCGTACCTGTGGGGCCGCGCTCTGTAGCATGGCGAGCTACAGCACCGCACGAACTCTTCTGGCTTGAAGCTCTCGACGGTGGTGATCCGGTGGCAGAAGTGCCTTACAGGGACAAACTCATGAAACTCGATGCACCGTTTACCGAAGAGCCCCAGGAAATTTACAGGGCCGAACACCGGGCATGGAAGATGGCATGGGGCACCGAAGACGGCACGCTGGTGCTTGGCCAGTACCAGCGCATGCGCCGGTGGCTTTACGTGTGGATTCTGGATGTGGACGAAGGTACTGCACGCCTGTGGTATGACCGCAATACAGGAGACCGGTATGGGAACCCTGGCAGCCCGGTTTTCCGGCAGCTGGCCAACGGTCAGCGAGTGATGCACCAGGTTGGTGATGCTGTTTACTTCAGAGGAACAGGTGCCACAGAACAGGGTGACCGCCCATTCCTGGATCTGAGAAACCTGAACTCTGGGGAAACCCGGCGACTGTTCCGTTGCGATCCGGAGCATTATCAGTACTTTGTTGCGTTTGCAGGCTCTGATCATAGCTTTGTGCTGCGTTCTGAATCCAGCGTTGAAGTACCCAACTACTACCTTGCCACGTTGGGTGAGGAAATTGACGCTGAAGATGGTGAAGCAACCAGAGCACTAACCCGCGTACCTGTAACAAGTTTTGAAGATCCTGCGCCCCAATTGAGAGAGATTGAGACGCGTATAGTACACTATCAGCGTGACGATGGCGTTCCTCTTAGCTTCCATCTGTACCTGCCGCCTGGCTATCAGGAAGGCACACCACTGCCCACGGTTATTGATGCTTACCCGCGCGAATACTCCAGCGCTGCCACTGCTGGCCAAGTTAGCGGTTCGGCCCAGCGCTTCATGCGTGTTTATGGAGCGTCACAGCTGTTCTTCCTGCTGCAGGGTTATGCCGTGCTTAATCATACGGCCATGCCAATGATCGGTGACCCCGAGACCACATACAATACCTTTGTGCCGCAACTGGTAGCTGATGCCGAAGCAGCGGTAAACAAAGCTGTTGAGATGGGAATAGCGGATCCAAACAGGATTGGTGTGATCGGCCACAGTCACGGCGCACTCATGGTTGCCAATCTTCTGGCTCACACAGATCTGTTCCAGGCTGGAATCGCTCGCAGCGGTTCTTATAACAAAACGAACCAGCCATTCGGCTTTCAGTCCGAGCGCCGTTCGCTGTTCGAGGCCAGGGATGTTTACATACAGCTGTCGCCGCTCTTCTTTGCAGACCAGATCAATGAACCCATCCTTATTATCCACGGTGATGACGACTCGAACCCAGGAACCCGCACCTTCCAGTCGGAAATTCTCTATGAAGCTGTTCGCGGTTCAGGTGGAACAGCCCGGCTGGTGCTGCTGCCCTTCGAAGATCACAGCTACAGGGCCAGGGAAAGTCTGGAACACGTGATCTGGGAACAGCTCATGTGGTTCAACGAATATGTGAAAGGAGATGCTACAGCAACACCACAAAACTAACCCCACCGAAAAACAGCTACACCATCTTCCTGTTGCCGTATCTCAGTACAGAGGATTGCGCTCCTTGAGTAATGTATGCAACAATTTGCTTCTAACCAGCGTAATACCGTAAGTTTCAGCTTACCTGAAACACGCAGATGGCCCAAAGCTGCTCCGTGCAGAACTGGAACAATTTACATCAGAATCCAGTCTGTTGACAAGCATGAAGGGATACTCAATACTAGGTATCTGTGGCGTATATAAATACGAATTCAAACGGCAGGGGGGCTCATGAAAACCGCACTGATTCTTGCGCTGCTGACAGCAGCAACCGTTTTTGCAACAGAGATTACCGCACAACTTCCTTCTGAACTGATGGCAGACTTCACTCTGCAAACAGTTTCCGCAGGTATTGTTCCCCATCTGGGGGGTGCTTATCCGGGAACTGAAGAGGGGCTACCATCTCTTCCGGAACTGCCATGGGCTGTACCTCTGCCTTCAGGCGCGAGAGCTGTTTCCCTGGAATCCAGAGCTGTATGGGAAACAGTTGCCAGCAACATCTCCGTTTCTCCTCTATCTGCTCCGACACCTTTGATTCTTGAAGCCGAAGCCTCCACAATTACAGGCACTGACGAAATATATCTTGCTGACAAATTCTGGCCTGCAGAACCTGCACGGCTGTCCGGCACAGGTTTTATAAATGGTCTGCCTGAAGCAGAGATTCTTGTTACACCCCTTCGCTGGAACCCTGTAACAGGTGAGCTTCAGAAACTGGTTTCCCTTGAGGTGAAGCTTGTAACCGCCCCTCTTTCAGACAGAGCTTTCAGCTCCGGCAGCAGAGATTCAGATTACAAAAAAATGCTGATTGTTACTGACTCTTCTCTACAAACCGCTTTCCAGGTGCTAGCAGATAGAAGAACTGATCAGGGCATTCACGCCGAAATTGTTACTATGAGTACTGTGTATTCAAGCTCTTCTGGAAGAGACAATGCAGAAAAACTTCGTAATTACATAAAAAACTACTACACTCAGAACGGTCTTGATTACCTGCTTCTGGGAGGCGACACCGATCTGGTGCCTTTCAGATATGCTTATGCCATGACTTGCGAAGCCGGTTATCACCCCAGAGAAGATACACTCCCCTGCGATCTTTACTTCTCTGATCTTGACGGAACATGGGATGCAAACGGCAACAATGTCTTCGGTGAGATCGCCGACAATGTAGACCTGCATCCAGACATCTTTGTTGGCAGAGCAGCTGTTGAGAATGTGTCTGAGGCCCAGACATTCGTCAACAACATCGTATCCTATGAAGACTGCGTGCAACAAGATTTCTATGAGAGTGTTCTGTTCATGGCTGAAGTTCTCTGGGCAGATCCGTACACCAACTCCGGAGACAGCAAAGACTACATCGATGAGCACTTTCTGCCTGACTACCTTTCTGTCACAAAGCTCTACAGCGCTCTTGGCAACGAAAACATCAACACGGTGATGGCAGCGTTCAATCTGGGGCAGAACCTTGTAAACCACGATGGCCATGCGTGGTACAACACTATTGGCGTTGGTGATGGCTTCATGTATCCTGACAATGTTGATGCAATTAATTCCGATGGAAGATTTGCGGCAGTTATGTATTCAATCGGGTGCTGGAGTGCTGCATTTGATTTCGATGCAATCGCAGAGCATTTCGTTACAAACTCCAACGGTGGCTGCATAGCGTACATTGGCAACTCCAGCTACGGATGGGGCTCGCCAGGTAACCCTCTTTACGGATACTCCGATGCACTGGATCACCTGTTCTTCGACTACCTCTACGGTGACTGGTCGCTTACTCTGGGAGAGATACTGGCGCAGACAAAACAGTACTTCATCCCCTACAGCCAGTGGGAAAATGTTTACAGATGGCACCAGTATGAAGTAAACCTGCTTGGCGATCCTTCATTCAGGCCCTACAGGAAAACACCTGTTGAAGTAAGCGTTCTCTGCCCTGATGTAGTAACATCCAACACCTCAATCTTTCCCGTCCAGATCTCCGGAACCAATCCGGAGGGGCTGACTGTGTGCGTTCACGATGAAGGAAGCAACTACGAAACCACAGAGCTGAATGCGACCGGCCGGTACTCTTTCACCCTGGCTCAGCCTGTTACTGGAAGCGTTACTGTAACAGTTACGGGCCCTGGGGTGAAAAGAAAGTCCGTTACAATCAATCAGTCTACCGGGCCATATCCGGTTATTTCCCAGCTGGTAATCAATGATTCCGGAAACTTCGGTCATCTCTCGCCGGGATGTACAGCAGGGCTTGCCGTCACCCTTCTTAACCAGGGCAATGAAAACCTCACAGGAGTTACCTTAAGTATTACTTCCGTAACTGGTCCTGGAACTCTTACCCAGGAATCAAGCTCTTTTGGTGATATTGCCGCTGGAAGTCAAGTTGCAGGCTCTGCCGAGCTGGGCCTGACAGTAAACACCACAGCTACAACAGGTTCAGTTGTAACTCTTACAGGTCAAATAACATCTGGAGAGGGTACATGGAACATCACCATACCTCTTCTTGTCTATGCCCCGGGTCTGTATTTCACAACATACTCTGTAGATGATGAAACCGGTGGAAACAACAACGGAATACCGGAACCGGGAGAAACATTCCAGCTCGACTTGAATATTGCCAACCTGGGTCTACTCGCAGCAGAGGGAGTTAGCCTGAAGATGTCTAGTTATCCCTCCTGGGTCAGCTGGTCTGAAGACTCCGCATGGGTAGCCTCAATTCCTGAAGACAGCATCAGCACATTCTCTCTTACCTGCGCACTCTCTTCCAGCGCACCATCAACGGCTTTCCCCTGGTTCCATTTTGATATGGCTTCAGTAACTGCCGGTTATGCAGCTGAAGACTCCATGCGGCTCACTGTGGGTGCTACGGGAATATCAAACGATGTGGAGTCTGGAGCTTCAGGATGGACGCACTCCGGCACCAGCGACATGTGGAACATCACCGACACCAATAGTCATTCCACAAGCCATTCGTGGTTCTGCGGCGACAGCAGCGGTTATGTAGCCAACATGAGCTGCGGGCTTCTGTCACCCGAACTTGTTCTGGCTCCAAATGCCTCTATAGAGTTCTGGACATCATTCGATGTAGCCATCTACGGCAGCGACGGCATCTACCTGATAATACACAACATCACTGCCAGTACTCAAGACACCCTCTCCTTTATAGGGTCTGGAGGCGCTCTCGGTTCCAGCGGAAAGGGAATCGGTACAGGATGGGTACCATTCTCTTACGATCTCTCCGGAATTGATGCCGGAACAACTGTTCAGGTCGAGTTCCTTTTCGAATCCAATGATGACGCAAGCACAGGCGCAGGTTTCTATATAGACGATATCTCAATCGCAGGAGCCTACGAGGGTTCCACCGGAATATCAGGTGGCTCACCTGTAACCTCACCAATGGGAGCACCATTTCCAAACCCTTCGCAGGAATCTGTAAGCATTCGTCTGTTTTCAGGAAGTCAGCAAAACTGGACTCTGAGTCTGTACGATATCTCCGGCCGCCTTGCAACCGAAACAACAGGGTATACGCCTGTGAACTCTACTGTGACTATAGATGTTTCAGACCTGACGCCAGGCGTTTATTTCCTAAAATTCTCAGCTGAAGAGGAAACATCCAGGAAGCTGGTGATTCTGAGATAACTGGTATCACTAAAAGTAACTCTGACGTGACGGGCAGAGACAAGTCAGATCTCTGTCTGTCTGAGGCCCGGAAGTGTTTCTGACAATAGGCGCTGTGCAGTTACGCTACAGAATCGAGTCAGAACGCGTGCGGATTTGAAGAAAGAGTAACGAAGGCAATAGCGGGATGTCCAGAACGGTAGCACGGAGTAGCAACGCTGTTTGATAATGATTGGCGTGTTTTGCAGCCGTTTGTGTGGTGTCTAATGCCTGCGTTATATCTTGGCCAAGCTTCTCAGCTTGCAGCAGATTCACCATGGTGTTATTTTGCAATATGTTGCGGTAGATTTACCAGTTCTGTTACTCTGAAGTCAGAGCTTGCCTGTATTATCGGAGCTGGATATTCTTCAAAGGAAGTATACACAAAACAATATGGATCGAAGAGCAGTCAGTATTGGAAACTTCAGAGAGTTGGCAAGAAAAGAGAGGCAGATTCTCGAACGAACCGATGCATCTGAAAGATTTGCGACTGTCACTTATCTAAGAGAATGCTTTTATGGGTCTGAAGCAACTACCGGCAGACTTCAAAGAGTTTATACAATCCTTAAACGATAGTGATGTTCATTATCTGCTTCTGGGAGGCTGGGCTGTTGGTCTCTATGGAAATCCCAGGGCAACAAAGGATATTGTGATTGCAACAGATGACGATAACATAAGAAAACTACAGCTTGCCCTTTTCACATTTTGAGCTCCCACTGTGGATAGTGAGGTATTCAAGGAAAAGGGGAATGTGTTCAGAATGGGGCGAGCCCCAATTCAGATTGACATTATCAATGAAGCCGATGGAATCAGATTCAGCGAATGTTACGAGCGAAGAAACACCATACAAATCGATGGAGTTGACATCAGCGTAATATCAAAAGCCGACCTGATCAAAAATAAGAAAGCTTCAGGGCGTTACAGACATCTGGCTGATATTGAATTCATTGAAAAATAGTGGCAACAAATATCCCTGCACCAGTTTTGATACGGCAGCCAGTTACAGAATTTCTTTCTTTATTTTCCTTTCAAGCTGCGCCTTTGTGTAAGTGGGATTTCCCCTGATCTTTCTTATGCTGTACCACGGCTCACTCATCTGAAACCACAGCAGTGCTCTTATTCTCGCAGTTACAAAGGGATGGGTAGAGAGTAAAAAATAGGGTGAAGGGCCCGCTTTTTCAAGATCTTTTACCTGATCCAGGAAAGCCGTAATATCAAAGCGGATAAACTTGCCGGAAAGCCCGCTGGCAACTTTCATCATAGCACGGAAAGCCGCTCCGGTGTCTCCTGTTGCAGCCAGCCCGGCTCTGTCTGCCGTTATTTCCCTTGCCCGCCACAAGGCAAGCGTCTTCAGCTTTTTCAGAGGGTCTTCAGTATCATCTGGATCGGGATAAGAATTGTGGCTGAAAAGAGCGTGGCCAAGCTCATGGCCAAGCACGAAAGCCATCTCCTGAGGATCCAACCTCTCTATTAAGCCAGAGCTAACAAGAATGGTGGCATCTTCTGCAGAGCTTCCAAGACAGTAAGCTTTTGGGGAAGCATCGCTGAATACGAACAGCTCAAAAGATTCCCCGGTAACAGCTTTGCTTACTGAGACCATTACCGGGCTCAATGCCGGAAAAAGTTCAGGTATCACCTTAACTGCAGTTGCAAGAAGCTTTCTTTTCATCTCGCTGCCATCGTGGCTATCACCTGTACACAGCCCGTACAAAGACGGGTCATCTCCTGCAAAGCGAACATCTTCTTTGAAGCTCACTCAGCTCTCCGCATCGATTTCAGCCCTTTTTTGTGCGATAAGCCGAAGCATCTCGTCGGCCTGATCTCTAACTTTAACATCTGAATGGGTAACCCTTGCCGACCACTCTCTGTACTGTTCTCTCAGATGCTTCTTCTTCTGTTTTGAAGTCCATTCCAAGTTAAGACCCAGAATACTGTTGACATCCTTTTCTGAGTGCATGTTCACAGGAAGAATCTTCTCTGACAGCTGCTTAACCCTCTCGGGATCAACTCCTAGCAGCAATGCGATTCTGTTCACAAGCTTCAGTTCCTCCGGGCCGGCAACACCATCTGCGGCCGCCACGTTCATGCAGAGTTCCACAATGTCGTACAGATCTCCTTTGGGAAAAGAACCCAGGGGATACTCGTTTGCTATATCCTCACATAGCATCTCTATTTCATCTGGCTTTATTGAAGTACCAAGCCTTTCAGCAACCATAAGAGCACGGCTTAAAGATCTTGTTGTTTCTGCTTTCAGGTTTTCAGGAAGACTTTCTATCCTGGTATCCATCCAGTTTCTTACAAGTATTTTCTCTACCTCGTCAAGAGAACCATCCACGGCTCCAACAGCAGCGGCGTACTTCAAACCCAGTTCTTCTGCTTTGATCCTCATTCTGATACCGTCTACATAACCCAGCGAACTGTTCTTGTGGGTGTAGATGAATGTTGCCGCCGCAGCCGGACTCTGTGTCATACCAAGAGGGGTAATCAACAACCCAAACTGCAGCTTTCTTTTCCCTCTGGCCGGAAATGTAAGAAGATCAACGGGAACAGACAGTATCTCTATCCATGAGTCCATTACGCTGTTCGCGTAGGGCATCTGAATCATGTGGGTCCACATGAATACCTGGGAACCTGTCATCTGAAGTTCCGGAAGAGAACACAGAACGGGCTTTCTTTTGTCTTTTTCTTCCCCCTGGGTTACATCCCACAGATACAGGCTGAACACTGCTGTCAGCATATTTGGAGGCATGTTTATTACACCTGAAACAAGTACTGTAAGGCACTGCATATCTCCAGATCCCATGTCTTTGATCCTCGGTAGCACTGTCATGTAAAAGCCCGTTTGATAACCCTGAGGCACTGGAGGAGTATCGTGCGACTGCGGTTTAGACGTATTGGCTGGTGAGGTATTCTGCTCTTTGGCAGATTCTGTCTGAGTATTAATTCGTCCGCCGTTTTTCTTAGCCGCCTCTTTGATTGCCACTGCAATGAATATGAATAGTATCGTTCCGCAGCACAGCACACTGCCTCCGTCTTCGCTGCTACCTGCGTATGCTGCAGATGAGATACCAAACAACAAAAGCAGAAGTCTATTCAAGGGAATACCCCTCAAGCTCTTTTGCTTTCAAGACTACCTCTGTACCAGACATTGACCCTGCCTGGGTATCTATGTCTAGAACCAGTTTCTTTCCAGTTCCCACATCTTCGAACATACAGTGCATTCTCTGATCGGCATCGTAGCTGTAAGTAACCTTTACCGGCTGACCGGCAGGCCTTCCCGGAGGAAGCTGGAGGCTACCGAAGGCAACTACGTTCACTATATCAGCATCTGTGGATGCCGTAGAATGCTGGGTTACACGGGCATCCACTGAAACCTGCCCTTGGGCTGCTGTGTAGAAAGTTTTAGTGACTTCGCATGGGATAGGAGTGTTTTTCTTAATCAGCACTTCGTTTATTTCCACATCTCTGTCTAACTTTTTGTCTCTTGACATAACAAGCGTTCCGTAGCAGTGGCTGCAAACTTCCTGCAAACCTATATCCCTGAGGGCAGAGGCTATTCCCTTACCAACTTTTGTCGGGTATTCATCCATAAGGCGAAGACCCGCATGAATGGCAGCACCCATGGCAACACACTCGTCTACATTAACGGCGCTGGTCGGAGGAGAACCAAAAACCTTCTCCAGCCGGTCTTGAATCACAGGAAGGCGGGTGCTTCCGCCAACAAGCAGCACGCTGGAAACATCCTCTGGCTCGGTCTCTGCCTCGTCGAGAACATCTTCCACAAGCATTCCTATTCTGGCCATAAGCGGAGAAATAGATTCTTCAAACTTCTCTCTGGCCAGTTTGAATTTGCACTGCCCGCTGTCTCCATAAAGAAGAGCTGAGGCTGATGGCCGCTTGGCCAGTGTTTTCTTGATGGATTCGGCTTCCACCATAAGCCTTGCCCTGCTCTCATCATCTGTTAGCAGGTTACCGCCGGTCTCTTCTTTGTAAGTCTTTTCCATGCTCTTAAGTATTGCGCTGTCAAAGTCTACACCGCCGAGTTGATGATCCCCTCTGGAGCACAGAATATCCACCTTCCGTCCGTTAACATCCATAAGGGTAACGTCGAATGTTCCTCCCCCAAGATCGAAAACCAGTATTCTGCCGCCAACAGAATACTGGGTTGCATAGTAAAGTGCGGCAGCTGTAGGCTCGTTGATTATTCCAACAACATTCAGCCCGGCAAGTCTGCCAGCATCCATGGTTGCTTTTCTGCGAACCTCGTCAAAGTACGCCGGTACTGTAATAACCACATCAGTGATTTCACCAACCTGGGCGCTACAATCCTCTTTCAGCTTTCTGAGAATGAATGATGAGAGTTCCTCGGGAGACCATTTTTTGCCGTTTACCTCTTCCGGAAAACTGTCTAGACCCATAGATCTCTTGATCCATCTGGCACCCTTTTCAGGTTCACTCGAAGCGGCATTAACGGCTTCTTCCCCAACAAGAACAACACCATCTTCAGCAAAAAACACAGTAGACGGAGTTATTCTTTCTCCGTCGGAGTTGGGAACTGTTTCCGGCCGCCCCATTTCGTTGAGAACTGCAAGTGCGGAAAATGTTGTTCCAAGGTCTATCCCAGCGATTCTTCCCATTTTATCCCCCAGAAAGTTTTGTTTGAATGAAACCCATGCGCACATTTCTCTCGGAACTATATATCATGCGGGAACCACAGTAAATAAGACGGGTTTGAACAACCCCGGAACTGGTGCTATATTGGCCATTCAACAGAATTGGAGGTGGTTAATGAAATATCTTGCTGTAGTTTCGCTTTTTGTTATTTTCGCGGCTTGTTCCGAGTCACCGAATTCTCCCGATGGAACGCTGCCAGTGGTACAGAACTGCCGGATTATGGAGACGGAAAGTGGTGGCGACACAGTAGTGATCGCGTGGGACTCACTCACCGTTGAGGTAGACGGTTACAGTGTCTGGTTCTCAAACACCGACCCAGGCGACTGGAGCATAATTGCCAAGGTGGAGGGAACGACCACACAACACGTTGCAACAAGCACTGGCTACTACTGTGTAAAGGCCATCAAGGGTATAGATTCTTCTGAAGACAATTCCAACAAGGCAAATAACAGAGCATCATTCTATCTTCTTTCAGACACACTTACAGTAGGTGCAATCGACGGGATTAGATTTGAAGATGCTCAGACAACCACAGGCGATGCAACAGACGCCGGTTTTGCACAGGACTTCTACATAGCCAAATCCGGAGATACAATCCTCATGTATCGTGGCAACAGTGAACCTGCCACATACCCCGGCGGGTCTAACTCGCTTCTGGCAGACGCTTCCGGTCATGTTGCCCCTGCTCCGGGAGACGCAGCCTGGAAAAACTCAGCAGCAGTTCAGAACGGAGCAGACTACTTCGTGGAGCTTGAAAATGGAGATTTTGCCTACTTCATGGTAGACACAGTTGCTGCCGACTATGTTGTGATCGGCTCTTCACAGTATCAGGCAATCGAGGGTCTAAGGCTTTTCAACGTTTTTGTTTTTTAGGCATATCAGTACTGCCTCCCCTCACGGGAAGGCAGTACTTTTTTTTAGACAGCATAATTGACTGCAACAGACAAGAGAAAGCGGTGTTCGTAATCGTATGGAACTGTACGGTATTTTCATTGCTGTAATCAAAAAGCTTACAGTAACCTCCGCAGTAGCTTTTGTAATGGCTTCTGCCGTGGCAGGGCTTTTTACAGGCATTGCCGACACAGTTCAGTACTTCAGGTATAGCAGGGGGTTTCCGGAAACAGACTTCACAATGAACCTTGTTGCCGGAATTGCCGCTTTTCTAATGCTGGCTTTTTCTGTAAGAACTGCAGTGGGGCTGCGCCGTCACAACACAAGAATTGTGCTTCGTTCCATGACCGCCTCAACTGCGACAGCTTTCCTGCCCAGACCACCGATCGGGTGTCGGCAGTGCGGCTGGATCTGTTTACCTACCTCGGCGGCCTTGGCACACTGGCAATCATTCTGTTCGGCCTGTCAGCTCCTCCTCCATATGCCCCGAACAAAGCACCGTAACACAATGGGCAGCTGTTAACAACCCGACCCCCATCAGAAAACTTAACCAGCGATCATGTACCCTGTCAGGGAATAACTGTCGCATTCTGCCCGCTCTTTCAAGCCCCGGTGGCATTACTGCACAGCGCTTATTGTCAGACACGCTAGGAGACGGTTTCGTACCTTTTAATTTTCGTATAAATGATTAACGCAAAGGTAAGAAGCCATACTGCCAGCATAGTGTTGGTCTGCCAGGAAGAAGATGTGATATATATGTCTACCTTATCGACATGCGGGGCTATTCCGTATATAATATTATTATATGCCGTGTTTATAGGCAGTAATACTGTTAATATCGTATTCAGCAAATTACTATTTGCCTCGCCGGAACGCATCATGCTTACATGGGACAACACTTGCACAATATGCATAAGCATGGGAATAACAATTGAAATTGCCAGAGATGAACTGCGTTTGTTTAGTAGAATAGAAGCTACTATATACGCGAGCAAAACCAGCATTAACTGAATTACTCCAAAGGCCGCTACAAGTAAATTTTGTGGTGATGTATGAAAAATAACATTTCCCACAAATGCCAGCATTACATATAGGGAGAAGGACAGTACAGCTGTTCTTTTTAGCAGCCGTACTATCATTCGCGCGAAGATCTGCTCTCTGGTGACAGGGAGAGAAATCCACACTTTCATTCTGCCGCTGGACAATTCCCCGGCAATCACATTA